>Ga0325401_1002868_pt1 | contig 15503 bp, 11 predicted proteins | sample PopdelMetagenome_FD_205666 | JGI IMG/M metagenome (GOLD analysis project Ga0325401, IMG submission 205666) | Populus deltoides microbial communities from Bellville, Georgia, United States - Xylem-PdKOR-R2 | ecosystem: Host-associated > Plants > Phyllosphere > Stem > Wood/Secondary xylem | place...
TTTTTTTTTTATTGGATAATAAGGATATTTTCTGGTTATGTTTTTGTTTAATGTAATATTGTAGTTTTAAATAATGAAACTATTGACAATATTTAACTATTGGTCTATAGTTTATTTAATACTTGATATATTCATCATAGTTTTATTTTTTTTGGCAAACAAACTTGTAAGAATATCATATAAACTTAACATTACGTGTTTCGATACCATAAAAAAATACGGCATGAGATGGCTAAATTCATCAAAGTGTAGATAATCATACCAAATGCTAGACATGCTAACATGGTAATTTCAATATCAAGAGCATCATTAAGATGCTTTATTTAATATCGTGTTCCAGTAATGATTTTGAAAATTCTTGATTTTTTAATTTAGCTTTGAATTTACATTTTTAAATTTTATTAATGTACTGATATTAAAAATAAATAAAAAAATAATATATATTCGAGCAAAAACCTCTTTAAAAAACAACAAAATAGAAGTTATGTAACTATAGTATGATTACAAGACACATGTATAGTTTCATTGCGGTAAATTTCACGATGAATAAGTATAAATACGTGGATATAGTAGGCAATAGATAGATTAGCATTACTCATATAGTTAATTAACAATCAAGTTACATTATGTCAAAAATAAATAAAAATTATCCACCATCGTATCAATAATAGAAAAAGGAATCACATGAAGCCACCAAAAGCTTCCAATCCTCGTGAAAGCAACAGCCCCTTACTAGTTCAATCACTCCTTTTTTTTTTTTAGGAAATAAAAAGCCAAGCAAAGCATGTAATTGGATACACCTACCGAAGCAGCGCAAGTGAAAAAAAAAAGAAAAAAGGCAAAGGAGAAAGTGATGGTCTAAAAATAAAATATAGGGGGGGGGGGGGGGTGAGAGAGAGAGCGCATTCTGTGGCCTTGGATTCTTCTGGCAAATCGTGCCTGCCTGGGCGTGGCTAAATATTTAGAATAAATTCATCCCATAAAAATTGTTTTCTTTTTAACAAGGGAAGTAGATTAACTCTGAAAAGGAGCCATTCAGACAAGGGGTGGTCTTTTTCAGTTTTTGGTTGTGGGTTAGACAGACAGACCTGAGGTTCTTTGAGATGAGATGATGGAGATTTGGAGAAGAGTTGAGCTGGTGTTGACACTCTTAGTCTGCGTTCTGGGATGTGTCCATGGTGCAACAGATCCAAATGATGGTTAGTTATCTCACTCAACTCTTTCATTCACTACTTTATTATTATTATTATCTTCTTCTTAAACCTTTTTTATGCTTTTCTTTTCTGATTCTTACACAGATAGATAGATTTCCATTTCCATGTGCTGATTTCTTTTGCCACATCTGCATTTCTTGGTCCTTTATTTTATTTTTGCTTTTTGTGTTGCTTTTTCATTACTGTTTGGTTTTGCTGCTGCTGCTTATGATATTAGAACCACAAGAAGATACTGCCTTTGATGCATTTCCAGATTTTGCTTTTCTTCTTGTTTATTTTTGAAACTACAGTGTGTTTACGCTGATTTAAGAAGCAGATTGGTGCAAAACTGTGGATATCAGTTCTGGGTTGAGAAAAGTTTGGTTCTTTTTTCTGGGAAAATAGAATCTCCAGCTAAGGACAGTGATATTAAATATCAATGTCAATTTCTTGTCTGGAATTACTGATGTCAGCTTTGCTTTCAATGTCAATCACTAATGAAACCTAAGATTTTATGCCTGTCTGTGAGGTCCAGTGGCATGTGATGCTGTTGTCTCAGGTATTAATTTACCTTGTATTATCTCAAAGGTGATTGCTTGGTCAGTAAAAAGAATATTATCAAGAAATAAAAAGCATCTTGAAAAAAATTATCATTTTGCTTATATAATTTTCGCTTCCAAGTCTTTGTTTATACCAGTTGTTCATCCCCCCTTGCATTAGTTTGTGACTTCCCGGATTGCTGCAGTATTTGTAGAATGAAGGGGCGATCATTTTATGGATATCAAAAATAAGGTAGTGATCCCAACAGAATGTTGATTAGGCATTTCTGTAAATGATTGTTGAGTATCAAGATTGATTCCATTTTAAGCATTGGGGAATTTATAGAAGCCATACTTCATTTCAAGTGCGAAGAGAGTCAGTGCTCAGTAGGCAGAATGCTTGATGCTTTGAAGTTTGAACAGTCTGAAGAGTAAAATCCCTGTTCTAGATGACATTTAGTCCAAGGTGTTTCCAGAAACACTCACTAGGAACCGGCAACTTCATCAACTTTGTGAAGTACACAGACTCCTATACGGTTAAGAGTTGATCCTCTCTGACATTGATGAGCCTTGACCTCCAAATGTGTCTTGACAGTCAAAAAGGTTCCATAGCGTAACTAAATCATTCCCTCTCTGTTTCTCACTCCCCTGTCTCTCTTTTGATATTGGGTTTTGAATTGAGGGAGTTATAAATTACTTTTGTACAAGGCTGGGTCTTTTTCTTAAACAGTTCCCTTAAGAAGTACTGAGTTCTCTTCTTGAACTGAGCACCCATGGAAGATGGATGCATGTAAATAGGAATAGGGAAATTTCTCAAATGTGATTCTTTCGTTTTCCCATCTTCGTTTTCACCACTCAATTCCCACTTGGTTTGCGAGAAAGTCAGCCATTCCATTTAATAGCCAAAGATGAGCACATGGTCAACATCTAGAATTAACCAAGAAGTCAATGCTCTGAGAAAAGTTTTTTTTACATTTTGCTTCCACTTGCTTTTCAAGAAAAGATAAACATCAATAGCCAAGTGCTCAGACAACGGCTAAATATCACATATTGAACTCCAATTCTATATGTTATACTAGCAGACTCTGAAATGCTAGTGATATGTTCACTTGTCTGTGATTTGAAATTCAGAAATATCTTTTGGAAAATTTTTAGTTGGCAACATGTATGGTTGATGATCCTCTCTATACTGAGCATCTATCCTAATTTTTTGCTTGTTTGTCTTGCAGCTTCTGCTCTACGGGTCATGTTCAGCAGTATGAATTCACCAGGGCAGCTAACACAATGGAGTGCAAATGGTGATGATCCATGTGGGCAAAACTGGAAAGGCATTGCTTGCTCAGGCTCACGAGTTACAGAAATGTAATCTTCTGTGGAGAATCTGTTTTTTCTGACATTGTATCCATTAGAATGCTATCGGCACTGATTCTTTTACCTGTACTGTGTTTTTTTCCCCAGTAAATTGCCTGGTCTTGGACTTTCTGGGTCACTAGGGTACCAGCTTGACAGTTTGACAGCAGTAACGATCCTGTGAGATTACTTATCCAGTATATTGTGTTGGTCTCATTTCTCTAGATTTTCTATGTTTTGACACGGTGATACCTTGTGTTCTCCAGAGACTTGAGTAATAATAATCTTGCAGGCGCTTTACCTTATCAACTTCCTCCAAACTTGCAGCGATTGTGAGCTTCAAATTTTATTTCTTTCTTATTTAAGTTATTCCTGCCTTTTCTGATTTTGTGATGATTTACACTTGATGCTCTCTTGTACGCAGAAATCTTGCTAATAATCAACTTAGTGGAGGAATCCCTTATTCCATTTCTCTAATGCGTTCTCTTACGTACTTGTAAGTAATTTCAAGTTAATAATTCTTGGTTTCAACCTATCCAAGGTACAAAGCTAATGCCTTTTCTTGTCTCTTTGAGTGTAGAAACCTTGGTCACAATCAGCTTCAGAATCAGTTGGGAGACATGTTTGGACAACTACCTTCTCTCTCCACATTGTGAGATCTTCTCACACATTCTTATTAAATAACAATAAAATAATCATTTTACTTGGCTGCTTATATTAGTCTTATTGAAGGGTATTGTGAGATTTCTCTGTTACTTTGACAGATTGCTGATAGTATCAATAATTCTTTGGTTACTTTTCTTATTTCTTGACCTGTTAAAGAAATTTGGGTTGACACTTTAGCACTTTACAGTTAACAATGCAAAAACAAAAACTTGTGCAGGTGCATATTATATTTCTGCTAAAGTGAACGTTATCAATATCAATTACTGTTTCTTGTATTATACTCTATAATGTCTGCTGCTGAATATTTAAAGTGCCATTTTTTTCCTCAACAAGTAGATCAAATTGAAGTTCATTCAGTAAATTATGTTAAATACATCTATCTAGTTTTATGGAAGAAAAAGGCAACAAAATGTTGATAATTTCTCTATGCCACTACAGGGATGTATCATTCAACCTACTAACAGGTGACCTACCTGAGAGTTTTAGCTCACTTTCAAGTATGAAATCAATGTAAGTTTCAAAATGGCCTTCTCTGATAGTAGAGCTTAGCATATTGTCCTGGCCACCTTTTCCTTAATTAGTCCTTTGGCAGGTATTTGCAAAGCAATCAATTTACTGGAGCTATTGATGTCCTCGCCAATCTTCCTCTTGAAAATCTGTGGGTACCAGTGTATCTGTTAAATTCACCAGCAACATTGTCCTCTCTCTGTTTGCAATTGAGAAATCAGGCCTTTTATTATATCTGCGTTTATGTTTTTCAGGAATGTTGCAAATAATCGTTTTACAGGTTGGATCCCTAGCCAGCTCAACAGCGTTAATCTACAGTAAGCATTTGCATTGAGGAAATTTTCATTATTATCCCTATTGTTTCATAAGAGAGAAGTTTTTGAAAATTATAACTTGAATATCTTAACAGGAAGGATGGTAACAATTGGAACTCAGGGCCTGCACCCCCTCCTCCACCTGGTACACCTCCAGCCCACAAAGGCCGTCAGAAATCTGGTGGCAATGACAGCCCATCAGGCAGTGGTGCTGGTGGTGGCAGCAAGAAATCAGGAATAGGTGCTGGTGGCATAGCTGGAATAATCATATCCATATTTCTTGTTGGGGGGATAGTAGCTTTCTTTTTAGTGAAGAGAAGATCCAGGAGGTCCTCGGATATAGAAAAGCTTGACAATCAACCACTTGCCCCTCTTTCTTCTACTAATGATGTACCAGGTAGAACCTTTTTTACCTGTGCCTTTCACCTTGTTGAGCATCATGGATGAATCATCTGTATCGTTTGCATCATTTTTCGTTTTTGCACTGCTGCATTAGATTGCTTAATGGGCTTTGTTGTTTGTTACTTTCTAGACTGGAAGTAAGGAGGATGGCTTTGCTATTTATCCACAAACAACTATGATTTATTAGTATGCTTTGCAATCTATTTACTTTCATTGCTGATAATTTGACAGAATTATAACTCAAAATTTGAAACATAAGGGACCAAGGGATATATTTTAAATGTCTAGGGATGGATATCTTAAATGCATAGATAAAATACTTTCAAATTTACAGTCCCTATACTAAGTGAATCTGATTTGGGGCGTGGACACTACCCTGTGATTAGCTCCAAATAAACTTTGTTGACTTGAAAACATCAAGTCCCATAAATTAATAAAAGCAGTACCATGTAGAACTTTACTACTTCAGTGTAGCTTGAGATCCATGTCATTAGCTTGTTGATTTCAGAAATCATCATGCTGAGCATTTTTCTTCATCTTTCCCTTCCTTTCTCTTGGTTTGACCTTTCTCTTGTGATCTTATCTTTGAAATTGTACTGCAGAAATGAAATCTATGCAAACTTCCTCCGCAGTCAACACAAAGATATTTGACACCTCAGCCTCAATAAATCTTAGACCTCCACCTATTGATCGTCACAAATCATTTGATGAGGAGGAATTTTCGCCAAAGCCTGTTGTTGTCAAGAAACCTGTTACCACTCCTATAAATGTGACATTGTACTCTGTCGCAGACCTGCAGATGGCTACTGGCAGCTTCAGTGTCGACCATCTTCTTGGTGAGGGGTTATTTGGACGTGTTTATCGAGCTGAGTTTGATGATGGGAAGGTATACTTTTCTCACTTTGACTATTTCAGTTAAAGGATAAAAAACTAGTCTTCTTGAACATGTCTTGCCCCTTTCATACTTTATACTATACTTTCCATTCTCTATGATGAATAACATACCCACTGATAATTAGGGTAGCTGTGGAAAGTTGTGTAAGAATGTGTATAGAGTGATGGCAAGTGTTCATATAGGAAAAAATTGTGCATATGTTTCCTTCAGAAAGTTTCTTTTCTTTCACACGCGCGCTCTCTGTCTATCTTCTTAAGTTGTAACATCTACTTCGACAACACTGTAGGTTGTTGCCGTGAAGAAACTAGATTCAGCCACTCTGCCCAGTGATATGTCTGATGATTTTACAGAGATAGTTGCAAGCATTTCCCTGTTGCATCATCCGAACGTGACAGAACTAGTGGGTTATTGCTCAGAGCATGGACAGCATCTGCTGGTTTATGAGTTTCATAAAAATGGCTCATTGCATGACTTCCTGCATCTATCAGATGAATACAGCAAACCTTTGATATGGAACTCCCGTGTCAAGATAGCTCTGGGGACCGCTAGGGCATTAGAGTAAGTTCATAGCATATATATGCTCAGAAAAAGAATTCCATGGTTCCAATTGTTTCTAACTAACATCAAGTTGCGCCAAGAAGATCAGAACACCTGGTTTCTCTTCCCCAATATTTATCATTAGCTCCATGGTTCAATTATTGGTGTACACAAGGATTCGATCAATGCCCACATGAATGATTCAACAAAAAAGATACTTAACTTTTTAGCTCCATGGTATTAATATTATTAATAGAAATCATATAAAAGCATCAAGAGGAAAACCTCGTGAACTTGTTATCGTTAAATTTTCTAAGCATCTAGAACCTTACCACACAAAGGAGTTGCTTTGGCATGTTCATTTCCACTCCATGTGAATTTTTCTAAGATGCAGGGCATCATCCTGATTTTTGTTAAAGAATTTTGATATTGGAATTTAGAACTTCACCAAATGATAGGGAAAGAGTCCAACCTTTGCAACTGAGATCTTCATAAATCATGGATGTTACTTACCTGTGATATTAATGATGAACAGTTCCTAATACTCAAGGGGTTTTTTCTTTCAGGTACCTGCATGAAGTTTGTTCACCATCTATTGTTCATAAAAATATCAAGTCTGCGAATATACTATTGGACACAGAGCTCAATCCACATCTCTCAGACTCTGGCCTGACAAGCTGTCTCCCTCATGCAGACCAGGTTGGTCATGAGCCTCAAAATTTCTTGATAGTCCGTTGCATCATATTCCTTTGATGTGGATTGCAAAGAATTAGGTTGTCTTTGAGCTTTTTATTGGTCTTCCTTAGCTTTTAATGTTTTCGACAAGCTGTCTCCCTCATGCAGACCAGGTTGGTCATGAGCCTCAAAATTTCTTGATAGTCCGTTGCATCATATTCCTTTGATGTGGATTGCAAAGAATTAGGTTGTCTTTGAGCTTTTTATTGGTCTTCCTTAGCTTTTAATGTTTTCCTTTTGCATAATTTGCATGCAAGTTGGGTTTTTATTTTCTGTATTTTTATATGAAGCCATCTGCAAGTTATGACTGGATAGGTAATTAATACTTCTAACTTATGCTTGTCTCTCTTCTTCTGATTTTTAATTGGCCATGCTGTGGTAGTAGCATATTTTGAGATGGTACAACATCTAGGATATTTGGGTTCCTTGTAGGATCTACTCTGTAAGAACTACCATGCAAAATACTAGTGATTTCATTGTTGCAAGCTAGCTTATTTCACTTTTTGTGAGGAATCATTTATTTCGTGTCCTTTCTAATATATGATTTATATTATTCTCTAACTAACCATCCTTTTAAGTAAAAACTCTTTGAGCTTGAAACTTGCACAAACTTGGTGCTTAATTTTTATTAATTAGAATGAGATTGTGAGATTTGAACTCATGACCGTTCAGTTATCAAGACTCTAATATCATGTTAAAAAACCATCTCAGCTCGAAAGTTTAAACTATTAGGTGAAGTTGCGATAATAGTTTTATATTGCTCTTGATTTTGAGATGGTTCTTTGATATGATATTAAAGTCTTGATGACCAAACAGTCACGAGTTCGAATCTTACCATCTTCATTCTAATTAATAAAATTAAGCACAAAGTAGTTTGAGTCTGTGTAAGTTTCAAGTCCAAAGGATTTTCACTTGAGGGATGAGTTAGAGAGTAATATAAAACTATTCTCGGGACCTCACCTAATAGATTAAGCTTTTGAATTGAGATGGTTTTTTGACATTGACAACCTCTTAATTGGTGATGAAAAGCTTCTTTTACTTTGGTTGAAATTTCTATCTGTTTCATTTGCAGCACTGCATTAGTTTAGAGACTAGACTAATCTCTAACCATGCATGGCTATTTGCTTAAAAGATTTTCTAAGTCCATTTTATCTTTCACCACACATGCAGGTACTGAACCAGAATGCCGGTTCTGGATACGGTGCACCAGAGGTAGCAATGTCTGGTCATTATACTCTAAAGAGTGATGTTTACAGTTTTGGTGCAGTCATGTTGGAGCTTCTTACTGGACGTAAACCATTTGACAGGTGAAGTGCTAACATAAACAATGTGATGACTCTCTCATTGCCTTAATCATGTTGATTTTCTCATTATTAACATAATTTTAACTGAAGATGGGATAAAAATGAGCTGGTTATTAATCATCTCATTGCAATGTGAATTGTTAACAGCTCAAGGCCTAGATCTGAGCAATCATTGGTTCGCTGGGCAACTCCTCAGCTCCATGACATCGATGCTTTATCTAAAATGGTTGACCCAGAACTCAAAGGGCTCTACCCTGTCAAATCTCTCTCCCGGTTTGCTGATGTCATTGCTCTTTGTGTCCAGGTAATGTATAACTTGAAAGAGGGAACTTAGGTGGGGTTGGGTTGAGGGAAGGGGGTTTGAAGTGTGGCAGCTTGGTGTTGCAGTTTATAAACTGAAACATAGAGATTGGGAGTTAAAATTAGCAGCTCGGCAATTGGGGGCATTTTGTAGTTCTAGAAGGGAAAGGGTGGGTGTGCTAAGTCCTGTATGTGTTGTTGTTCTAACGCTTATGATTGTTTTGTGGCAGCCTGAGCCAGAGTTTCGACCTCCTATGTCAGAAGTGGTTCAAGCATTGGTTCGTTTAGTGCAGAGAGCTAACATGAGCAAGAGAACAATTGGAAACGAACAAGGTGAAACACCAAGAGCTGTCAATCCAGACACGCAAGACTATATGTCTTGAACATCGTTGCAAAATCATTCATTTCTTGCACTGTTGTCGCTGATTGATAGCCGTCCCCACTTTTCCTCTCAGTTCATCTTGTTTATTTTACTTTCAAGTTTTTCTCAACATAAATGTGTGTAGTAGTTGAATGTTGGCATAAACACATACGAGAATTAAAAGCTTGGTACAGTATGTTAAAAATGACATGGTTTATCCTAGTGTTTGTTTTCTGGGGTTCTCTCTGTAATGGCTTCATGACAGTTGATGGCATTCTGTACATGGTTATACTCTCTCTTCCTAGTTAAAAATGGTGACCATACCTTTTCATGATTTTCGGATGTTTGATCATTGATGCCCCTTGTAGAATATTCATGAGGTTTCACTGCTGGTCCATTCAAGCACCTGGTTTGAGAGGGAACTTAATCTGGTAATCCTTTTACTCTGGCAATCCTCGAAAAGAAAAGGAATGGAACTCCATGTGATATCAATGAATACCATCTTTAAATATTAAGGCAAAACAAAAGCAGGAGGTAAGTTTTGGTCATGGTGGAAAACTCAAATTTTTTTCTCGTCAGGTTGCTGTTTTGATTAATACGTCTCTGCTCAAGTTTCCTCAGTTCTGTGCTCTGTACTTCGGTGGTTGAAGGCTCAACCTTCACAGCTCGAATGCTTTTCTTTGAAATGACTCTTCTTTAATCAAAATATCATCTTGCAAGACACCAGCTATTGTAAAACATGATGCGAACCTAACACTAAAAACCAAGATACAGAACACCTGCTGTTGGGGCAGGAAACTTAAACATAACATTGTGATCCATTACAAAAATTGAAAAAACCATAAAGCACAAAGAGGTCCACGGCCATTGAAACCCAAGTAAAGGAAGTTAGAATAATACGAATTTGATGTCAACAAAACAGCAGTGTTGCATCACTTGGAAAGATGTATAACCATCAAACTTCTATCCAACATGCATAATCACCCGCTCAATTGTAGACTATATATTTCGATGTTGCACTTAGCTTTTGGTATCCCTTAATTACTTTATTCACGCTACATCAAGGAAGTCCTTCTCTGTTACTGTCTTCTGCCGGGCTCGTATAGCAAACATTCCAGCTTCAGCCATCAAATTTCTCTATCCAACATGCAAAATCACTCACTCAATTGTAGACCATATATTTCGGTGTTGCGCTGAACTTTTGGTATCCCTTAATTACTTTGTTCACTGCATCAAGGAAGTCCTTCTCTGTTACTGTCTTCCGCCGGGCTCGAATAGCATACATTCCAGCTTCAGTACACACACTTCTAATGTCCGCTCCTGAAGAAACCCACATCATTAATCAATAATTCAAAATACACCAAGTTAACTAAAGATCAGTCCATTGACAATGAAATGGGGGATGGGGGCATCTGATGTCAAAGGAAGAACCAACCGAAGGTTCTTTTCTTTCTTTCTTTTTTATTCTTATCTAAAAGCCTCTTGAAATATCACTAATCTAATGTAGGATAAATGATATTAGAATTTTGTTCTTTCTTCTTTTTTTTAACAAATAGGGGAAGTCCAAATACAATTTGGGTCTCGAAAAGATTACCATATATAACACAAGATTTCTTCACCGATTCTTTCTAACCAAGCCTCTCAGTTTGTCATTATACCTCAAGAACTAGAAAGAATTACATCCCCATTCCACCAAAAATTCTCAGAATTTGTTGATGGTTAGAATAGATTTGTAGATCCAAGCGACTGGTGCATTTTAAATTTAGACTAGTTCTACATGGCCCTTTCCTATTTCTTCTATAGCGTATCACTCACACAAACACACGCCACAAAAGACAGCACCATGACTGAAGCCTAAGATTTTTAACCAAATCTCCAACCTCTTATCACCTTAATGAGCCCCGGGTGGTGTATTACAAAAGATAGAACCATGAATGAAACCTAAGATTTTTAACTAGATCTCCAACCTCTTATCACCTTAATGAGCCCCCGGTCGTGTATTTCATATTATCAGAGAGAATTTTTCTGTATTAAGAATCTAAATACAGTGAACCATAACATAAAGGCAGAATTTACCTGTTGAATTCGGGCAGAGCCGAGCCAAAAGCTCAAAACGGACATCCCTTTCACAGTTCATTGTTCGGGTGTGGATCTTAAATATCTGTGCCCTACTCTCCAAATCTGGAAGGCCAAACTCAACCTTACGGTCTAATCTTCCAGGGCGTAACAGTGCTGGGTCTAGAGTGTCAGGCCTGAAATACAGAATGAACATATCTTATGCTTAAGAGTTGAAGATGAACTGCAAGTTCACAGCAACAATATGAAACCAAGAAATTGCTCAACGGAGCAGCAATTGAAGCATTCAGAAAATAAAAATTCATTTTCAAACAAATGCAGACACATCCCATGACTTTCAACTTTCTGAATTTGACAGCTAAATTCTAGCATAATGTGCATGCCAAGATGTTCAAAGCAAAGGAAAGCAAGCAATTGGTTGCAAACATGCAGGCAACTAAGAAATGACTGGTTCTATGTGAGAACAACGGGCAAAATTAAGAAGCAGCACTGAACGCAGTTACACCTTACAAAAGGAAATGGAAAGGAGCAAATGTGCCACAAAGATTTCATAAAACAACAGCCATATAGTAAGCAAATCTAACCTGTTTGTTGCCATAAGAACTTTGATGTTTCCACGGGCATCAAACCCATCAAGTTGATTGACGATTTCAAGCATTGTACGCTGGACTTCATTGTCTCCACCTACACCATCATCAAATCGTGCACCCCCTATGGCATCAATTTCATCAAAAAACACAATGCAAGCCTTCTTTGAACGGGCCATCTGCAATAGTGAACATTTTATTTTTAACATAAGGCATTGTAACAATAAGGGGAATAAACACCAAAATGCAGCAATTCTTAACCTGAAAAAGTTCGCGGACCATCCGGGCTCCCTCACCAACATATTTTTGAACGAGTTCACTTCCAATAACCCGAATGAAACAAGCATCAGTTCTATTAGCCACAGCTCTGGCTAAAAGTGTTTTACCAGTTCCAGGAGGACCATAGCAGAGAACACCCTTAGGAGGATCAATTCCAAGCTTCACAAATTTCTCAGGGTGTAGCATGGGCAGCTCAACAACCTACAAGTTCATTGGTATGAGTACGGCATTTAAAAGGAAAACGATGAATTGCAAGTAAATTAATCAATAACAAAAGAAAAATAAAGAAAGATTTACATACCTCTCGCATCTTTTCTATCTGCTCTTTACATCCACCAACATCATTATATGTCACATCTGGCTTCTCCTCTACTGTCATCATGGTCACACTAGGATCAATTTTGGGAGGAAGAGGAATCTGTATCTGATATTTATTGCGATCGACCCTGCAACAAAAGACATAGCAATTACTTACTTTGATTCCAAACCAACCAAGTGATAACGGATAATCCCTCAATATAGCTAATGGAAAAAGGATAATTAAAAATTGGATAATGTGAAGACACAACATAAAATTAAAACAAAAGACATAGCATAGGTATGGTTTAAAGTGCTTGTGTACAGCCAAAGTCTTGTTATAGAAGATAGGCCATGAGCCACAAATCATCTACTTCTACATGAGTATACTACTACTAATCCATTACAAACATGGTAGTCCTCTTTAATATAAAAACATCACCAATAAATTTAAATTGAGAACGTGGAAGTAAAATTCAAATAAGGTTACGTCCATTTAGCAAACAAAGCTGGCAATGAAAAAGATATTTATCAAGCATACTCTAGAAATTAATGCGTGAATTGATTTAATAGTGAGCATGAATATAGACTAGAAATATCTTACTACTTCAGCAAATATTGTAGAAAAAGCTAAGCAACAAAATAGTAGAGTGCAACTTGCAAAGTTTAAAGGAAACCTACCCCACGCGCATGCCTTCTTCTATATCAGTAGGGGAAACCTTGTCACCCAACCCAACAACAAACTGGAATGGGATAACAAAGAATACATTAATGAAAATATGATTAATTGTATGTAGCTTTGGTTCAAAACAAAAATTACTGAAATTAATCCATAAAAAACCTAACATTAACATGTGATAATTTATGTGTCCGTGTGTGTCTTGCATTCAGGATTTGATTTTAGAAAACAAAAATCGCTGAAAGAAAAAAAAAATTTGACCAAGAGGACTGTCCATGTGAAAACACTCCAAAAATATGCCTTGAGATTTGAAGTATACCTTGGCAATTTGCTTAACATTTATCATGTATTTGGCATCTTCGGTGTTTGGACTAATTATCTTGGTGCACCTAGCCACCTGGTTAAGAAACGAAGTCACTATACCAAAAACAGAAAGTGCAAATTACTGACTAAACCTCCTCGACTGAACCCATACCTGAAGGGGCTGCTCCTCCTGCATCATTTGCTTGTCAGAAACAAGATCCCATTGGCTAGGTGCAGCTAAACCAGTATCAGACTCCTTGATACCTATTTTTTTAAAAATTGAAGCAAAATACAAAGGATCAATAGCATCCAAGTAGCAATAACAAAACCATGTAAGCCCTTTTAACAAGATTGCAACAGCAAATTAATATCGGTGAGATAAGCACATACCGCACAAATCATTGACTTTCTTAGCCATTTCCTTAATTTCCTTCTCGGCTTTCTTTATACTCGCAGAATACGGTCCTAAGCCCTGCATAAAACCAACCAGTACTACTTAAATTCCGGTAATAAACTCCTTCAAAAGTTATAGTGCTACCCTTAAAACAAGAAAACGCAATAAAAAGTTATGGTGCTGATGCTCAAACCTAATAGCTAATCAAATAAAGAAGCTTTACTATATTTTTAATTATAGAAATGGAAGAAAGAGTATTAGGAGCTGGTAGTACTATGATAATTAGGGTAAATAAATGAAAGTTAAGTGAATAGAGATAAAAGTTAGGGTTTAGAAAGGGAAAGGGGGTTAGATACATAGGTCTTGAGGAGAGCGATATCGTCCTCATCCAGAGGGGGAGGGTTCTTCTCGTCCTTCAACATATCCTCCACATCTCCACCACTTCCCATTCCTGTTACTTCGCTTCGCTTTTCCTTTCTTTTCTTGACAGAGAGAAGAAGACACCACCAGGCTGAGGCAGCAGAGCATATACAGAAGAAAGAGGACTTGCTACTTTAAGCTGAAGCTATAACAATCAGCAGCACGTACGGGCTTCCCTTTTCATATGGGCTTTTGCGAGCCCATTTCATTTTATCCAGGACACTCATATTACCATGGATTTTTTTCCCCTCTTTTTTTAACTACCACAAGCAGCCATGGCCCGCGCTTTGCCGCTACGGCGTCGGGTAAAAAATAATAATTAAATGTATAGTTTTTTTTTAGCCCCGTTAGCAAAGAAGGCTATGCACATGCGCATGTAAAACCAAACCTGCATACCTAGATTTTTTTTCTTTTCTAAAGGGTCACTCCTATTGTTTTGAAAAAACAATAAACGCAGACGACTAATCTGCCTGTCAAAAATATAATCTTCATTATCGTAGCTGAAAAATTAAATATTATTTTTTAATTTAAAAAACTTATATTTTTAAATTTAATTTCACCTAAAAACATCTAATAAATACTCTTAGAATTTCAAAAAAATCAATTTATCTGCTTAAAAAACCTAAAACAAATTCAAAAACACAAAATTAAATCGGTAAAAAATTTACTCTCAACCTCGATCTATTTTTTTTTGTAAAATAATGGTTCAAAAACACCTCAACGGGATCCCTCCTCGTTTTATAAGACCTGTTTACACTAAAATTAAATTTTTTTTTCTGTTGAATATGATCAGCTAAAATTTTTCTTTTTTGAATAAAAATAAAATGAGAAAAATTATAGAGATTGAAAAAGAAGAAAAAGAAAAATAAATGAACTAAAAATACTTTTTTTGTATAAATTTTATACTAATCATGAGATTTTTTTCTTATTTTACACTTTTGGTTTTTTTTTTGTTGGAATATTTTGTTAAATAGATTTTTAGAAATTAATAATTAATTTGGTCATAGAAAGCAATAATTGAAAAACAAATTACGAATATATCAATGTCCTTTTCTCTTGTATTAAAAATTAACTTAGAATTCTATTCACAATATATTGATGGTATATTGGCTAGTTTAATAAACAAAGAGGGACTAATGAACCAAGTGAGTAGCTTAAGCCTTAAATGAGAAAAAAGAATTTACATGGAAAATTGAATATAACTTAGTTGAAATTAAAATCAAAATGTCATTCTTACTCTTTTTTATATTCAAGTGAAAATTAAAATAAATGAGAATCATAATTACTTTTATCATCATTCATGTTCATCATAATCAAACAAATAAAACATTTGCTTTAAAAGTTTCACAAAATTTTATAATTCCA
>Ga0325401_1002869_pt1 | contig 15500 bp, 6 predicted proteins | sample PopdelMetagenome_FD_205666 | JGI IMG/M metagenome (GOLD analysis project Ga0325401, IMG submission 205666) | Populus deltoides microbial communities from Bellville, Georgia, United States - Xylem-PdKOR-R2 | ecosystem: Host-associated > Plants > Phyllosphere > Stem > Wood/Secondary xylem | place...
CATTGGAAAACTTCTAAGATTATAGCAAAAATAGAGATCAAGTTCTTCCAGCTTGTCAAGAGATTGAAGAGATGACGGAACCTCAGTTAAACTTGAACAGTCCACAAGGTATAAGCACACTAAATTTAATTCCTTGTGGCTGGGCGGTGGTTAAGGTGGAAGGAGTAGATGGTGATGGAGACATCATATTGTTTTGTGGAGAAACAGTCGAGGAAACAAGAGTAAGACTCTGGTGGTAAGGGAGGTCTGGAGGGAGAGAGCGGAAGTAACTCAAGGAAAAAAGATGAGGCTGATTTTGAGTCAGTAGCTTAGGCTTTACGTGTTGAAGACCCTGCCTTAGGCATATGTATAAATTTATAATAATGGGGGCATCAAATCCAAGTATTTTCTTGGGCTTTACGGAAGTAACCATTTGTTGATTTCCTGGAAATTCCCCAGTTACAAAGTGATGCGATAGGAAAAGGCATTTATACGTTGTATTGACAGTGTTTTTATAAATTTTAATTTTTTTAAAAAATTAATTTTTTTTATTTTTTTAATTTGCTGATATAAAAATAATTTTTAAAAATCAAAAGCATATATATATATATATATATATTCTTGTTTATCATATCACAGCTGTGATAGATAACTTTTTTAATATTTCAAATGTATTAGGTATTCACTTGGCGGAGTAGCAGATCTTCTCTTTGATTTTTTTATTATATATTTTTTAAAAACACTAAACACATTTGTGTCAGAGCAAATTTTTTTTTTTTAAAGTGGATGTCATTAGCTTGCATTTGTTTATTAATATATCAGAGCACTATTATTTTGACTGTGTTTGATATTGCAGTAGCTGTTGTGGTTGTGGTTTGAAAAAAATTGTTTTATAAAAAGTATTTTTAGTTGAGGTTGGTTTGAAAAAATAGGTGTTTGGTTAAAACTGTGGTTGAAATTGAGGTTGAAGAAAAAGTAATTTAATGTGTTTGGTTAATAATGTTTTTAAAATTGAGGTTATAAAATAATTTTAAAAAATATATATTAATATTAATGGTTTTTAATTTAAATATTATAAATTTAACTATTGCTATTATATCATGAAATAAATCATACTTTATATAAAATATTTTTTTATTATTCCATGAAACCATCTACAATTTCATTACGTACGAAATACATCAGACAAAAACTATAGTTTTCATAATTTTTATAGCATGTAATAAAACTAGATAAAATATTATCAGGTATAAAATTCACTCTAAACTAGTTTTTTTTTTAAAAAAATTAAAAATATTAACACTAAAAAAAAAGTTCACGCAGTGCAAGTGAACAGTGCAAGAGAATTCTCTTGCACTGTTCACATGAACAGTGTATCAATATACATTGTTCATGTTAATTGCATTGTTCATTGAACAGTGCAATTACATGAACAGTGCAAGAAAAGTAAGAAATCGTTGTTTTTTGTTAATTGCGTTTCCAACGCAAAAATACATTTTTGATAGCATAATAAAATGATTACATTACTTTTAAATACAAAAAAATTAAAATTGATGTCCAAGTATTTTCTTTTAATATTTTTGATAGCATAAATTTAAATCGCTCCACAAACATTTACTGTATACTTTGTTGACTTCACATTATATTATAATGGTTATGATGATTTTATTGGGAAAAACTTGTTACTCTGTCTAATAATAGAAATTTTTTAAAAAACAAATTGATATAGTTAGAGAAATATATAATATGGTTTAATTTTTTTATTTTAAAAAAACATAGTTTTAAAAAAACTGCTATTTTAAACTATGATTTTAATATAAAAGCGATTGAAAATCACAATCGTGGTTCTGTTTACTGCTTTAGGCAACATAATTGGCATGGAGCCATGTAATTATAATTACTTCTTCTTCTTTTTACATGCTTCCTTCCACCTCATTACACACAATCTATCCAAATAAATCGGCAGATGCCTTTTCACTTTTCCTTTTATATATATATATATATATATATATATATATATATATATATATATTTATTGTGAAGAAGAAGAAGAAAAAGAAGTTGTCTTGAAGGAGAGAGGAAGGGACGGGGGATCGATGGGGCCAATCCTCTTCTTCATATTGACGGGGACGACGACTTGACCTTAAGTAGTCTTCCTGGCGAGTGCTTGGGCCAATCCTCTTCTTCAATCGGGAAGCTGAGTTTGGAAATTATGTGTTTCTCGTCAACATGACTGTTGACGAGAAGAAGAAGAAGAAGAAAAGAAACAGTAAAATAATTATTTTTTATTATTTAACTAGTTATTGAAATTTTTTATAAGATTCATTTATGATTGTTATTGTCATAATTATCAAAGAAAAAATAATTTTTTAACATTTTAAAAGTACAAAAAAATAATTTAAATATTCTTGAAACAAAGTTTTTAAAACTAATATGCATGAGTGTTTTGGTCTTTTTAACATTTTCATAATAGAAATAACTATATTACTCTTGAAAAAAATAAAATAAAAAAGAAGTTCTTAAAACTTTAATTTTTTTTTTAATTTTTCCGGGTTGACCCGAGTTGAGTCATGAAGCCCGGGACCAGACCCTTTAGCCAGGTCAACTCCCAGACCGGATTAATAACTATGGTTTTTGCATGTCGATGACATTTTTGCCTAACATTATATTATAATGGCTATCATGATTGAAAAGAATTTGTTATAGAAAATGCTTGTTATTGTAGTAACAATTATTTTTAAAATATTTTTAACTTGAAAATATATCAAAATAATATATATTTTTTATTTTTTAAAATTTATTTGTGATGTGAACATATTAAAATGATATAAAAACAAAATAAAATTAAAATAAAAAAATTCAACTTGATAAAAAAATTTTACCCCCACCATTTTCATGACATTAGCTTGCATGTCATTTTTGGCCTCATCCAACCTTAAGCAGAAAAACAAAAGAGGAAAGAAATGCTCTTTCTTAAAACCTTGATCCAATGATATTAGTTTGGATTAGATTTAAATTCAATCAGATGAAGATTAACCCTATTCATGAAAATTTAAGATTTAAATTATTAATCAGATGAAAATTTAAATTATTCTAGTGTTAGTGTAGGGTTTAAGTAATAGACTGCCACTAAACTAAGCTACTTAGATACGCTCAAAACAATTGAACTTTTATTCATGAAAATTTAAATTATTTCTTTGTCAACAAATAGGGCTGGACAACTTGCTATGTCTTTTAATTAAAATTAAAATTAAAAAAAAAACTAAAAATTATTCGTAATTATGAGAGACAAAATAACTTTTAAACATATTAGAAGTACAAAAAAATATTTTAAATATTCTTAAAATAAAGTTCTTAAAACTAATATCCATGAGTGTTTCGGTCTTTTTAACATTTTCATAACAGAAATAACTATATTACTCTTGAAAAAAATAAAATAAAATAAAATTAAAATAAAAATAAAAATAAAGAAAAAGTTGTCTTGAGTAGGGACCGGGGATGGGCCAATCCTCTTTTTGATGGTCGGGCAATAATAGCCATTTTGATGGGGACGACGACTTGACCTCGACTCTTCCAGGCAAGTGCTTGGGGCCCAGTGTGTTTGGGAAGCAAAGTTGCCTTGACATTACGCAATTATGTATTTCTTGTCTTAACGGTGGCTTTCGATAATTAATGGTCATTATGATTTGAGACAAATTAATTTTTAACCGTTTTAGAAGCACTGAGGAATGTTTCAAATATTCTTTAAAGTAAAGGATTCATGGGTGTTTCGGTAAAATAATTAAAGTAAAATTTTTAGTTATAATAAAAGTGAATTAGAGACATTTGCATCTTAAAAGCATCCATGTTTTTTCAGACAGCACATGTGACATTTCTCCGCAGACCAACACCACTTTTTACGACTGTATTAAAGCATAACGATGTCATTTTTTTTTTTTTATGGTCAGACACGTGTGTGTATGACCGCGTAATAGTTTGCCTCCAACAATTATTACTGTAATTAGAAGAAACATATATTATCGTGTATCATCATATCACAACTGTGATAGATAATTTTTTTAATATTTCAAATGGATTAGCTGTTCCCTTGGCGTATTAGCAGCTTTAGGATCTTTTGTTATTTTCTCTTCAATTTTTTTTTTTATATATATAAACACTTCTGTCTCGTTAATTATCAAACACGACAAAAGAATGACGGGCAATAATTCTCAGTGCGAAGAAGAAGAAGAAGTCGTCTTGAAGGAGAGAGGAAGGGACCGGGGATGGGCCAATCCTCTTCTTCATGCTCCTGCAATAATTGCTATATTAAGGGGACGATGACCTCAACTAAGTTTTTATTTGGAAATATAGTTGTGGTTTTTTTTAAAGTGTTTTTATTTTAAAATAATATTTTTTTATTTTTTTAATTTTTTTTAAAATTATTACATCAAAACGATTCAAAATATATAAAAAATTTAATTTTTTTAAAAACATGGTATCCAAACAGTGTAGGAAAATGTAAATGCCTTTTCCTTTTTCCTTTTTTATCGGCAGATGCCTTTTCCTTCTTAGATGCCTTTTGCCTTTTCCTTTATATATATATAAAGGAAAAAGAAAACACGTAATTTCAAGGAAGACTTAAGGTCAAGTCGTCGTCCCCATCAATATGACTATTATTGCCCGAGCATCAAGAAGAGGATTGGCCCAGGCTTTAGGCTTTGGCAACTTGATAGAATGTTTTTGAATTTTGACCTATTGTCATGATGTGAGCTTGCATCTCATTTCTGGCCTCCATCCAACCTTAAGTGGAAAAACGAAAGAGGAAAGAAATACTCTTTCTTAAAACCTTGATCCCGTGACCTTAGTTTGGACTAGATTTAAATTAAAATAGATGAAAATTAACCCACAAAACTACTAAAACTAAGAACTATGAATATATTTTTGAGACTTTAATTGATGACAGAATGAACTATAAACAATCAGTGCTATCAATGGTCATATAAAACTACATATACATCATAAAATAAAATTACAAATGCATTATCCCACAAGTCTTGAGTTATCTACACATACCATGCATTGATGATATGAGAACCTAAAAATAAACCCAATAAGCCTTCAAAGTCCAGGTCTTTAAAATTAGAAACCAACAGCTTGAAGGTGTTTGCCATCTCTTGGAGTATGGTTATCAGCAGCACCAATTATGTAAAATGCCCTGTTTTTGCTTCCCAGTCTTGCTAAATGAATCTTCACCACCATTTTCTCTATTAAAATAAAAAACTTAGTATTGGGTTGTGACTGATTTTATGAGCTTTTTTATTATCATATAGAACTAATGATATAAATTCATGTTTTCTATATTTTTTTTCTTTTCCTTTACGTTGCTTTCCTCACATTCTTCTTGCCAACCAAGCTTGAACTTGGTTTCAAAGTGGGAGAAGACCTTAGAATTTACAATTTATTGCCATCATTGGCCTCAGTCAGGTATGCTTTTATTTGTTATAGTGCTTTGGTCAATGGTTCTTTCACACACACAGATGTTGATCTCTAAGCTGATAATGTTCAAAACAAACTTCACACTTTTCTGATATTGTGCAAGTACTCAAATCCTTTGTCTATTTTGCATGCGTCCTGGGAAAAGTTTTATGTCATTACTAAATTTAGTTTAGTGAACCTTAAGTTTCTCTAATTATTGGTTTCTCACATTCTATCAGACTATTTATCAGTGGGTTGCTTCTTACGATGACCCTGAAGATGTGAGTATAACCTACCCCATAAGTCTTTTGTCTTTCATGTATTTATGATGTAATTGGCACAATTTGATAAATCATAATGGAAACCAGGTCTGAAACCAAGCCTACGTTTATTTATGATGTAATTGGCACAATTTTCCAGGAAACTTAGATTTTACACAAACAATGCTAAATGCCATTTCTAGCATGTTATGAGAAGTAGTTATGAGACACTCATAAATGAGTGTGCTTATATCAAAATCACAGGCCGATAATAAAAGCCATCTAATATTCTTGTAACTTGGTTTTGTTCAAATCTTCTGAAGAAATGTGCTACATCAAGAAATATGGATTGTTATTCTTGATCCAACTTCCAACCCATTGTAACTAATTCTTTATGCCTTTTCGATTCGAGGATTCTGAGCTAGTTTATTCAATGCACTGCACCATTCTACAGTGCTTTTACCATAGAGAGAGGAACCCAAATCTATAAGAGCCAACGGATTGCCTTGTACATGACTTACAATCTTTTCTATCAATTCTCTATGATCAATTGTGGGGCTGCAATTCTTCAAGGCTTTTGAGCTAAAGAGTTTAAGAGAGTCTTCATAGTTCAACCCCTCAACCTCGTATGTTTCGTCTACTACATTCTTAAGCACTTGCTTCTCCCTACTTGTTATGAGAACTTTACTACCCCGACCAAATGAACTGCGTCCATCAAGCAAATCTGTCCATCCTTCCAAAGGGATTGAATCATCCACATCATCCAGAACAATAAAAACCTTTTTACGACGAAGTCTCTCCCTCACAAAAGAATCTCGAAAACTCAAGAAGCTATTGTTCAGAATTTCTTGGCCAAGCAGCTGTGAAAGAAATCTTCTTTGCAAATCAGCCATGGAACCTGTTTCTAATTCTTGCCTAAAGTTTGCAAAAAAGATTCCTTCAAATCGAGAACGAACCTTGTTGCACACAGCTTGAGCAATCGTTGTCTTACCGATACCACCCATTCCCCGTATCCCTACAATGAGAACATCTGGAGATTCCATTTTTAACAAAGACTCAACTTTGTTAACACGAACATCAATTCCAAATAGAGTTGTAGTGTGACTTGAAGACATGGCTTGCAATTTGTTCGAAACATCTCCAACGATTTTCTCAATAAATTCAGACTCCAGCCTGACAAACAAGAAGAACACACCTAATTGTTAGTCAAAATGGACCGGACAAGAAGAAACATATAAACATACTCACTCCTTAGTAGCTACATCTATACATAGTAGACACGTACGAGTAATTGAGCATCATTATTAGCAATGGATAGTGCTAATGTAACACATGAATCGATGATGACATAGAGTAGGTCGAAAGAGTACTAGTGACTCATCCAATAACAAATAAAGGATCAATCATTGAAACTGGAAACTATATTATACGCTGGGAAAGAAAGGAAGAGCCTCTATCTATATTATGCTCTTTTATAAGGTGAGCATGTATTCATACACCTGGACAAGATTCTCTTACTGGGCCTCCCGAGAGAATGCATTTGAGTTTATAAATATGCAGCAGCTCCCTATTTATCTCAAGCTACAGTTAATCAATCATAGAAACTGGAAACTACTTGCAAGTGTATATCTAAGAAAATCAATGAAATGCAAATACATAAATAAGATGTTTTTTCGTATCGTCTTATCATAGAATCATCTCAATAAAAAAACATTAAGCAAAATAAGTTAAAATATTAGAAAAAAATCTTAAAATATAATTTATATTATTTTTCAACCCATCATAATTTTTTTCACCTCAAATAAATAAATTATTAGTGATCAAATTCCAAGTAAAACAACAGAAAAAAGCATTGATATGCAAATGCATAAGATGTTTTCTCATATCATATAATTATTTTAATTAAAAAAGTTTAAGTTGTTAGAAGAAAATTTCAAAACATATAATTTATATAATCTTTTTCACCTCAAATAAATAGACTAGTAATGACCCGATTCTTTATAAGTCTTTATGAATAGACTTATAAAGAAGAAAACATTGATTGTCCTAATAAAATTTAACATAAAAGATTCTTAAGTATCTTTTTTCTGTCTTCTAAAACTTAAGATATGTACAAGTGTTTCGCTACAATGTTTTCAAAATCAAATTAAATAAATACGGATTCATAGAGATCATCATTGTCAATAATTTTAAATTAAATTTCAAATACTCAACAAAAGAATGAATATTTTCTCATGGGATATATTTCAAGAGCTTACTCAGAATTCCCTAAGCTCCATCCAGATGGAGTGGCTGTATCCTTCAAAGCGTCTCTGAAGCTCTGCTCTTTGTCCATCGTCAAAGCTTTCTTCTTTATAAGTCTAGCAAATGCATCCCCAAACCTCCCTGTTTGATTTCTTACATGGGATGGATCCACCTGGTAGAATACCGGAATAACTATCGGTCCATTATTTTTTCTACGCTCAAAAATCTTTGCAAGCTCCTCCAGGCACCATCTGGAAGATGCATAGTTTTCAGAAAAAACAATCACAGAAAGCTTGGCCTCTTCAATTGTTCTCAGAAGTGATGCCGAGATCTCATCTCCTCTCACAAGCTGATAATCTATGAAAGTTAGGATTTGTTTCCGGTTCAAAGCGGAATAGAGGTGGCTGGTAAAATCAAAACGAGTGTCTTCTCCGCTGAAACTAATAGAGGTGGCTGGTAAAATCAAAACGAGTGTCTTCTCCGCTGAAACTAAGGAAGACATTATATTTCATTACTTGTGGCTGGGCGGTGGTCAAGGTGGAAGGAGTAGATGGGGATGGAGAAATATGACGGCTTCGTATGATGAATCTCCAGATATAAACAAACAAAAAGATAGAGAGAAACAAGAAAAACATCGCCATTGTTTTGTGGAGAAACAGTCGAAGAAACAAGAGTGAGACTCTGGTGGCAGGGTAAGTCTGTAGGGAGAGAACGGAAGTAACTCAAGGAAAAAAGATGCTGATTTTGAATCAGTAGAGTAGGCACATGTATAATTGTAATAATGGGGGTTTCAAATCCAAATATTTTCTCATCTACAGAGGGTGCACATCGTTGACTTCCTGGAAATTCCCATGTACAAAAAGGCTTAAGGTCTTGTTCTTTGTTTATTTGTGATATGGCCTAGAGGACTTCTTTGCCTTCACATTATATTATTATAATGGTTGTGATGAATTGATTGGGGAGAACTTGTTACTCTACCCCAATAATAGACACGCAACAATCAATTGTTTTGTTATTTTTTTTCTTTTTTCTTTGATTTATTTGGTGATGTGGAGCCTTGGCCGGATCTGTATCTGTCAAAAACCAGACCAGCAATTGGCCCAGTTAACCTGAAATCTGGATGATCCAGTGAAAGCTGACAAAGTTATCAACACATACCATGCAATGATTATTTAAGAACCTGAAAATAAACCCAATAAGCCTTCAAAGTCCAGGTCTTTAAAATTAGAAAAAAAAAAATCTTCATGTGAACTGAGCATATGAAAATAATAAGAGAAGGGTAAGAAGAAGAAGAGGGAACCTGCTAAGGGGTCATAGAAACCAACAACTTGAAGCTGTTTGCCATCTCTTGGAGTATGGCTATCAGCAGCAACAATTCTGTAAAATGCCTTGCTTTTGCATCCCAGTCTAGCTAAACGAATCTTCACCGCCATTTTCTTGGGCTGATCTTCTTCAAGTGAGAAATGGGAGAGTGAATTGCAGAGGGAGGGACAGAGTGTTTGTGGATATGGGTTTTTATATGGATAAGGAGGATTGGATGGTTTGCGGATATGGGCTTTTGTACTTCTTTCTTGTCAAAACTATGCCGTTTTTACTACATTGCTTCTAATTGATCCCTCTGTTTTTTTTTTTAAAGGAAGTGTCCCTTTTGCGATTGTTCGTTTTCGTTCATATTATGTTTTTTCATTGTTTTTCTAATGTCAAAATAGGTCATGGCTTGGGATTGAATGTTTGATTTTTAAGTTAAATAAAAAATAATTTCTAAAAAAGACAAAGTTATTAAATCATATAACTCAAATCACGGAATTACTTGGGATTGAATGCTCACGTGTGAATGTACATGCTTCCAACCATCCAGCTTCAATTATTATGCTATGACATGCTTCAGCTAAGCAAGAAGCCAGTTTGAAGCTATTCATTCCCTGTGCTGTCAGTCATCATTCTTGCAAATCACAAATATTTCATGCCAAGTAGAGCCTGCTTATCAATTTAGTGCTCCAAGCACATGTCCTGGGAAACGTTTGACTGCATGGATCATGATTAAGAACACATGAATACAAAGGATCGAAGAGCACTAAATTGCACCATGAACACCTGGATCCTGTACAATTATCTTCTTGAGTTCAGGAGAAAATAAACAAAATCTTTTTGGCTTTTCCTTAAAGTTGAAGAGGAGTGACCAAAAGAAGGCAAGAGGCTATTCTAAACCTATTATCATAGTTATTAAAACCAGTCCGGGGATTGAAACCTCGAAAAAGGCTGAAAGGTGAAGAGCCCATCTCGAGTCAAAGTAAATGTAAAAGAATCTCTCGACTCCCCCCACCCTCCAAAACCCCCAATAAAAAAGACAAAAAAATATGTTCTCATTTGTTCTGGCTTGTTTTTGGAAACCCAAACAGGCTGTCTCTTCAAACTGCACTTATCCTACTTGGAAAGCCACCCAAACATTATTCACTTTCACAAAGCTTACATTGCAGTGTCTGAGTGCCAGAAGCCAACTGTCATGCATAATAAATAAAGGTTTCAGTTGTCCGTGTGAATTGTCTTTTTAAGTCGTGAAATTTATACCGGTTAATCATTAGAACTTACGTTGTATGAATGAGTAATAGCCTATCCACCAGAACTTTAGTTAGATCAAGTACCTGAATATCACGAATCAATAATAATGTGGCAAGAGATCGGGAGTCGGCTTGAATGGCTGAATCTTCCACTGACTCATCAGCCAAAATTAAAATCTAGACACACCAAATACTGCATCAAAATCTTTTTAACTAAGAATAAGGATATGTACATAAAAAAAATACAATCCCAAATGTCATACATATAGTTTGATTCAAAACCCACCACTATTTTAGTATTATTCACTTACTGAATCAAAAGATTGCAAAGGAAGGCTTTCTAAATGACGTCTAATGACCGCATTTCCCTCTCGATTGACAAGTTGTGTATTTTCCAATCTACAAGTCTAGACCACCATCAATGAGCTTCTTTTCCCTCTCTTTTCTAGATCCAGCTTATAACCATTATGCTAGATCTCATTTGTCTATTTTTCATATGTCCTAGGGAAAGTTTTATGTCATTGCTAAATTTAGTTTAGGAAACCTTGAGTTTCTCTAATTATTGGTTTCTCACACTCCACTAGACTATTTATCAGCAGGTTGCTTCTTACAATGACCCTGAAGATTTTAAGCAAGATGTGAGATATAATCTACTCCAGAAATCTTTTGCCGTCCTTCATGTATTTATGGTGTAATTGGCACAATTTTGTAAATCATAATGGAAGCCAGATCTGAAATCAGGTCTATGTTTATTCATGCTCAATGAATTATATAAGACGCACCTAGTATCATGTTAGATAGATAGGTGTCATATATTAGTACAACATTATTTAGCAACCCAAATGACATGTTTACGGGATAATGAGTTTTTATTAACAAAATGAACCTTGGTGGTCGCACAGTAAAAGGCACGGTAAAATTTGTATTTAGCAAATCTCTTCCCTGTCTAAATGTTCTTTCAACACTAGGTTCTTGACTATATTCTGATCATGTCAGCAGTCTGAGTTGGGTTGATGACCAAACTACTTATGACATTATAAAGGCTCATATTTAGAAGTTATTTAATCATTTTCACAGTTAGATTCTTTTCAGTAGTTGGATCATGGATCATGTTTAACCAAGTTTCTGAATTGTTGAGATCTTGGTTAATTGGGATTTCAAATGCTTATTTGAAGGCGTTTGCTCTCTCCTATTAGACTTGGAGTCCAAGCATTTTCATGTGCAGCAGGAAAACTGGAAAACAACCGCATTGGTTTACCTACATCACCTTAATCCTTATATGTTCAAAACCGGGTGCTGCAAGCTGCTGCAAAGCATGAATCCCAACCATCTGAAACTGAAGTTCAGAATCCATCACCTGAATCAGTGACACCATTAAATGAAAAGGTAGATCTTTCAGAAGCATAGGCATCGAGACGGCATTTACTGGAGTGTGGTGTATAATTCTGAGAACTTAACTGAGCTGTACATGTACAAAGAATAAGAAATATTCTATCATTGCTAACCTCTTGGAAAACAAATTTTGTATGTTAATACCAGATAAAAGAACAAGTTTTGTACATTTCTCTAATCAAGTGCATTGATATCATGTGCTGAGGAACGCCAACACAGGAGTGCTATTAATAATGTAATGAATTAGGCAAAGAGAATGTTTGCCTAATTCATTCCCTAATTTTCCTTGCCTTGCCGTCACTGAGTCATGCTGGGGCCTTCACCAAGTTGTTGGACATGACCATGGTAACTAGTGAAATGAACATAAACAAGACATCAAAGCTAGACTTGTTACCGGAATCGGTAGTCTATCCAACAAACTATCAAGTCCGAAGCCTGTCGGCAATTCAGCCTTCAACAAGCAATGTATCACTTGGCTAAATCTAAGTAGAGGTATAGGTTGCGCAGAGTAATCAACCTGGTAAAAAAGCTCTTAATTTTCAGACTTTTTAAATTTTGTTAAGAGATTCTAAGCTTATTAAACCCGGACCGGCTCAGTGAGTCAATCTAAAACCCAGTTGATTTGGTGTTTGAATCAGTTCGAGTTAGATAAAAGACCAAAAAATACAAAAAACCAGCAAAACTCGGTGGACTCAGTGAGTCGACCCATGACGCGGTTGATCCGGGCGAGACCCAGCATATATGTGTTTGTATTAACTTAACTAATAGCAAAAGCAAAGAAGTAAAGAACCATGTATTCTGCCCTAATTTCTTTCTTTAAAGTTTGAAAAACCAAGAGATCTGGTATCTCAGCCTCTCAGGAACGTAATCCAAGTGATCTTTTACTATATAGGTCGAGTAGAAGAAGAAAGCCGAAGCCGTTCAGTGATGAATCGGTAGATCAGAGATGCCTTTTTCTGGTCTCATCCAGCGTCTACAAGCGGAGAATTAGTTATAGCGTAGGGGTGGAAAAGAGGAAGAGTGCCCGCTAGAATCTTCTTTCACATCTATCTTTCCTAAGATTTTCAAGCCAAGGTAAGAACCATCTATTCTTTTAATTTTAAATGGTGTCTAGTTCAGGTCATTTAAATCTTTCTTGCCCCTGCAATTTTCAAGACTCTGCCCAGTAAATAGGAAAACTGTGAATTCACGGAACAACTTGGTTTCTTCATTAGTCATTAAACTTGGTGTTGTGAATTGAGAATCTACTAACTCGTTATATTCTTTTATATTTTGTTGTTTATGTTTGTCAAACAATTGAGAATCTGATAACTGTGGAAGATGATTGTAACTTCAATTGTAAAATGGAGATTTATATAATACATTGCATAAGATTTGTTATCAGTTAATTGTGTTTTTCGAAAGATGGGTTTTAGTGGCTCCTGTGATTTTTGATAAAGTTGGTACTTGATCTTGCCTCTAAGTCCACCGAAAGTTTCATCAGTAGTTTCATCACAGAGAGGGAGAGCTACATCCTGCGTTTTCTTGAGATTTCTGCTAGAATTACGCTCGCAGAATGCATCTCAATTTGGTTAGGCTTGCAATTTAGAAAAAAATTGGTTGAATGCTGATATGAACCCATGAAAAAGTTAAAGTTGGTTCTTTTAGTGTTTGATGGTTAATTATTGCTTGAGACAAACAAGTTTTCGTGAAATACACACATTCTGCAAATTATGCTTGATTAATCTCAATTTGGTTAGGCTTGCAATTTGATTTTAGCCATGCTCTTGCTTGTGAGATTGTGTTTATATATATATAAAAGATCAAACTCTTTTTCATTATTTTAATTCTATTAGTGTTGAACATGTTCTAAAATCTTTTATTTTCTTTATTCAGCATAGGATGTTAATTTATGGATTCTAATGCAAAATAGAGTTTGAATGTTGTTATCTTATATCTATTAGGTTAAATTATTTATCTTTAGAACAACTTGTTATTTTATTATTCTTGTCTTTAATATCTTTAAATTATGTTAAAGGTTTGTTTATTTACAGACAAATGCACCTTCTAATCTATTGATGCTAGTTAATTATGCTAGTTTATATGCTAATGTGATATTTTCTTGATAGTTATGCTAGCATATAGGTTAATGTGATATTTTATGTCAAAACAACCATATTAACATGTGCCTTGGTCTTTTATCTGGGTTGACCCACAAGACCCTTAACTCAATTATTTTACCGGGTCAACTACCAGGTTGGGTTTTATAACTATGATTCTAAGGATCTAGTTTTATAACGAGGTCGGTTAGTTGTAATCAGTTGAGGTTCGGAATTCTTCTAAATTTATATTGAGGTTGGTTAGTTATAATCAGCTGAGATCTGGAATTCTTCTAAATTAGATTCAAAAAATATTGTTTGAGCTAATTTAGTTATTTTTCATTTTCATTTTCATATTTCTTAGTTTGTTTAGGCTAGTTTTGAATTTATTTAAATAGTTATAAAATATACAATAATAAAATCTTGAATTTGAAGTTTTTATGTGATGACCTATTCAATAGAATTTTGTTGCTTTTACTGTTTTTCTTGTGTTGTTAGTTTATGTAAATAGAAATCAAAGATCCAAAACATAAACATATATTTATTTATTTGTAGAAATAGAAAACCAAACTTACAAGTAGAAATAGACAGTCATTCATAATTTGTATAGTAAACTGAATCCTTCCTTCAGTTTACTGTAAGTGTATTTGGATTGAATTGCTTTTTTACTCTCTTATTTATAGTATTCTGCATGTGCAAGAATAAATGCGCACATGATTCATTAGTTAGTTAGTTGAGGAATTAGTTGAATAACAGAAAGTTAGTTCGTTAGTCAGTTGCAATGGAAGAACAATATTTAATTACAGCTATCTTGAAAACCAAGTAATAATTGAAGAACAATTTGCAGTAATTACAGAACTCTCTTCCCTTTCTATTTCTTTTATTTCTCCCTCAATTTTCTTCTGAACTTTTGTCCGCCGGTAGATTTTCATCAAAGTGCAGATACACCCCACAGCTTTTCCACTCGAACTCAAGACCTACCTTCCTCCCCATATTGTACGGTACTTTATGGTAGAATTTAAATGTAACTTCATTGCCAGAATATTTACGTAAATGATTTACCAATTTGAGCTCGTAGTGTATAATCATGTGATCCGAGTCACATGTCTTCAAGGAATATAATAGATAACGTCTTCCCTGGGAAGCGAAGAGGGCTTCATCATCACCATCATGCTCACTGTTTTTACTCTTAACATGACAATCAACATATGCATGAACATAAGAACGATGACCGCATTCATAAAGCATGTCATGGGAGGGAAGAGTGAGTAGAAAGACAAGGCAGAAAGCAATTCCCTTGAGCTGATGACAATTTGAGGGCAACTGTATGGTGACTGAAGATCCAATTCCTTTGTCACCGAACCATTCTGGAATTTCACTCCCCGGTAGAACCATTTGAATTCCGTCATTTGGGATCTCCTCTCTGGACTGTAACACAAAAGTCACATTTCAAAAATGTGATGAAGCAAGCAAGAAAGAGAGAAGAAAGAAAGACAAAGGGGTTCAGAGAGATACCTGAATTTTCAAATGCATTG
>Ga0325401_1002871_pt1 | contig 15494 bp, 15 predicted proteins | sample PopdelMetagenome_FD_205666 | JGI IMG/M metagenome (GOLD analysis project Ga0325401, IMG submission 205666) | Populus deltoides microbial communities from Bellville, Georgia, United States - Xylem-PdKOR-R2 | ecosystem: Host-associated > Plants > Phyllosphere > Stem > Wood/Secondary xylem | place...
AAAAATCAAAGTTTATGGTCAATTAAGAGTTAAATTGAAGAAATTCACAACTAAGGATATTTTTGAAAAATGCATTAAACTTTGAGGACTCAATTTGGTTTAAAACATGGGTGAAATTGAAGCAAATAAAAAGTTTAATAGTTAATTGAGGATCAATTTGCATAAATCCAAAACCAATGACCAAAATGAAAACGCACTAAAATTCAGGGTTGATTTTTGAGTTTGGCAAGGGTAAAATCGCATGAAATTAAAAGTTTAAAGTCAATTAGGGATGCAATTAAAACAAATCAAAAGTCAAAGGACTAAATAAAATGTTAGTTAAATCCCTTAAAACCCCAAGGATGTCAAAATGGCATTGTTTCATTTAAATGAAACAATGCGTTTTTACCCAAAATGGTTTGTTTTGACAAAAAAAAAAAAAAGGTTGCTAGACGACTTGTCGTCTGACTACTTTTCATTATCTTCAACCTTTTGTACCCGAAAAGCTGCTTGGATGACTTCTTTTCAAGAGCATTTAGGGGATGTTTGAGAGTATAGTAACAATTGTTTTTCGCTTGGAAATGTATCAAAATAATGTTTTTATTTTCTTTTTATTTTTCAAAAATAATTTTTTACACCAGTACATCAAAAAAACCTAGAAACATTAAAAAAAATTTCAGCAAAAATGTTTTTCAAATTTTGATGAAATGCAGGTTGAACCGCCAAGCCAAACACACCTTTAATGCCTCATCTCTCCACCAAATAAGACAAACAAGACACCACTCTGATGGTATGAAACCTTACCATACCCAGCGTAATTCTTGCAGGCTGGTTGCCTCTATAATTGCCGCGGCGCTGCTCTAAAGAGTCTACCCCGATCAATATTTGCAGCCAAATTTTCCAATAGGATCTCATCCAACATCTTCCTCCATTCCTAGCAGTGACACTCCCAAAATCTAGGTAATCTCCTTTCTTCTCGTTGGCACCATTCAGACGTGAATTAATTCATGTCTTGTTACCACTAGCATTTGCTAGTAGTAAGGTAAAGTGGGTTGGACCCTGAGCTCAACCCATACGGCTAGGCTGGATCTAGCCTATTTTAAAAAATAGAAAATATTGTTGGGCTATCTATCGGCCCAATCCAACTCGACCGGGCAAGGTTTGGGCCTTAGGCCTAAGTAACACATCCAAAAAAGGAAAAGAAAACTAAAAATTTTCAAGGACCATTTTAAAACTATTTGTAGGTCTGTCATGTGTTTTTTCAATAGTTTTGTCTAATATCGGGTCATACACTTACATTGTAAAATATGGACCTGGTATAAAAAACATCTGACATTTCTCTGATTTTTTTTTAAAAAGAAAATCCAAAAATCTAAAAAAAAGCTTTCATTTCAAAAACAAAAAAAATGTTTTGTTTTTGTGTAACGACCATATCCTAAAGGTTTTTCATGCATATTTTCTAAAAAGAATAAAATCATATTTTTATCATGTTTTAAAAATGTTAAATGAATATCGTAACTGGTTTATGATTATCCATTAAGGTTTGGTCAGAATACCAAAAATCCCACAACAATTAATTTCTTATTCGGATTGTTAGGATTTAGCTACAAGACTTTAATATTTTGAGAGTATAAAATTACATTGTAAAGTATACTCTCAAGTATTAAAGATACAAAATAGAAAATAAATGGGATGCTAAATCTAGGTCTTATAATGGTCAGGATTTAACCCAATAAAGTAGAGACTTCCTCACGAAAGGAGATTTGCCTTGAATCTTAGATGAAACCAACAAATAGAAACATGATCTAGAAAAACAATTAATCAACAATGCAGCTTACATTAGGTAGGGTGTATTGGGGATGATGCATTTTTTCCTTGCACAGTTAGTCCCTTTACTCGGACTTTCGCAGACCATTAGGTTTCTTAGCGACCATAACATTAGGTGGCAACTCCAAAACCCTATAATAATATGATGCGAACCTCATGATCACGTGGTCACGCAACCCACACGCAAAGACACCAATTCCCGGAAAGCCAAGTAAATCAGGTTTGATAGGAGTGTGACACAAAGATAACTTGTACCTAGGCACCAGCACTATTGGAAACGGAGATCCTCACCCAACAAATATTGATTCACGAACGAGAAGTATAAGAATGAAGCCACGAAGATAGTTGTTCTTCGATAAGTCATTTTTAGTTCTTTAGAGAACCATGGAAGGGAGATTATCTCACCAACACACACACACACAAACAAAGTGCGGCAACCAACAAGTTTTATTAATCTGAATTGTCTAACTTACATGTCTGGTTATGCCTTAATTTATACTAACTCTAGACTTAAATAAACCCTAATGGACCCCCCTTAGGTGGACTTCTATTAAGCCCACTTACAATTGACCCAAATAAGTAATAATAACCCAAAGACTAAGAAGAAAATAATAAAAATCTAAAAATTACCATCCTAAATATGCTAGAATCAGATTTATCACCATTAAAAAGTCCCTAAATAGACTAGGAAAGCTGATCTGAATGTAGAATTTATTCTGAATTCTTCTTTCCTTTTTGTAGCTAGGATGAATAAGGAATCTTTGTAAGAAAATGATTCTAAAACATTTATGAATCCTTGCCACACTTGGAAACTATGTTGCAGCCCATTGAAGATCTTTATAGAATTAGAAGATTTCCAAAATAAGTTGCCACATCCTTTTAGGAAAAGAATCCTAGCCAAATAGGAAGTCCACAAGTCAAAATGAAGTAAATAACAAATTCATACAGCCTATGTTGACCCATGTTTCGATGCCTTTCCAAACTCCGATTGACCTGAAATTGTAGCCCAAGGTAGGAAACCATGTCAGGAGACTCCACGTAAAATTTCAGCTCGATCCAATGATTGGATTGAGAATTACGAATGTTGCCGTAAAACTGGATAGATGCACTTCTCACGTCAAAATCCGAATTTGACCTTTCTTGGATCGTATCATTCCCTCTCTCTTCAAGATGATTCGTCCTCGAATCACCAACAAGTTGAATGGACAATTCCTTAACCTTTTTTCGAAGCCTTTGGAGTTCTTTTCTTGCCAACAATCGTCGCCAACAACTTTGGATGAAAGTTGCAGCCATTCTATTTTGTATATCATCATTGCAACCTTTTTTCTCCTCTCTTTCTGAAGCTTGCTGGGCATTGATTGCTGCCGTTAACACATCATGTTCTTGCTTCATCTCCCCTAGAATACGGGATAAACTCTTGGATTCTGTTTTTAGAACACTAATCTCTTTATTTCACCCCCTTTGATACCAGCTCTCCTTTTGAATCTCCCTTTTCTTTTGCCATAGCACCTCATCAAAATACATGAAATCACTTTGGTTTCTAGGCTACCGAAAACCTTCCCGATAACCTTTGGTCTCATCCTTAAAACCACCATCACCAATGTCATCAATGTCCTCCTCATAATCCTCATAATCAGCCCACCTTGGCCTTTCAACCCTACTGCCATTGTTTGCTTTCGGTTCAGCCCCAAGCTTCCTCATATTTTGGGTGCTTGTACCAGCCTCGTTACCATGTTTCTCCACCCTATCAAGTCTGTCACACACATTTCCCATCACAAAATTCATCCTCTCCATCATTTGCGTCATGACTTACATTTGGAATGTAAGTTCTCCCTCAGGATGGGGTGGTGTGTTGTTTTGATCTGACATGATAGTACCTGCAAAAATTGGTTAGTGGTAAAAAAAAATTATCCTCATGTCGCTCATGTTTTGCTCAAACACTCTTAATATCCTCACACACTCACACCTCTCGTCTCACCTTCTTGCGAAACTGAAACCAACACCAAACAGAACCAACTTGGTAGCGCAATCCAAATATATATATGACTCAAGAAGCAATAAAAACTAGAAAACAAGCAAAATGAAACTGCGATGATAGTCTTGCGAGTAGCAAGCGAGTCTATCTGAAATATGAACGAAACTGAAGACTCGAATGAAAACAGAAACAAAAAATATGCAAAATCATGAAACAACACCCAAATATATTGGATATGATGAAAATAAACTGCAAGAAATGAAAACAACAGAAAGCAAACGAATTTCAAAAGTTGATGCAAAACAGACTCGTTTATGAAGAGTTAAGTCCGAATCTGGAACCTAAAGTAAATGATGTCCACTTGAGTTAAAATTTTAGATATAGTGCGATATCAACCCAAATAGACAAGGTTTGATATACTGACGCAAAAACATTATAAATCAGACTTGATTAGACCCGAATTTGAAACCCAAAGCAAAAGATATCCAATTGACCTCAAATTTTATATGTGGTGTGATTAGGACCCTAGTAATTAGAGTATCAAATTTCAGCTAATTCCAAGTTGATTTGATCCAATTTTCTTTTGTTTAGTTTTCTGCAGCAAAATCCAATAAACGTCTTTTTGAATAGATTTTTTTTTTTGCTTTTCTCTTTTCTCTTTTTTTTTATGGTATTGATGTATTTTGAACAATAACAGAATGAAATAATAATTTTTTTTATATGCCGCAAATTCAAGGAGAAGAAGAAACTGGATACTAAGGAATGTTTTTGCGGAATCAACAAGAAACATAAACTTCAGAAAGATATAACCTGATTAATGGAGCCAAGTACTGATACCAAATGATGTGAACCTCGTGATCATGTGGTCACGCAACCCACATGCAAAGACACTAATTCCTGGAAAGCCAAGTGAATCAGGTTTGATAGGAGTGTGACACAAAGATAACTTGTACTTAGGCACCAGCACTATTGGAAACGGAGACCCTCACCCAACAAATATTGATTCGCGAACGAGAAGTATAAGAATGAAGCCACGAAGATAGTTGTTCTTCAATAATTCATTTTTAGTTCCTTAGAGAACCATGGAAGGGAGATTATCTCACCAACACACATACACACACACACAAAGTGCGGCAACCAACAAGTTTTATTAATCTGAATTGTCTAACTTACATGTCTGGTTATGCCTTTATTTATACTAACTCTAGACTTAAATAAACCCTAATGGACCCCCTTTAGGTGGACTTCTATTAAGTCCACTTACAATTAACCCAAATAAGTAATAATAACCCAAAGACTAAGAAGAAAATAATAAAAATCCAAAAATTACCATCCTAAATATGCTAGAATCAGATTTGTCACAATTAAGAAGTCCCCAAATAGACTAGGAAATCTGATCTGAATGTAGAATTTATTCTGAAGTCTTCTTTCCTTTTTGTAGATAGGATGAATAAGGAATCCTTGTAAAAAAATGATTCTAAAACATTTATGAATCCTTGCCACACTTGGAAACTATGTTGCAGCCTATTGAAGATCTTTATAGAATTAGAAGATTTCCAAAATAAGCTGCCATATCCTTTTAGGAAAAGAATCCTAGCCAAATAGGAAGTCCACAAGTCAAAATGAAGTAAATAACAAAATTCATACAGCCTCTATTAACCCGTGTTTTGATGCCTTTCCGAACTCCAATTGGCCTGAAATTGTAGCCCAAGGTAGGAAACCATGTCAGAAGACTCCACATAAAATTTCAGCCCGATCCAACAGTTGGATTGAGAATTATGACTGTTGCCATAAAACTGGATAGATGCACTTCTCACGTCAAAATCCGAATTTGACCTTTCATGGATCGTATTATAATAACTTTATGATTAAACCCAAAACCCCTTCAATTCTTGGAGGCAACTCTGCCATGCAATACCGTGCACGTCACGACAAGATGTCGACTCCACTGGGGACTTGTCTGATTGGACTGAGCTTTGCTTGTTTGATTGTTTAACTGTTTATTTTTTTTTGTTTAATTAAATTTAGGCATATTTTTCTTTTTATTGCTTTAGCATGCTTTTTTATATATTGCTCATGCATAAGTATATCGGGTATGGATTAATGCTTTCATGCATCTTAATTTTCAAATAAACTGAATTCTAGGTTAGGTTGGGAGTAGCGGTCTGCTTCATGACTTTCAGTCAAGGTTCAGATTCGTGAAATATCCAACTATGAGCTGAGCGTTTATCCGGTAATGATGGTTACACTGTGCCCCGATAATTCCTTGTAAACCCCTATACTGCTTTCATAAAACGTGGTCACTAGGCAGATCATAAACCCTTTCGAGACCAAGTAGTGAATTTACCCCTTATATAATAACCTAAAACCTGTATTTAGGGTACAAACTCCTTAATAATTCATTTTGCATTAGGAAAAAACTGATTAAAATTCTAAATTCTGCAGGGTTTTTTGAGTTAAGACCATGACTTCTATGACTTTTTTCTGAGTATGGAAAAAGATCCAAGATAATGCTATTCGTTGAAGAGGATTGCCCAAAGACTGAGGTTGGGAACTACCGCACATGAACAAAGTACATTACTCCTTGGACAATATGAAAAAGCTTGTTTCAGTCTTGGGGTATGTGGATGAAACTTTTTTTGAGAGAAAGTATGGGAGAATTGCCCACCTAATAAGGATCTCGTTCAGATTTCAACAATCAAGGCCTTAATACATTTCTGGAATTCAAGTTATTAATGTTTCACCTTTGGAGATGTTAACTTGACCCCTACCATTGAAGAGTATGCCCAGATTTTAAACTTCTCAAATGACCCTCACAAAGTATATTTCCGACAAAGAATCGAGAACACAGCAGCCTAGATCACAAGATCATTGCATCTAAACCAAGGTGTCGGTAATATCAACGGTAAACACCTATGGAATATATCCGTCGGTGATTGTGGCATGGGTGGTAATTTTTTTATAACTCTCGATAAAATACCGACAGCTCGGTTCCGTCTGTAAGGCCGTCAGTATTGATTTAAAATATTTTTTTAAAAAAATTATTTATTAATAGTAAAAAAAACTAATTAACCAAATAAAATTGTATTAAACATTAAAAATATAAAAATAATGTTAAAAAATATTCATCCAAATATTCATTATAAATTTAATGTGTTTCATAAACAAAATTAAACTAGATTAATGGCGGAGCTAGCGGAGGAGGCTAGTTATTCCCGGGACCGTACAACCAAAAAAAGGCTGCACATGTATCATTACCCATCCTTGATCTAATGTCCATGACCATTTGATGGAACTAATCATAATCTGTCGAGAGTTGTTCACATTGTTGTTTCAAGGCCATGAACTCATCAGACTAAGTGCTTGATACTGATACAGAACTCTCAACACACTACTGCTCGCCCACAAGTTTTTGCCCTTAGTATTGGAGAGCCCGTAGACTCGATTTTTATCGGGTCCACCAGACGATCCTACCTCCATCAACAAATCCGAATCAAAATTCGGATGGGTCGAAGGATCGTTCCCATATCTCTCCCTCAACCGGCTATTATAGGTCTCCTGAAAATTAAAAAAAAATCATCATATTTAATTCAAGAAAATAATAACTTACGAAATAAAATGATTGAATGAACATACCACGAAGTGTTTAGCACGGTTGTCCACAAATTGTTGCAACCCTTTTTGGCTGTCTTGACTCCGCACGTGTGTCTCTACAAACAGCTCCATTAGGCTCGGCTCACGTCCAAGAGATGTAGCCTGTAAGGAAAAAAAAGTTGCAAGTTAAATATACTTATAAGCAACAACAAATTAATTAATGATATATTTCATTTAAATTAATCTTACCATCCGCTTCGCATGTGCACTGAACGGGACGGAGTTGCTGGTTGCGTGGTCACCGAACCATGAATTTATCGGTTTTGATTGTCGGCACCGGACTGTGAGTGTCGTGCGAACCGCTCAAACATCACATGCTCAATATATTGCATTCATATATCCCCCAAGATGAATGGCGGTTTGAATTCCTACCAAACCGCCACCTCATTCCAGCTTTCTAGACCATTATCTCTCGCATATCTTTTTGCTTTTTTTTTTGTGTATCATACCAAAAAGTCATGCAACCTACTTCCATAGTAACAAATTAGAATTTAGAACATAAAATTATAAAATAAAAAATTATATTATTTTCATTGTTACCTAATTGGCGCGTGATTCTCTCATACCCTCCTCACAACATTGTTGTTCGCACTGTCCCACTCAAATTTGTGCTGTGCATAAATAATTCATTTAAAATAAAAATAGTACAAGATATAAAATTATAAAAATAATTTATTAAAAAAAAGCTAGAAATTAGAAGTTAACACCTACTTGAAATCGTCGAAACCATACATCGATATTAGGTCTCCATTCAGGATGTCTGGAAACCTGACTCCATTGAAATAATGGAATCTCCATTGATGATTTAAATGTTGATGTTATTGTTTGGGTAGCCTCAATGTTTGTGAACCAGAAATTAAATTAAATTAATAAAATATTTATTAGTTGTTCATAAATTATGTTATAAGTAAAAAAAAAAAAAACTAAAACCTAAATAAACTAACATTGAAATCATCCTTCTATTGTACCTGGCACTTGCGGGTGAATTGACCCCGCTGTGAAGGCACACCGCCTCTGCGCTGTGAAACCGCCCTAGAAGAGACAGCATCACAAGTTGGCACAAGTGCCTTTTCGTGATCAACACCTAAGGATAAGTCATTCTCGCTCCTAGAAGAACTAGCTGCAACTGTCTGCTGACGACGTCCTATTGATTTCATTCTACGCATCTACACAAATTTATACGACAGGAAACGCGACGGTGATTATGGTCGGGGCTATAATTTTTTTGCAACTCTCAGTAAAATAACGGCGAGACATATTCTGTTGGTATAGTCGTCGGTGATTGTGGCACCATGCTGTAATTGTTTTGCAACTCTCGGTACAATACCAACGGGACACAATCCGTCGGTATATTCGTCGGTGATTGTGGCACAATGCTGTGATTTTTTCACAACTCTCGGTAAAATACCGACAAGACACAATCTGTTGGTGTTTGTCTCAAGATTTTGCATGTTTTGTTTGTATTGCATGTCTATTCTCCTGCAAAAACGCTTAAATTGCTAACTTACATCATGCATAACACAATAACAAGAGCAAACAATTATAAAATAAATATTTCATGTTCCAAAATATCATTCATAATATTACATTATAAAAAAAAAGGCTTACAACATATTTAGTCAAAAATTTTGTCTTCGTCCTCAATTGAATTGTTATCAGCTTCATCGCACTCTTCATTGTGGCTATCATCTTCTTCATCAACATTCTCTAGTCCACTAAAGCTCAAAACAACATTCAACTCCTCTGCGTCAACATCAACAAGACTATCATCGAAAACATGAAAATTTAAATTTTCTTCTAAGTCAATCGAAGGAGCAACTCAGTATGGTTCAACTAACTCACTAGCTTGAAAGACTTAATCTATCACACTTGTGTCTTCGTTCTCATCCTGAATAACCTAGACACGACCCCTAGGTTTGGTTTTTAAAACAGATAACCAATCAACTCTTGATCGGTCCTTTCTAAAGGAAGGGGTGTGTATGTAATAAACTTGTTGGAATTCCTTTGCGAAAACAAAGACATCGTTTACGTTGTGAAGTCTAGCTTTTGAGTTGATTTCAACGAGACCATAATGAGGATCTACTCTGATTCCTTTTATCAGTTGTGTCATACCAATAGCATTTGAATAAAAACACTCTATTCTGCTCGCTATGATATTGCAGTTCGATGACCTCTTCTAATCTACCATAGTAGTCAACTTCAAACTCACTAGAAGTCGATCCCTTAATACAAACACCGATGTTGTATGTCTTTCTTCCATGTTCGTATTCTGTCAGTTGTAAGTTATTGGACAGTAAATATCGTCGATGTTGCCTGCAAAGTTGTTCCAAATTATATGAGTTTATGATATCACAATATATAAATAGTACACTCTTGACAAAGTTTAAGTAGAACATCTACTTACTTAATAAAAGGTCTCAGCTCATCACAGTTAAATAAAACATAATTGTGTGCTTGTCTGAACTCTATTTCAGACAAATATCTTCCCCTTACAGCATTTTTAGGTGTGGGTTGTCCAGAATTGGATAATATTGACAAGTTCCCATTTGAAGGCACTTCACCACCGTCATCATGTCTTAGAACACGGTTGATCCTCGTTCTCAAATGAGGTTCAAAATAATATGAGATAAATGTTGAGATCTCCTCAACAATATAAGCCTCACATATTGACGCCTCAACATGTGTCTTATTCTTAATCTTTTTTTTAAGATTGAACAAGTACCTGCATATGTAGAATTAAACAAAAATTATCAATTAAAAAAATGAAAAAACATTTAATTATGAATTACATTGCAACTATAATATTTAACCTCTCAAATGAATACATCCATATATACTAGACCGGTCCTCCAACTTTTACCTCAAATGGTAAATGTACTGGTAGATGCTCTATTGAGTCAAAAAATGATGGAGGGAATATCATCTCAAGTTTTCATATTGTCTTAACGATATTCGTTTCAAGCCTTTCAATGTGATCAATATTCAACTTGTTGGAGCATATATCTCTGAAGAAATGATTGATCTCCGTGAGTGCATCCCATATCCCCTTTGACAACAAATCATGAAAAGCTAATAGGATGAGTATTTTCATAAACACATGGCAGTCATGACTCTTCATTCCATATAATCTGCATTCCTCCGTATTAACCAGCCTTTATATGTTCAAGACATGTCCATCGGGAAAACACAGACTCTTAAACCATTTGTAGACTAGTAGTTATGCGTTTTTCTCTAACACGAAGCTTGCTCTTGGTTTTGCTACCCGTGACCCATCACAAACCAACTCCATATTTTTACGGTTACAGAACAACATTAAATCCAATCTAGCCTTGATGTTGTCCTTTGTCTTCCCCTTCACATCCATGACGGTGTTGAACATGTTCTCAAACATGTTCTTTTCAATGTGCATGATGTCAAGGTTATGGTAGAGAATATTGGTCTTCCAATAAGAAAGCTCCCAAAAGATACTTCGCTTTACCCAATTATGGGTCAAACCAAAACCAAGAAACTTCTGCTTACTTGAATGGAGACCAAACACAATGTCACTGTACTCTGATACAACATCATGCAATTCTTCACTAGAAAGACATGGGGGTGCAACATCATTTTCAACTTTGCCAACAAAGAAATAATTTATGTTCTTTCTGTACCTGTGATTCGGTGGCAAGAAATAACGGTGACAGTAAAAAAAAGAAGCTTTACCCCTGTTTGTTAGCATGAATGCCTTGATGTTTTCCATACAATATGGACATGCTAGTTTTCCATGTGTGCTCCAACCAGAAACCATTCCATAAGCTGGAAAATCATTGATAGTTCATATCAAAGCCGCTCTCATAACAAAATTTTGTTTCCTCGAGATATCATAAGTTAAAGCTCTAGAGGACCACAACTATATGAACTGATCAATCAATGATCGAAGATAAATATCTATATTCTGCCTCGGACTACTCGGACCTGGTATGACCATAGATAAAAACATGAACTCCAGCCTTATATATATCCCCGGTGGCAAGTTATAAACCGTCAGTATGACCGGCCAACAAGAATAAGGAGCAGCAAATGACCCAAATGGGTTGAATCTGTCTGTACAGAACCCAAGATGAACATTCCTTGATGCAGCTGAAAAGTAAGGATGCACACCGTTAAAGTGTTTCCATGCTTCACCGTTAGAAGGATGCACCATCACTCCATCAACCGCATGATGTGATTGGTGCCATGTCATGTGCTCAGCAATCCTTGGTAACATGAATAACCTCTACAGTTTAGGTGTGATTGGGAAGTATCTAAGTTTTTTATATGCCATGAGAGTGTTTCCCCTGTCAGTTCTGGGTTTGTAATGGGAATGCCCACATGTCATGCACTCGGTCAGCTCAGCATTTTCAAGGTAGTATAACATGCAGAAGTTAGGGCATATGTCAATTTTCTAGTATCCTAAACCAAGGGGTTTCATCATGGACTTTGCAGCATAAAAGTTCTCTTTCAGCCTGTTCCCTTTAGGTAAAATGCTTATTGCCCATTCGATAATTTTATCATAACCGGCCTCACTAAACCCGTGATCTGACTTGATGGTGAACACCTGTGCTACGGCCGATAATTTACTGTGGTTTGTGCAGGCATCCCATAATGATTCGTCAGAATCTTTCAACATATCAAAAAACCTTACTGCGTCTGCATTAGGTTCTTCTTCTATGATTGGACATTCACTAACATTATCTTCATTCATTCTCATTGCATCCATAACCATATTCATATAAGGATTGCTGTTGTCATTTATAACTTTATGCATGTTGCTAGCACTAGAAGTTGACTCAACCACCCTTTTTACCATGCTCTCATTAGGAACAAATAGTTCTCCGTGTGCATACCAACACATGTAATCCTCCATGAACCCTTTGGTTAGAATATATATCATTACAACATCTTGATGCAAAAGCTTTTTATTTTTACACTTTCTACATAGACACCTAATATTGCAATCAGTAAAATTCCTCGGAATAAATATTGTGAAATAAATAAAACCCTGAACCCCGTTACAATAATCCATCCTCCACAATCCTTGGGGTGAGTCCCGATACATCCATGAAAGATCATCCATAACTTCTATCGAACCTCTATAAAATTATGACGACAACATGTATTAATTAACTATGTTACATAAATAAATTTGCAAAAATATTGGTTTGCCCCAACATTATCCAACAAACTAAAAAAAAAACTTATGTTAAATATCCATTATTAATTATCAATGTCCATACAAATTTATATATTTATAAATTTACGGAAATCACAACTCGACAATAGAATTGATAAAAATTAAAACAGACTCGTTAAACAAGCTATTATTTATTTCATCACAGCACATCTAATTCGGTGTAATTCAAACAAAGTTTCAACAATTTACAAACAAATACAATTTGACAAAATCTAAAACAAACTATAACAACTACAAAATTATACATTCATACTACAAGTTTCTTTGACAAATAACAATCAAACAAGTACATACGTTAACAAAATATATATACTAAAAAAAATAAAAAAAATAATAAAATAATAAAATTGACATTTAAATGTTAAAACTAAAAAGGATAGATTTAATTACAAAAAAATGATAAAATCCACAATAAATTGCTTGAAGAACGGATGTTGTGACCGCGTACAAAAGTATAAGAAACTTGAGTGCGTGTGTTGAGAATAGAGGGAGAGTTGGGATGGGTGGTTGGCTGCAGTTTGGGAGGGGAGAGTTGGGATGGGGAAGAAGAAGGAGAAATAGAGGAAGAGAGAGTCGGCAGAGTGGGTATATATTAGCTTTTACCGACGAAAACGTTCCGTCGGTATACCCGTCGGTAAGTCCACCGGTGACTGTGCCACATCACTATACGGGGATCCCAGTTTGAATTCTTCAGCCATTATTCACACATAAAGCTTGAGAAACTACGCGAATGATACCAGTTCAGAGACTGAAACAGCATAGTTGAAATTCTGCTACGATTGGTTTGTAAGCATAATTGACATCCAAGTTAAGGTTTTGCAATACTGACAACACAGTAAGAAGAATGATTAAGCGGAATCTGTTTACATACAATAAATATCGCATCCAAACTTCAATCTTTGATGAGGTTATAAATCATGTGGAATCTGTCTACAACAGACGAATACATCCAATTCTATAGGCTTTTGAATTTGTCCACAACTCATAATTATATCCTGCATGCATACAAAAAAGAAAAAGAAAAAGAAAAAGTGTAGTTGTAATAAAACAAGAGGAGGGATGGGGACGTTAGTGAAGAAACAGAAGTATTTCTAGGTTGAGGCTGCACCGTTAATTAAATTCAAACTTGAGCAGTACCACACTTGGTTTAATGATATCACCAAGCAGCCACCTGACCCGACATTGTTTTGCCTGACCTTTGGTGGACCAATTCTGCCCGTAGGTACTGACCGACACTTGACAATCTTCACAAAGCAGCCAAAAAGTTCGATATTGATTTTGAAGTGAGACGTTTGGTTGCTGGGTTGATGCTGAAATTGTTTTGTTCTCTTTCTTAACAATTCATTCAGGAAAAAAAAAAGTTCAATTAAGCTAAGTCAGGCTACCAGTAGCAGAGGATCTTTTGTTTACTCCAAGCAGTTAATTCAGGAAAGAAAGTCAATTAAGCAAAATAGATTACGTGAAGAAGTTATCTTGCTTGCCCCCTGGAAATGCTATTGAAATTAACAAAGGATGGAGGGCACGGTTCCCAAGGCAATGAGAAAGGGAGTTGCAACTTTTATAGTTCATAACTTACTAACCATTACTCGGAATCATAAATGGATTGCGTCGTTGGATTCAGCACAGTAAGATCTTTAAAACAAGATGTTACAGTGATCATTTCCAGTGAAAAGAATTCTCGCAGCCCGGTTAAAGTGTTGCTTGATATTCGGATATAAAGATAAATTTTGTTTGGTCCTGAATATGCAACAGTTTCAAATGAGATATTGAACTTGGATATTCTATCACTTGATTTGATAAAATACAATCAACCCATAAATTTCTGATATTTACTATTATATTTTATTTTCATAATAAAATTTATTCATTTATTGTGAAAATCTAATATGATTAAATTAAAATTTAGTAAAATATATAAAACCCTCTCAATTATATTTTTCGAGACATGCACACTTCTTTTCGAGAGTAAATGAACTTGTTTCGAGGGAGCATCTATAGAAACACAAATTTTTCTACTAATCAAATTTCACCACGTGTTATTTTTTTTAAAGAATAAAATAAAATTGAAATATATGACATGGAAAATAAATAAGCTTTCATGTATTTCTTGGCCAATAAAAAGTTACGCTTGAAATGAGATATTCAAGATATCTTGTCATAAATACAAGATCCCGTCAATAAATATCAACCAATAAAATTATATCATGTGGCATTAAAAAGAACTTGAGAACCCTTACAGGTCTCTATAAATAGAGTGCCTCAATTTAGAGAATGGAAGGAATTCTTTAGAGATATAAATTTCCTTCAAGACAAGCTTTTCAAGTAAGGAAACTCTCTCAAAAGTTCTCAAGCCTCCTTCATCTACGCTTGAAATCATCAAAGAACAAAACTCTATAGAATCAAGTCAAAACGCCCCATAAGAGTTCTTTAATAACACTTTGAAGACAAATCAAAGGTACTCTTCAAAGCATTAAATCACCATATCTCGTTTCGCAATACACTCTCAAATTCATATTCTTGCAGAGCACAAATCTTAACTTGATTTCTCAAATAAATCAAGTCACTATACATTAAATCCAAGGAAAGAATAAGAGTATTGCCATATTTTTTTGAAAGAATATATTACCGATCATATATTTAATAAAATTATATATTTGTATACATGTGCTTGTTTAATTTTATATATTTAATAAAATTATATATATATATATATATATATATATATATATATATATATATAACAGCAGATGGTTTATTTACATAGTAAAACTCGGATTGTGTTGATTTATTCACGTGCTTAGGCCAGAGGACAACATGTCTGCCTGATAAAAACAGTTTGACAGAAGC
>Ga0325401_1002876_pt1 | contig 15481 bp, 7 predicted proteins | sample PopdelMetagenome_FD_205666 | JGI IMG/M metagenome (GOLD analysis project Ga0325401, IMG submission 205666) | Populus deltoides microbial communities from Bellville, Georgia, United States - Xylem-PdKOR-R2 | ecosystem: Host-associated > Plants > Phyllosphere > Stem > Wood/Secondary xylem | place...
TTGATGCGTATACATAATCTTAAGTAGTGAAGTCTATCTTCAATACAAGTTATGAGCTAACAAACTTTATTTTTTGAGCCACTAAAAATGATTTAGCTCCTATTAAAAACAATTTGGCATTTTTTTTTCTCAAGTAAATAATCACAAAGAACTTTATGCATTACATCAAAAATGAAAAAGGAAAATATTTTTCATTTTCTTTCTTTTTAATTAAACCCCCTCTTTTAAAAGAATTTTAAGTCAGCTAATTAAGGTTGACTAGCCATCCTTTTTTTGACATTAAAACTATATGGGCCTACTAGTCACCTAAGCCAAGCCCAAGCGACCAGCATGGTCGCCTATTTGAGCAACCAAGCTTATAGTTCGTAGCCACTGACCAACCCATTTTCCTTTCTCTCCTTTTTTTTTTTCTTTCTCTCTTTTTTTTAACAAATAAAGCTACATGGCACATACCTCTATATAATATTATATGAATAATCTGACAATTTTACACTATAACTCACACTTTTTCTATTTGCACACACAACATTATTATAAGATAGGCGTTGTATTCTATCACTAATAGTTACCTTTCTGTTATGCCCACCAGCCACATGAAAGACCAATAAAAATAAATATACCTTTTAACACATCAAATTTTCCTCCAAACACGTACTAGGCATAGAACCCATAGCAACTCATACCAACCAATGAGCCATCTTAGTTGGCCAATAATATGATTTCCTCCTCTATTAAGAAAGTTTAAACTGGGTGTATAAATACACCTAGTGTTACCAGGCCTCTACCTACTTTGAACAAAGTCAAACAGAAGCTAAACCAAAATACACACATAACATACTTTTACTTTTCTTCTTCTATTTAACATCTTCTTCTCCTCTACAATACCAACTTAAGTATTGGAGAGTCCCTCATTCCACAATAGACTTATTTTTTCATGAACTCTAGGCTCCCAGGCTCAAGATTCATAGCAGACCATGAAAGCCCAACATTTTTTATGTGAATTTTTTTCATTACTCCATTATTAGCATTGTCGGTGGAAAACTGAATAAAAAGGCCACTTCATTCATTTTAATCTTTCACCAAAAACTTTTTCCATAGCTGACAAGACTTCAATACGGGGAAAAAGTGACTTGTCTCCCCACCACAGGGACTTCAGCTCCCCTAGATAACAACTCTCCAACTAAGTATAGTTACTTAATGATGATGTCGCGATGATGCAACTGCATCTTCACACTCTGCCTCTTACACAACAAGAAGAAGCTCCTATGAATACCCCCACCAAGTTTGCAATGAAGACTCTAATTCCCTAAAAAGACAGGGACGAAGCTATACCTATAACTTTCACATAAGCCGCTCTAAATAATCCAGATGCCATCAATATTTATCGTCTCACTTATGCGCCAGAAAAAGACTTCGGTGAGAGACAAACTTCATAACTTTATTAGTTTGTCAGCAAGAACTCAACCTAGTAGAATAATCTCTACTTTGTCATAAAATCCTCCACACTCGACTCTTTAAGAACTATGTCTCTGTAAAATTTAGTCTAGACAATTATAAGGGACTCATAGACCCTCAAGAGCATATACAAAATGTAAGAAGCATCCTAGAGCTTATCATACAAGACACTGATGTTATGTGCGGAGTTCTTCACGTAACTTTTTATAGATCTTCACGTGCAAGGTACCACAACCTAGATCCTGGCTTTATTCTCCATTTTTATGGTCTTAGCTCTAAACTAATCTTTTACTTTAGCATAAGCATTTCTGTCAAAAAAGCACCAAAAAGATCTTTGCAATCATACAACATGAAGATGAAAGCATTATAGATTATCTCCAATAATTTAATGAAGAGATGCTCAATATGAAAAGACTCATTGAACCCATAACCATAAAAGCTCTAATTAATAGAGTATACAAATATTCCCTATATGAAAGATTGTACTCCCTTCCCGACAAAAATCTCATAGCATCAAACATGTAATAGAAAATTATATCATAGTAGAAAAAGTTATATTTACCAGACAAGGTCACCCATATTCTTACACACAAGTAGAGTCTTCACCATACCATTGATCTCCAATAAGAGCATCCAAAAAAAGCACCAATAGGTATATCCGTGATCACCTTACATTTCTTGAGCTCATGATTATACCTCTAACCACCACACGAACTGAGGTGCTAGCCGTTATAAAATGGAAAGAACTTGTGCAATATCTTCCTCTTATGAAAAGCAACACAAACATAAAGAATTCTAATAAGTTTTGTCTATTTCACTATGACAATGGACATGATACTAAGAAGTGCCATGCACTTACAAAAAAAGATAAAATGATTAATCATTAGAAGTTACCTCCACTAGTTTGTGAAAAAAAAAAAAAGCAATCAGAGCTAGGGAAAGAAACTTGTGCATTTACATATGATGAGCTACCCGAGATCAAATAATCCCCAGAGTATCTTTAAAGATTTGTATCTTCATGTATTGTGTTTTTCAATAAAATAGTATTGTTTCTCTATGAAATCTATTTTGTCTCCCACTTGGTCTCCATGACTCCAAATACATCTTCATGATAAAATCTACATTAAATCTTTATGCATGTCTCCAGGTTCCTATAGCCACTTACCTACAGGCATCGTGACCAATTGTCTCTAAAAGGATCAGGGATCCTTCTTCAAAAGTGTTGAAAAAATTTACATAAAGAAAATCTATACACAAAAATGCAAATATAGCCATGGAAGCACAGCCATTCATCTCTTACACGGACCTAGCCACGATAGTGTTGTTATGCAAATATACATGTAACAATTGTAAGTTTTTTTCTCAGCTAAGTTAAGTCTTTCAAACACATTATTTGAAAGACTTGATAGAAAATGATGGGCCAAAGCTTTTTTAAAAAAAGTTGTTTGGGCCCGACTAGTCGCCAGGGCCAAGCCCAGCTAACCAGCTCAGGCAACCAAACTTGTTAGTTGCATTGGGCCATGCATAGGTGACCAGCCTTGCTTGTCGACCATTTAGGCAATCAATAAGGTCACCTATTTGGACGACCAAATGATCGCCCTTTTTAGATGACTAGTGTGGTCACCTTTTTTTTATGGCAACTAGGCCCATAAGTCATCGGGCTTATGACAAACTCACTTTCCTCTCTTTCTCCAAAATTTTCTCTCTCTCTCTTTTAACAAATAAAGCTACATAGAACACACCTCTATATATTATTTTGTGAATTATCTAACAATTTTACGTGTAACATACACTTTTTTTATCTCGCACACACAAGATTATTGCATGACAAGCGTCATATTTTATCACCAATAGTTACCTTTCTACTACACCACTAGCCATATGAAAAGCCAATAAAAATAAATACACTCCAGCACACCAACTTCTCCTCCAATCATATACTAGGTACATAACCCGTGGCAGCTTGCACCGACCAATAAGCCACCTTGATTGGCCAAAAACAAGATTTCCTTCTCTATAAAGAAATTTTAAGTCAGGTAAATTTATACATCTAGTCTCACTGAACAAAGACCAACTTTGGACATAGCTAGAAAAAGGCTAAACTCAAATATTCACGCGACTTACTTTTACTTTTCTTCTACTATATATCATTTTCTTCCCCATCACAAATTCTAATTTAAGTATCAGAGAGTCACTCATTAAAAACTTATTTTTTCAAGAACTCCCAGCTCACATGCCTAAAATTCATAACAACCATGGAAAGACCAACATTTTCTTTGTGAAATGTTCTCAAGACTTCATCAGCATTAATATTTTCCTCTTCATATTGTCTTTAATTAGAACTTGAAAAAACTTATTCTACCAATTTATTTGGTTAACCTAAGCATCATATGTAAGCATATACAAGTTACATCATCCATAAAATTATGTTAATTTTTTCTAGAGATATTTTTCAAAAAATATAATCCATGAAGTAAATCTCATAAATGGATTTCACAAATCTAACAATCATAATTTGGAAATTTTTCATTAAATTTAGCATTATATTGAAAATATTTTTATCAAAATTAACATTAGATGGTAAGTTCATTTGCTTTCTATGTTCCCACTTAAGCTCGGGGATAAAAACAAGTAGAATAAGGAATTTTTCTTTTATATGTGATCTAATTCATTTTTTTTAGTAAAAAAATTAGCACCAACCAAGAAAGTATCAAAAACATTACCAAAATTATTGTTATGATTTAATAAGTATGTCAAAATTGAACCGAGTTAATTTTTTTAAATTTAATAGATCTGATTAAAATTCAAGTAAAATTTAGATTGATATTAAAAAATAATAACAATGTTGCTTTGAATCTCTGTATTCACTTATCGCACTTATAATCTAAATCTTAAAGGTTTGACATGCATGAAAAAAAAACGCTATAAAATACACTCATATGTTAAATGATCGAATAGATAACTTAGTTTTAATTTATTTTCAATTTAAGACAACACCAAAATAGAAAGGAAAAGGAAAAAGGAAAGTAAAAGAAATCTAGTCGCCACGTGTAGATTTTCTGTTAGCCAAGACAACAACATTAAAAATAACAGAAAAACAAAAGCAAGGACAAGGACAACATTAACAGCAACAAAAAATTTAATAAATAAATAAATAGAGCACACAGCACAAATTTCCATTTTCTTTCTGTCTAAATTTTTTTTTTCATAACAATAAAAAATACTTTCATTAGATCTGTTTTTTATTTTGACTGTAACAAAAACCCAAAAGACAGGTACTTTCAGCAAAATTCCAGGCATGGAAGGTGGAAGTCAGGCGGATACAGAGATGGCTGATGCCCCACAGCAGCAGCAGCTGCAGCAACAGCCACCATTTATGGGAGGAGGAGGAGGAGGAGGGATGGAGAATATACCGGCAACGTTGAGTCATGGAGGGAGGTTTATACAATATAATATATTTGGAAATATATTTGAAGTTACTGCTAAGTATAAACCTCCTATTATGCCTATTGGTAAAGGGGCTTATGGCATCGTCTGGTAACTATCTTTCTCTTGGAAGAAAACCCACTTTGTTTCTTCATTTATATTTTTGTTTGGTTTTAGAGTTGAAATCCACTTTTTTTGTTTATAGAAGTCGTTTTTTTTTCCTAGTGTTTTGAGGGAAAGTTTGACTCTTTATGCAAAAATTGTGTTTGTGATGAATTTAGGGTTTTTAGTTTTTGTTTATGGATAAAGTGGAGCTGTTGTTTGTTTAAGGGTTGATTCTGTGTGTGGGAGAAGGGGGGTTTAAGGGAATGAATTGGAGCTTTTATTGATTTTGTGTTGTTGTTTGTTTGCCTGTTTGTTAGTTCGGCTTTGAATTCTGAGACGACTGAGCATGTGGCAATAAAGAAGATAGCAAATGCGTTTGATAATAAGATTGATGCGAAGAGGACACTTCGTGAGATCAAGTTGCTTCGCCACATGGATCATGAAAACGTCAGTGAGTAATTGATTAATTTTATTGCTATTCGTTCTGTTTCGTGTCAATGTGTTGTAGTTTCAGGGTTTTTGATGAAATGATGAGAGTGGGAATTTGGTAAATACGGTGACCCATCAATAAAAGTATCCAAATGGGGATGATTCAATTATATTGCATTTGGTAGATATGAAGCAAGAGTGGATATGATTAGTCTGGATGGCATTTAGACAGTAGAAATTCCATTTCGAATGGGAGGATGTTGAATGAAAGTTACCATGATTGTTGAATCACAATTAGTCATAGCCGGTAGCTCGTTCATGGCATTCTTCTTTCTTTCTTTTTTTCCTTTTTTAACTTTCCCATCTCAATGATACTCCAATGACAATGCACAACTAGATATTCTTAACCAGGTTATTGAAATTGAAGTTAAGACCATGACTCAGGTTGAAGCTGGTAACGATTTTCTTAAGCAATTAACATAGATGTAATTTAAAACAATCTGAGTTAGCGTCATTTGACCATTGGTTACTCTAAGATAAAGGGTTTTAAACTATCTCCATCCTTTCTGTATAACATTTACCTTGAATAAAAATCCTTGCTCGTTACTTGAATTTGAAAAAAAATAACTAAAAAGCGAAAATTTCATGGGAGAAACAAGTTGATGCTGTGAATATTCTGACATTTATGTGTTCCTTACATCCGTTGTATTTGTCATGCAGGTTGTGGCAATCAGGGATATAATTCCTCCACCCCAAAGGGTGCCATTTAATGATGTTTACATTGCATATGAGCTGATGGACACTGACCTGCATCAGATCATTCGCTCCAATCAAGTATTATCAGAAGAGCACTGTCAGGTTAGTATTAAATATTTACTTTGTTTAGAGATAAGAACTGGAAGCAAACAACCCAAAGCTCTACACTAGTTATTTGAAATTTTCTCATCTTATTGGTCTTAATATGGCTCCCTTTGGGTCCTCCATATGGCTGATTGAGAGCCCATTGTGCATTTTTCTTTCACTCAATGCACTTTTTCAAAATAAATGTTTTCTGTGGTCAACATGGACTTTTCATATTCTTTGGCATTTTGTTAATATGAGAGCTGACCTGAGTTTTGGGATGTCTAGCAAGCGTTGAATTTTCCTTGAGCCTTGAATGATAAATGCCGAGAACAATAACTTGTTTGCTGTCAAACATAATTTGGCAAGCTCAACTGAAAACTACTTTCTGCTTCTTACTTTGATAACATCCGTATTTTTGGCTCTGTATTTTAATCTTTTTTCAATTTTTTACTTTCATCAAACTAAGTCAAAGAGGTATTTCAATTTTTACTTATTCAAACTAAGTTGAAGAGCTATGAACCAAACATTCTTCTATTTTTGTTCTCTGCAGTATTTCCTGTATCAGATACTCCGTGGATTGAAATATATACATTCTGCAAACGTCCTGCATAGAGATTTAAAACCTAGCAATCTCCTCCTGAATGCTAATTGTGACTTGAAGATATGTGATTTTGGTCTGGCTCGTGTTACCTCAGAAACTGATTTCATGACAGAATATGTTGTTACAAGATGGTATCGAGCACCAGAGCTGCTCTTGAACTCCTCAGATTACACTACAGCTATTGATGTATGGTCTGTGGGTTGTATATTCATGGAGTTGATGGATCGAAAGCCCCTATTTCCTGGCAGAGATCATGTGCATCAGCTTCGTTTGCTTATGGAGGTAAATTAATTGTTAAATTTCTGTTGGTATTTTCTATCCTCTGAAAAAGTTTTAGGATCACATCTGAATTGAGTTTATTGATAATCCTTCAAATCTCTTACCTTTTATCCTTTTTTGGAAACAATGGGGGCATTCTTTTTTCATTTTTTGTCGCATTCATGAAAAGAATTTGCAGTGCAAACCAAATGTAATCTTGACCTGAAATTAAGTTATTTCGGCTGCATTTCTTAGACAGACAACTTATTGTGTCCTTTGGTTATATCTTTTCAGTTCTTAAAAATTATATGCTATTAAAAATTTAGTCAAATGTGTGCAGCTACTAGTATTGCATGTCTTCAAATAGGCATATGGATATGTTGTATCAAAGTGTCCTCTTCTGAGCACAAACTTTTTCAATTTATGATTAATCATTTCTAATCCTTGCAGCTGATTGGCACCCCATCAGAGGCTGAGTTGGAGTTTTTGAATGAAAACGCAAAGAGATACATTCGACAACTCCAACTTCATCGTCGTCAGTCATTCCTTGAAAAGTTTCCAACCGTCCACCCAGCAGCTATTGATCTTGTTGAAAAGATGTTAACTTTTGATCCCAGACAGAGGATTACTGGTGAGTTTGTTTCCTTGACCTTCAGAGTGTAAACGCAATTTGAATTACTTGTTTTCATTGTCTTTTCTCTTACATGCTCTGGAGTAAATGCTTCACATTGCTTAGTTGCTATGTTTTCTATTATGAGATTGGAAATGGGATCATGCGGTGCTTTGATTGTTTAGACACTGACTGCTTATTTAGCAATTAATGGTCATGTGTGACTTTGAGAATTAAAATCCCTAGTTTTACATTTTATCCTTTGCTTCGTTTTAATTATAAGTAACGAGAAATACAGTCCTGCATCCACTACACACTAGGTAATTTAAGTTTTCTTTGTTTTGACTATCAAACTCATTGATACATGGTATTCAATGGAACTCCAGCCTGCAGTGGTTTTGGTACCAATTGGTGAAGCCTCCCTCCCCCTGCACCTTTGTTGCTCTTCATCCATTGTTCATCTCAGTTAGATAAGTGACAGATCAAAGCTATTGAGTCGTGTAAATGGGTGTAGGACTTGGAGGTGGGGAGGAGAAAACATCATTGCACTATTATCTGTCAAAAACTGTGAATATTAAATTTATGTGCATTACTGTGCTGCATTTGTGAGAGCAGAGATCGTTTATGTGGCATGCAATTAAATTGGAAGCAGAAAATATTTATCGAACCTCAAATTGCTGTACAGTTTTCGTTTTCATTGCCGATTTCAAGTCCTGTCTAGGAAAGGAATACCAATTGTGTCGACTTACCTTTTGTTTTCTATCATGGTCGACTTACCTTTTGTTTTCTATCATGGTCGACTTACCTTTTGTGGTCCACTATGCAATGCAAGTCCAAGTCTTCTGTGCAGCTTTCAACTCACGCTGTGCTTAAGTGAAACATACAAGCTTAAGTGAACAAAGCCCACCGTTTATTCCAACTCACAAGAAAAGAAAAAAATAAACTGTGGTTAAATGAAACATGATCGTAAGGTTAAGTGAACAAGAGATACATTTCTTATCATGTGAATAAGAGATTCTTCTGATGATGAGGTATATATGCAATAATCTAGATATGACTTGGATTGATCATCCATACTAACCTGAACTTGCCCCTAATTTAAACTTGACTTTAATAGAAGGGTCTGGCTAGCGGGTGCACTAGGGCACCTGTAATGAGATTCGTTATTAATAGTTAATGCTATTTATGTATTGTATTAACTAGAGACTATCTAGTTATATCTAAGCAAATATCTTGTTTATGGTTGTTGAATCAAAGATTCATTGACTGATAATTCATGTGTAGATAATGATAGCAGAAGAAAAATTAAAGATGTTTAATTATAATAACATATAACCATCAATAACTACCATCTTAACGAGTGCTGTAAACACAGCTGTTAGCTTTTCCCTTGACAGAATATCCAACATGATGTGATAAATATGTATAGCCTGACATTTGTTACATGTTCTGTTTCACTATTTTGATATCCTGCATGTTATTTCTCCAATTCCTCGTAAAATTGTTCACTCTAGATAATCTTTATTCCTCGTAATTTGTTTCAGTTGAGGATGCACTTGCTCATCCATACCTAACTTCGCTTCACGACATCAGTGACGAACCAGTCTGCATGACCCCATTCAGCTTTGACTTTGAGCAGCATGCACTGACTGAAGAACAGATGAAGGAGCTTATTTATCGGGAAGCTCTTGCATTCAACCCCGAATACCAGAACCAGTGACAATGAGTCGACCAGCGTGGCTTCTTTGATTTATATGTTTACCGGTGATTTCTTTCTTGGTGTAAATATGTTCCATCCAAAACCGGGTGGTTCCTGAACTGAAATATTTATTTTGGACAGAATTCAGGGGAACAAAACAATTGAAATGGTGTTTGTATCGGCGTCAATGTAGTGTTCTTTCTAATGAATTGAGCCAACGTTTTTCCGTTCAGCACTTCCAAATATGAAATATGCGTCAGTGGTGAGTGTGCAAGCTTCAAATCATCCCCTCTTATCTTACGATTCCTGGATGATGCCCTATGGCGGCCTCCGCATGGTGCAATCATTCACTTGCCTGGTATATTTTCTGGTCAAACTCATGTGAAATGCATTAGTCCAAACATAAAAAGGAAGAATAAGAGCCACGGTAAAATAAACTAGAGTTCTTTGCTTATTTGAACTACCAGCAGGAAAAATTATAGCATAAACTCAATTTCTTGGTTCAGATTTATTGCGTCGCTGCTCCAACTAATATGATACAGCTCACATACTTGCCAAATAGTGTACCATAATATTCTGAAAAAACGATGGAACTGATATTTTTACGCGAAAATTTGGAATCAAACTAATAACATCACAAGCTCAGTGACATGCAAAGGAAGGTGCAATTGGATACATATTTGCTCAGCAAATTTCTGGAAAAAATTGCAAGAAAGAACCAAGGCTATTATTGATATCCTCTTATAATAAGAGACATCTGCCAAGCAAGCTAGCATCATCTTAGACTGCGCCATTAGTTCTTCAAGCTTCCAAAAAATCTAGAAAGTGGCACAGGTCCACCAGCCTCTTCATCATCACTACTGGAGTGTTTGGGTCTTGATTTGTGCTTCTTTTCCTTTGTTTTTCTAGACTTGGACTTTGATCTTTTCAATTCTCTCTCGTCTTCACTACTTGAAGAATCCGAAGATGAACTGGAGGAGCTAGAATCCTCAGATCTCCGCCTGGAATGCTGCAAGGTAATGCAAGATCAGGATTTGTTTCGGTTTTATATTCCAAAGGAATGAGGTATTCATAGCAATGGAGATGGAAATAAAAAGGATGGTGATTATCAATCGAGAAGACTATATAGGAGACACTTGATAAATGAGCAATGCAAGTTTGTGATTACCCCACCTTTAGCATAGATTTTAAAACTTCAATATTGCACTTGGTCTCATTCAAGAGGCATTGTATTTTGTATAGACGTGAACCCACGGCTTTCAAATGCATTCACATGAAATTTAAAACAGCAATTCTCAAAGATTCTAAAACAAAGTAATCGAGGCTTATGCATACAGAATAGAAACGAGGTATAATCCAAAACAAGTACAGAAGAAACTATGGGCCTGTTCGGAAATAGAAAAGGTTTTCCATTTTCTTTCTCCAATTTTCTACTCCTTTTAGATTTTCATTCTCCTTCAGAAAATTAGTTTTACAAATTAGAAAATCAGAAAACATGTTCAAACTAGTTGCTTTTTACCTTTAACCATAAGGACTATATTGCATGGAATTGCAACTTTAAGGACCAAACTATAACTAGTTATTTTTGGAGAAATCTAGGTGAACTTGAACCTTTTTGGAACCCAAATTTACCCTTCATTTTCATCAATTTTTCATACAATCAAATGAATAAGACATACATTTCTAAGAACCCAGCATATCTAATGCCAAAAAACTTTAAAGAAAAAAAAACAAAAGAAAATTGAATCTTAAACAGAAGAAAACAGGGACAAAATGGGTTACGAACCAAGATCTACAAAGTGGACATCAAATAGCATCAGAATCTCAAGATCACATGTAAGAGCTCCTGGAAACCCACCTAAAATCTATCCCAGATAACCCACTTGAAAAACAAACCATCTTATGAGCTTCAAAAGATGAGCCATTTCAGTATTTCTTTCACTAGCTTCACTATCACAAAGGGTATTTTCCAATAAAAGCCGTTAATGTTGCTTGCATCAACAACCCAAAATGCTCACTTTATTTCTGCAAATCTATCAAGAGTAACTGTTACTTTAAGAATTACCTGTGGAAACCCGTGTTTTCATTTGGAGAACACAAGACATAAGATGGTGTATAACTCCCCTACAGAAAACACCCTGTGAAACCACAAAATACCAAGAGTTTGTCCCCCCAAGTTCTCTAACCCTTGCCCCCTAACTTCTCTTCAAGTAATATGCCTTTTTCTTTTCAACCAAATTAATATCGCCCCTTGGGCAAGTTCTTATGGAATACAATTGTAAAGGATTTGAGTTCAGACAGAAGCAAAGGCACAATTTCCAGATTAATTTATCAAAAGCCTCCTATGGCAGGACCATGACAATTTCTTAGTGGCCTTTTTTCACTGGTTAAAAGAACAAGCACAGACAAACAGGAGCTAAACTCTCTTGCAACTTCCTTTGAAATGAGATAGCTTCATATTGCTACTTCTTTCCAGGTGAAGAACATTCAAAATCCCTTAATGATAATTAATCTGCCATGAGTCATTTTACCTAGACCAGATAAAATGAAGCTATCTACTCTGGTCATCAAAGCACGAGGACCAACTATTTTTTCACAAGGATATTCTTCATGGTATCTTTAGTTTCATTAAGAAAAACTAGCCAAAAGAAGTTGCGTGGATTTCCTTGTCAATAAGAAAACATTGGTAACATCAAATTTAGCACTGTGGTTCTGAGTGGCAGAAAATTTAATATTCTAGACAATGCAATTCAATTAAAAGTAAGCTATTAGGAAATTCAGGCACCTTTCTTTTTTTACTTCTGCGTTTCTTTAAATCCCTGTCCTTTCTATCTGCAAGAGCACATCTCAAATTCAGATGTGCAAAAGAGGATGGTTACACAAAGACAAGATATCTATATACATACCCTTTTTATGACTAGATTTGCTACCAGAGTGATTCCGGCCATGAGCAAGTTTGTGTGCCCTTTCAGCATCCAATTGAGCTCGGTACTCCCGCATCATTCTGTCCTTATCTGCTTCTAGTTCCCCCTTTCTCATTTCATCCTCCTAGTACATCAAATGCAGAACAAAAATTCAGCATTCATATAGAATCTAGAAATATCAAATCGTTATACAAACAAGTATGTGCACAACTAATAGTTGCACAAACAGCAAGACAGTTATGAAAGAAAGTAGCATATCCACAGATTACCTTCTGCTTTTTCTTGAACTCTTCCCAGGTTACCGTGTGAGATTTATTAAGGCTGGCCAAACGAGCAGCATGCCACTCTGGTGAATGAAAAGAACCATCCACCTGCGACCCGCCTCATCAGAAATGTTCCATGAAAATAAAAATGAAGCATTCAAAATACAAAAACTAAACTTAACTTTACATCTATATCTCTATATTTCTTTACACACACAATTACAGCGCCCAAAAACAAAAGGAGAAGTATTTTGCACTTAATACTATAAGCATTCATGCTGCAAAAGATACAAAAGAAAAAAAAATGCTTAGTTGTGCTGTCATGTCTCAGTTATTCTTTTTTCTTCAACATATAAGTGTATTCCAACAGTTATAGCCAATGTCTATTGTCTAATGAAATCAAAGTCTAATGATCATCTTTGAAAAAGTCTTAAAAACAATGAAACCAAAGAAATTCATCAATACAGCAATAAAACAGTGGCAAAGATAAAAAGATTTTACAATAAGAAGGAAACAAAAATGTTTATGAAGCACTTGGAACCACTGTTCAACATGCAAAGGGCAACGTGTATAGCATTGCATCAAAGAAGCTCAACTATACAGCAGCAGCAAGATAAGCATCCATCACCGTCAAACACCATTCCAAGTAAAATGGCGAAAACACACTTTTAACCTTAACAGCCCACCAAGAGGATAAAACAGTTAAAGGAGCCCACCATTTGTGATGACCACATAAATTCACGACCAAATCAAAACCCAAAAGGAACATACAACAAATAAATTAACCTAGAAGCTTAGAAAACTCAGATTATTAGCTGCCCCAAAGCATCCAACTTTTCGGTAGCATCTTATTAATTTCAATAACCATGTTCTCAAATCCATACCAAAAATTCAACAATAGAAACAGTACTGTCAATCCATTGGCAAAAAAGATTCGATAAACAATAAACATAGAACCACAAACATTAAGCCAAAGCAACAAAAATCAATACAAAGAAGAAAAACATAAAACTAGAAGAAAAAGGGTAATAAAAGAGTGGAAATTGAACATTCTAATTTAAGGAACAGTATGAAAAGGTACAAACCATCCCATCTTCGATCTCTTCAGGACCAGCAGAGCTGGAGCCAAGCCTGGATCTTTGCATAGCTTTGTAAGCTTGATTTTTGCCCATTTTGAGAAATCTGAGAGAAACCCAGAAGAGAAAACAAGGGGAATTGCAGGAAAGTTTGAATTTTTTAGAAATATCGTGACCCGGAAAGAGAATCAAGAGAAATTTTGGAGAGAGATTTGATTAGGGTAATATTAACGGTCTAAAAACCACGAGGGAGAGAGAGAAAGAGAATGTGAAGGTGATTAAGTTGAAGTTAAAAGATGGCTGTGTAGTGTGTAGGTGTTGTCTTTATCAAGGCCCTAAATTATTTAAAGAGTTGCTGCTGCAATAAATAGGAAAAAATACAAGTTATTATTTTTTTAAATATATTAAAATTTATTTTTAATATTAACATATTAAAAAAAATTATAAAAAAAATTTAAACATAAAAATAAACTGAGATGATATTGTTAACAATAAATTTGGGTAATTTATCATAAAATAATAATTATTATTTTTCATAAGAAAGGAAATCTTTGAAACAATTTATGTTTCATGGTTTAAGAATTTACTAAATAATATTTTTTTAACGTAGACTCTAAAATTTAAATTTAAAAATCAAGAAAGATAATAATTCTTTTGTTATCATGAGATAATCTATTAAAATTATAGAACTATTAACACAATATAATTAGAAAAAAAAAAAAAAGGAGTAAATTCACCATTACAGGATTCATTCGAGTCTCTAGCTTGAACCCTCCTTGTTCATCCAACCCTCTCCCTCTCCAGAGTGGGATGACATCTGCTGGCTCCCTTTCTTCATCCTCCCGCTCTCTCCCGAGTGGAATGATGAAAATCTCGATCTTCATATTTCTTAGACGTCTATTTTCCCTGATGATGGCGATGATTAATAACTAACTAGATCAAATAATATGTATATTTTCTCCAATGATGATTAAAATTAAGTGTGTGTGTGTGTGTAACGTGTGTGTCTGTTAGCCCTAGATTTTCTTAATGCTGTGTGTGTGTGTGTTGCTGTAAATTATTCTTTGCATGCTTAATTATGGGCTTCCGTTGCATGTGTGTGGATAGATTGGGACTTTTATCCTAACTTCATAAAGATTCTACTTACTGAAGAATAACTCATTATAATCTAGTCTAAGCTGGTTAATACAAATTGGAACTCAGGGCTCAACTCAGGAACCTAAAGCTGGCTAGTTGAGTTGCTGACTTTAGGAGTGATTCTGCCGCATAGAATGCCTCTTATTTCTTGACTTCTCTTATCATCTTTCTTGTAGGATTGTTCCTCTTTCTTCCGGTCGAATTCCTGCTGGAAAACTCTCTCTGGTTACCGACTTATAGGTGCTGGAAAACTCAAACCCACCAGCACTCTTCTGCTGACCGTGCTGGAAATTCTGTCGTGCTTGCTGATGTTTCTGCTTCCCTGACTTTGCTGGAAATGTCTGCTGCTGCCGTTTGCTTCTTCCATCCTGGTTCTCATCAGAACATGAAATTGGCAGCAACAAAACCATGTCTGCTAAACAAAACCTCGGATCAGAAACTTGAAGGCTAAATCAACGACAACATCCGAAACTGTGGCAAAAACCAAATATGGATCATGTCCAGTCAAGAGTCAACAGAGAGGTGTTTTTCTTGGACAGGAAATTTATTATAGTGTCTGGATCTTGCTCAAAATGAAGTATGTTACATAATTAATTTATAAAAAGTGAAAAAGAAATGAGCGAATCAGAGAAGGTAGATTTACAAGGCACTTGAA
>Ga0325401_1002877_pt1 | contig 15480 bp, 7 predicted proteins | sample PopdelMetagenome_FD_205666 | JGI IMG/M metagenome (GOLD analysis project Ga0325401, IMG submission 205666) | Populus deltoides microbial communities from Bellville, Georgia, United States - Xylem-PdKOR-R2 | ecosystem: Host-associated > Plants > Phyllosphere > Stem > Wood/Secondary xylem | place...
ATATATATATATATTAGAACATTCTTGATGAAGGAATAATAATTATATTGATAAATTAATCACTAAAACATAAATCAATCAAATGATGAATTAATATTTAGGGGATTATGACATGTTTTTAGATGGTTCATTTGATCTTAAAACGTAAATCAATCAATTGATGAATTAATAATATATTATTTTTTTAATTGTTTTATTCTATTTTCATTAGAATTATAATTTATATTTGGATCAACTTATTAGGAAGCTAATGAGTCATATATATTAAGAACTATTGGTCAAAATAATATAGGATGATTAATCAAATATGACTTCATTGTGAATAAGTTTTAGAGATTAAGAACTATAGTGTAATTAATGCATGAGATTAAAATTTCAAAACTAGAAAAATCAAGTAGGGACTTGATTAAAAAAATTTCTAAAATAATATATATGATATTATTCAGCGAGCAAATTGATATTTTATAATTTATAGGGTTATTAGGTTTTTCCTATAAGTAGGATTCTATGCCTCATATATTTTTTAGACATGAAAGGTTATGTTACAGAACATACAGTGCAAAGAAATACTTAAAAAAATGAAAGAGAAAGCTAAAATGATTTCAAGAGATTTCTCACTAGTGATTTGTGTGGATTACATGTTAGAGGTTGGACACTTGGATGACTTATGGATTATGATATTTTAGTTCATTTATGATTTTTTTCTATTTTATTTAGAACTAGTTTGTTAATTTTTCAGCATTGCTTTTGTTGCACGTGTACGGCGTCGCGAAGATCATCCACTCTCAGGTCGTATATATCTTGCAAATATAGGGAGACAAGGAATTCTTGTCTTTTATTAGTGGAAAAATAGAATGGGAGTCGCCACCTAGTATTTTGGTCACTAGTAACCCTAACTAGTCTCAGAGATCGGGCACGAAGATTGTTGCGTAAAGAAAAGGTATTGGCACTCCAAATATGACCTATTTAAGGTAGGCTGCATTGTTTACTTGTTTGATAGAAATACTAAGGTCTTGTCGTGTTTTCTAATTGTTAGTCTGTCTACAGTTTAATAAAAGTCCACATCGGTAAGGAAGTATTTATCTAATTGTTCTCATTGTTACTCAATTTTGGACCCCATGTGCTAGAGATGGTGTATACCCATTTTGAAAAGGAGTGTAGGAGTTTAGCTTATGTTTGCCAGAAGATTGACAAAAGCGGAGGAGAAAGAAATATTTTTTTTTGAACCCTGTTTGAGCTGTTTTCTGCTTTTTTTTATCCTTCCCCTTTTGCTACCAAAATCATCAGGTTTTCTTAGGTTGATCAGGAGTCTTCATAATGCTAAATTCGTTCCTTTTTATCTGGTCTTTAAGGTTGAATAAATTCCTCAGAATTTACACTAAAAAAAATGGTTTTGCTATTGTCGTAATTTTTTGTTCCAACTTAAGCTCTGATTTTGACTCGGTTTCGTACGATATCTGACCATCCTACGTATATTTTGTCACTCATGACATGTTGAAAAATTAACATATACCTTTATTAGGTCCTAGGGTATATTGTTCTTAGGGCAGATTCTCAGTCAGATTTGGATGCTCAGCATTGTCAAATGAAGAACCTTTTTGACCAACTAGATTACTGCCAAATTCTATTCTCTAAAATGATTTTATCTCACTTCGACTCCCTCATAAAAGTTGTATTCCTAGACGCGTAGATGATTTTGGGATTTTGAATCACTTGATTTCGATATCAGAAGCTCAAGATATTCCTGTTTGAATATCTAACGTCAAGGTAGAGAATTCTGCAGCGAGAAGGGTATTGACCCGAGTCTGCACTAAAAAAACTCTATTTTTGGCCTAGTTTCTGTGATTTTTGTTTTTAGTTCATACTCTCAGTCATATCAGGATTCTCGGCATTCGTCAGTTTTTGAGTTAGACTCGGAGATCCCTTTTAACCAACTAGATTACTGCCAGTTTCTGTTCTGTAAAAAGATTTTATCTCACTTTGACTCCTTCATCAAAGTTGTAGTCCTAGATGCGTAGATGAATTTGAGCTTTTGAATCACTTGATTTCAATATCAGAGGCTCAAGATGTTCCTGTTTGAATATCTAATGTCAAGGTAGAGAATTCTGCCGCGAGAAGGATATTGACCTGAGTCTGCACTAAAAAACTCTATTTTTGGCCTAGTTTTTGTGATTTTTGTTCTTAGTTCATACTTTCAGTCATATTAGGATTCTCGGCATTCGTTTGTTTTTGAGTTAGACTTGGAGATCCCTTTTGACCAAACAAATTACTGCTAGATTTTGTTTTGTAAAAAGATTTTATCTCACTTCAACTCCTTCATCAAAGTTGTAGTCCTAGACGCGTAGATGAACTTGGGCTTTCGAATCACTTGATTTAGATATCAGAAGCTAAAGATATTCTCATTTGAATATCTAACGTGAAGGCAAAAAATTTTGCCACGGGAAGGATATAGCCCAAGTTCGCGGGACTGATTCGAAGGATTTTTTTTACCAAGGACTGAATCGAAAAGTGTTAAAATAAGGGATTAAATTGAAGAAGGATATTGAAAGCTGGAGAGGGGGGCTGGATCATCATAAATGACAGGATTTTTACCACATCGAATAAGGAAAATAAGACTTTGCAACTGCACCCTCCATTTGATTTCTTTCCTTTTTTCTCTGCTGTTTTCCTTTCTCATCACGTCTGATTTTTAGAGCTAAAGACCACGTTTTTGTTGCCTCATTTCAAAGGGAGCAGCTGGCCCTATGGAAGGAAAGAAAAGAGCCACACCATCCTCTAAAACTAGAAAGAAATCAGACGTAAAGCACCAACACAAAATCAAAATATTGCAGTTTCTTTTTATGTTTTTTTTTACTGCAAATCAGTAGGGATTTGCGTCCTAGGATTATTGCATTGAATCCTTCTTAAATAGAGACATATTTAGACTATATATAAGCCTTTCTAATGACCTAACGGGAGAAAAAAAAGGGAGGAAAAACGGAGAGAAAAGGAGCATAAAAAGAGAAGAAAAACGCAAGAGAGGTAGAGAGTAAGAAAAACACAGTAAATAGAGGGAGTTCTTTTCTTGCATTCTGGTGTTATTGTGAGGAAAGAGGAGAGAAAAAAGACAAGACGGAGAGGAGCTTTGCTGCTAATCCTTAACAGCAATGTTTGTTTGGTTTTATTTCATCTTCCGCAAAAAAGAAAATAGTGAGACCTGCAGGTAAGTCTTAACTTTCTCCTCCTTTGCTGCCTTTAAATCTGTTGTACCTGTTTTGTCTTTGTTGTGCACATTCGTTTCAATTTTAGACTATACAATGAACGCTTGCCTTGTGTTGTTTCTGCCGTGGTTTTGAGTTTTGGATGGGTGACTATGTTAAGAATTGGCTAGCCTCTAGTGTTCTTTTTTTTATCTCCTCTCTTTTGCTGGTTCAGAATTAAAGAACCGGGGGAGGGGGCAGTTGTTTTCTTCATTAGTAGCTCCCTTTTCTGTTCGTGTCCTTCCATGTTTTTTTATTGAAATAGGCGGCCAGGTCTACTTTGGTTTCTAGTTCGTTATATATGTGTGTTATAAAAGCATGTCGTTCCAAGCTCTTCCTTTTTGTATGAAACTAGTATGGCAGTTTCTCCCAGATTGGTAAAAAGAAAATAGGCCAGGAGTCATGGACATATGCAGTAGAATTTTGATTTCAAAATTTTAGTTTCAAACTTTGGCTCCCTCATGCATACAAGCTTAGTCCTTTCCAGTGTACAGAATTTTAAGTTGATTTGGCTTTGAACGATTTTTGTTACTAATTATTTCAAGTTTCTTGTAGTTCTTGTAATATGAACGATGACTTGCTACTTTCCATTTTGGTGTTTACGTCTAATTGTGATGTTTGTGTTTTGATAAAAAAGTATAAAGAAAATGTTTTCTTATGTGTTGCATACGGCCAATACCCTAACATATTTTGAACTTTTTTTTATATACAAAAAATATTGGAAGTTTTGAAAATGTGTTTTCGCATGGATTTCTTAAACACAATAAAAAATTATTTTCTTGCATTTCGGGATTTTACAACATGTTTGTAAAACTCCAAAAGGTATTGGCCAATATTCCAAAAAATATAAAAATCTTATTTTAGGGGGGGATTCATCTATTATTCACCGCTAATGTTTGGATAAAGAAATCCTTAAAAATGAATATCCAAAATATTATTGGGAATAATAAATCCGCACACATCCTTGAAAGAAGCCTGGATTATAATTGAGGACATTTCAAAAAAATTTTACTCCACGGTTTATGAGCCGTGAGAGTATAAAACACTAAAAAAAATAGGTTTTTTTAGCGCCCTAGATTTCTAAATTTTTATCCCTCTTCCTTGTGATTTACGAGTCTCAAACTCCTGAAATACTAAAGGAAAAATGAGCTTTCAAAGCTCATAGAATCTCCATGGATTTCTATCGTAATAAATTTAGTTTGAATCAAACATAGAAAAACTGATGGGATTGGAAAACACTAACATCATAATAATTATAAAGCAAACCAAACACCAAGCAGTTTACCTTAGGTAGGGCGTACTAGGGGTGTTAATACCTTCCCTTTACACAACCAATCCCTTGCCTTAGAATCTCTGAAAGACCAGTTAGGGTTCCTAGTGATCATAATACTAGGTGGCGACTCCCTTATTCACAAAAACAAAAATAACCCGAAATCAATCGAGGATCGCCGCTCCGTCGCGCTCCGCCGCGAGGATGCGACAGTTCTAATATAAAAATTTTTGATATTGAAAATACGTTTTAAGTATAAATACATAATCCCAAATACTAAAAGAAAACAAAATATTTTTTTGGGTATTTTTTGAAATATTAGCCCAGTTCTCATGACTCTAATAAACTGGTTATTAAAGCAAAAAATACATGCTAATACATATTTGTTTTGAAATTTTCTATGTTGTATGAAAATACATTTTTTTTTAATCTTTGAGAGACTTGACTGTATGCAAGAAAACAAGATATTTTTTTGTTTTATAATATTTTTTGCAATGTTCCAATGAAAACCATGTATTTTAATACCGGATTTGTATCTTTATGATATAAAAATACAAACAATATGAAGCAAAATTGATAGATAAATACACAGGAAAATCTCTAATTTTCGAAAGAATTTTTTTGAAAAATGTTTTGGACTGGGCCGAACCCGGCCTAGCCATTTTGGTCTAGGCCGATTCTGTCCGGCCAATTAAACAGTGGAGATGCTCTCCACTGTTCATATGTAACGTGAATAGTGGAGGCAGTGAAGACATAGAAGAAGAAAAAGAAGAAGAAGAAGAAGAAGAAGAAGAAGAAGAAGAAGAAGGAAGGAAGGAAGGAAGGAAGCTGACCTGGCGACGTTGGCGATGCTAGTGGCTCACAGTGATGTTGGTGGCGGTTCTTGGTGGTGTTGTTGTGGTGGCAGATGATGGTTGCTGCCAGTTTCTGTTTTTTCTTCTTCTCTGCTGCTTTTAGTTATCTCTGCTCCTTCCCTCTGTTTTTCTATTCTTCTCATTTTATTCTCTAGTAGTGGTTGTGGTGGTGGCGGTGCTGTTGACGGTGACTGGGAGGAACGGTGGTGCTAGTGATTCTTCTTCCTAATGAGGTGGCATGGCAATGAGGAGCTACTATGTTGGTCGATGGTTCTTCTTCTTCTATGTGTTTTTTCTTCTGCTCTGTTTCTACTTTTCTTCCTTCTCTCTTTCTCTTCTATTTTCTTATATGTTGCTTTGTTCACTCTTTCTCTCTTCTCTGTTTTTGTTTCCCTTTTCCTCCTCTCCTTCTTTCCACCTCTATTCTCCCATGTTTCCTTTTGGTTCTTTTTCTTTTTCTATTTGTTCCCTCATCTCTTAGGTTTTTTTCTCTCGTCTCCTCTACTTTATCTTTTCTTTCTCCAGCCCCTCTTTGATCTCTAGTTCTCCCCCAGTATTTATAGGAGGCAGGGGGAGAGGGCCACCTGATTAGTACTTAAAAGTGTATTTTCATTAAGGTTTTATATCATCATATTGCACTTAAAGTATCATTAAATTCCCTAAATTGAGCATGTTTTATAAAAACAAGTCGATAATATAAGATATCTTTAATTTATGGTAAATGTTCATTTTGAATGTAGGCATATCTCACAATTTAAAGTATTGATTGATGTGTTTAATTATTGAAAGTGAAAAGACAAAAAGAGGGCTAAACTAAAAGAAGAGATGTTTGTTCAATTCAAACTAGAATATCATTTGGTTATTGGATCATAACTGGAGCTGTAGAACATGGATTTAGGTCTGGTTTATATGGATGGAAAGCTAAGACATAGGCTTAAAACTTTCATGAAGAGTCCAAGATTTAAAACGGCCGTTTTCAAGTTCAAATTATAACAACAAAAGAGAAGTCAGAATTTGTCCTGTAACCCAGACACTGTTTAGTGTTCAGCCCATATCTCGAGTTCTAGAAGTCTAAATGAGCTCATTCTTATTTTGTTGGAAAGCTAAGACAAATGCTCAGAACTTATATGAAGACTATCTGTTCAAATTATGACGTTAGCAGTGATGTTTTGTTCAGACAAGAAGATAATGGTTGTCACCAAGTCAAGAGGTGGCCATCCACTCAACAATTAGTCATCAAATCAATAGTTCTAAATTTTAGCCTATAAAAGGAGGCATTTGCCATACATTTAGACATCTTGGTGTTCAGATCAAGATCACTCTCTCTCTCTTTGTATTTTGTATTGTTCAAGTTTTATTTTATATTATATTAATCTCTTGTTTATGCTTTTCATTTCCTTTACTATAGTTAGTTAACTTATATCATGTTTATGTTCTTATATTGTTTATTTATATTTTTCTTCTTCATGATGTTTAGCTAAGTTAATTTTGTCAAGGTGAAAAGGGTACACTAGTGGTGTAAGAATAAGTATAATATAAACTCAACATGGACTTTAATGTTTGATACTAGCATGTTTTGTATTTGTTATCTTACTCACTCTTAATACATTGCTTGTTAAATGGTTAATCTAGATTTGTGTTATACAACCCTTGGTACAACAAATACTTGACATTTTCATAGCCTACTGTATGGTATAACCGACACTTGTGCTATGAAAGGAACTTGATTTGTTGTTAACATAAGTTATCACCATGAATACCTGACCAAATTTACAAGTATTGGCATTGCTCAAATAAGATAATTAATATAATCATGTTAATAATTTATAATCCTATTGGAACCTCCTTTGTGTGTGGTTTCTAGTTGAGTAAAAAAAAGAGTTTATACTATACTTATTTGAAATACCATTAGTGGATCTTCTAACCTTGATAATTGTTTTATCCTTGTTTAATCCTTACATCAATATCACATCTCAAAAGTTCTCTTCAACTACTTTTCATTTATTGTTTATAATTTTATATAGTTCACCTTCATGTGGTTCGACCTCGGTCTTGCTGGGTTATTTATTACTTCGACACTCCTGCACTTGGGATAAGACATCAATCTTTTGATCGTGTCACCACCCTACCCTATCCAAGCACAGGGTAAGGTTGTCGAGCATAGGTCTTTTGTTTCTTCCATAATGGTGGAATGGTATGGTGGTCAGGCATGGGTTTCTATTTCTTTAGTAATGGTGGTAGGGTATAGGTTATGTTAAGGAAGAGAGAGAGCGGGAAAAAAATATTTAAAAACCTTCTTTTTCTCCTGTTACACGTCTAGGGGAAGAAGAAGAATAATGTTGTTCAAAACGGCACCGTTTCGGGCATTCTCTCTTCTTTTTTTGAGAAGTAAAAGAAATGAATTTGGGGAACAACACAAAAATGAGTTATGACAGTTGCCCCCTCTTTACAATGCTTACGGAACAAAGACTTTGAGTAGTAAGTTTTGTAAAGATAAACAAAAATGAACTTCCAAAATTGATCTTCGTAAAGCTTGGTTGTTCTGAAACTCTGTCTTTACAACAATCCTCTTTAACCAGAAACTAATAATAAAAAACTATACAACTTTGTTATTCTGATATCCCAATCTGGCGATTTTCTAAATTTTATCTTTGGTTGGGTTAACCTGGAATCCTATCTAGCGATTCCCTTTAACCAGAACCTAAAATTGTTCCTCCTAAAGGCGAGGTTTAAACTTTCTTCTTTTTTCTTTTGATAATTTTCTCATTGTAGGGTTTTTCTCATTTTTCTTCTAATGTTAAGATAATGTTAGTAGTTCAGTCAACCTGAGATCCCATCTGACAACCTCCTTTAACCAGAACCAAAATTCCATGTGTAGCTCGGTCAACCTGAAATCCCATCTAACAACTCCCTTTAACAAAAGCTAAAATTTGTGTGTGGTTAGGTTAACCTGAGATCCTATTTGGCGATCTTCTTTAAGCATAACCAAAATTCTATGTGGAGCTTGGTCAACCTGAAATCCTATCTGGTGATCTCCTTTAAGCAGAACCAAAATTCCATGTATGGTTGAGTTAAAATGAGATCCTATCTGATCATCTCCTTTAACTAGAACCAAAATTTGTGTGTATAAAATTCCATGTATGGTTGAGTTAAAATGAGATCCTATCTGATCATCTCCTTTAACTAGAACCAAAGTTTATGTGTATCTCGATCAACCTGAAATCTCAACCGGTGACTCACTTTAACCAAAGCTAAATCGATGTGTGGTTGGGTTAAACTGAGATCCCATCTGGCGATCTTTTTTAACCATAACCAAAATTTTGTGTGCAACTTGGTCAACCTGAAATCTCATCTGACGACTCCCTTTAACCAAAGCTAAATTCCATGTATTGATGAGTTAACTTGAGATCCCATATGGCGATCCCCTTTAACCGGATCCAAAGTCCGTCCTAAAATCGGTCTGTGTGTAGCTTAATCAACCTGAAATCCCATATGGCGACTCCCTTTAACCTAAAATACCATGTATGGTTGAGTTAACCTGAGATCCCATCTGGCAATCTCCTTTAACTAGAACGAAAATCGGTGTGTAGCTCGGTCAACCTGAAATCCCATCTAGCGATTCCCTTTAACCAAAGCTAAACTCTGTGTGTGGTTGGGTTAACCTGAGATCCCATCTGGCGATCTCCTTTAACCATAACCAATACAAAAATGTGTGTGTGGTCTCATTGTAATGGGTGACCTACCCAAGTGAAAAAATATAAAGGTTTTGAAACTGGTCTCATTGTAATTGGTGACCTGTTGCGATGTCGTGATAGCACAAATTAATTACCCTAGCTTAAAACACAACACACAAGATATTATAAAGCAAGCAAGGGGTATTATGCTAGATGATATGCAATATGGGGGGGGGAATTTGGATGTTATCTAGGCTAAAGCAAAAGAAAACATAAAACTATCAAGCAAAATTAAATAAAATCAGAAAACTATCAAGAGAACAAACTTTGGTCGCAAGCATACATCCACCTCCAGAAATCAGAACTGATCATGGAAACAAAACATCAATTTATATTCTGAATATTTATCTCTTCTTAACATTGGTTAGTTAACGAATCCACTGTATAACTAACCCTAACCATCAAACAACCATAGTGTCTGCACTAGTAATTTAATTCAATGGCAGCCTTAAGAACTATATAAGTTGATTAATTAAGAAAACATAACTGTCCATAGTCTATGTTTGATTTGATTGAATGTTCTCCCTAAGATTAATAACGTAGATCCACCATAATTATTAAACTCAGTTGCTTCACAAGTTCATATACCACAACTCCAGTTTTGATATCAAACTTAGCAATAGATTGTCTACAATAATAACTTAAAGCCCGCTCTAGCAATTAAAATAAACAATCATAGGAAAAATAAGCATAGAAGAACAAATATATTCATCATATAAACTGAAAAGAAATGGTAAAAAATAAATCTCACGGTTCTTGGAATCCGAAGGTTTTCGTGTCTTTGCAACCAAGGAAAAAGTGTTTAGCCTTGCATGTTTGTTGAAAAACTAATACAAAAAGAAGAAAGAATGCATAATTTTGAGTTTTTTAGAGGAGGGGGGCATTTTTCTCCTCTTGGCTGGCTGCCCCCCTTCTCTTCTCTCATTCTTTTTATATTCTAAGAAACCCTAGTCTCTATTTTACAAAATAGGCCTCCCTTAAGTAGACAATTTACATTTAAGTACTTCAATAACTAGTTCCCTAAAAAAAGAGAAATACCCTTGCATGAAATCTTCAAGATTTGACTTAGAGGAGCTAAATTGCTGAAATAAAAACTTGAATATTGGTTTAGATGCTTCGAAACATAATTTGGACTCGTTTCTTCACGAAACCTGTTTGCTGGCAGAATTCAGTTGTCATCTTTGAAAAATCATATCTCCCTTATATGACATTTATTTTTGTTAAAATTTGGAGCGTTGATAGGCCTTTGAGTCTGGAATCCAAAATAATTGAGTTTGCATCAATTGGACTTCTATAAATATAGATATTCAAGTCGAAATGACCGAAGGTCAACACTAGCAAATTGCGAAATTTGAATTTGAAGGCTGAGATTTCCATGCATTTCCTTATTTTATTTTCTTGATTTAGATTTCTAGAAAGGTATAGATTTTAGCTTTTTAATTCCACTAGAATCACTTCATTTCGACCTCTAGAACTCACGCTCTGCACAAAACATCGACTGAAGGTCAAATCTGTCAATTACCTTCAATTTACTCATTTTTGCATATTTCATCCAAAACTTCCTTCAAAACATAAAACAAAGAATATCAAGGCATTTTATATATAAAAGATAGGCAAAACACTAGTTAAATATGGGTAAAACTATCGAATAATATTGTTACATCATGACCCACCTAGATGGAAGATAAAAAGGTGAAATAATCCCATTGTAATGGGTGAACTACCTAGATGGAAAAGAATGTGAAGTGGGTCGAACAACTCCCTTTAACCCAGTGAACAATTAATTCACTCTCCACTATTCATATGAACAGTGGAGAGTAGCCCAAAATAAGTGGGTTGGGTCTGGCCTAGTCCAAAAAAAATTAATAAAATATTTTTGAGAATTTATGATTTTCTCGCGTGTTTTTTTATTCATTTGGATTAATATCGGTTTGTATTTTTATATCGTAAAAATACAAATATGGTATTAAAATACCTGGTTTTTGTCAAAACATTTTAAAATTTATAAAACAAAAAAAAGAGTCTTGTTTTCATGCATATGACCAAGTCTCTCGAAAAATTCATATCGTATTTTCATACAACAAAGAAAAATTCAAAAAATATTTTAGCATGTATTTTAGCTTTAATAACCAGTTTATTAAAGTAACAAGGCCAAAATTTCAAAACAAATATATTTTGTTATCTTTTAGTATCGGGGATTACAAATTTATACGTAAAACGTATTCCGGATATTAAATTCTTTTGTTGACGTTAGAATGGTTAGGTTTCACCTTATAAGATAGGGATCTGCTTACTAAAAAGGACTTTTCTTAAACCATAGACAGACTAACAGTTAGACTTTAACATATATTAGACAATTAAACAATACAGTCTATCTTAGGTAGGGTGTATTTGTGGTGGTCGTGCTCGATCTCTAAGAATATGTTTGGAACCGCGTTCCTAAAAAATTTAAATTTTTTTATTAAAATTTAATATGTTTTGTATGTTTTAGATCGTTTTAATGTGGTAATGTCAAAAATGATTTTTAAAAAATGAAAAGACATCATTGGCATGCATTTCGGTATGAAAAGTTATTTGAAAAACAACCGCAGCCACACTACCAAATACTCGCTAAGACTAGTTAGGGTTCCTAGTGACTAAAATACTAGGTAACGACTCCCATTCCATTTTTTCACTGATAAAAAACAACAATTCCTTATCTACCCTATTTTCCTGAATACCTGGATATGTACCTGAGAGTGGACTTATCGCAGCGACGCCGCACACACGCGACAACTTTAACACTTTTTTATCTATTATAAATATGGTTATTTAGCTTGTATTTAGGTATTTTTTAAGTAGACTTTGATTTCAGAATAATCTATTGTGTGACTATGAGATGATTCTCTTAATTTGGTTCTTCATTGAATTACTCTGACTTATCAAAGCATTAACCAAGCTTTATGATATCTTTTAATAATTTTCGTTCATATCTCTTCATAGGTATTGGGTGGGGGTTTGATTTTTATTGTTTTGGTTCCTCGGTATATGTTGTTGTGTCAAGCTCAATCATATGTCCAAATTTAGTTTTCTTGAAAATGGTTGATTTGTTTATGGGTTTCTAGATCGTTATATCGACATGGTTACATCATTTTAGAGTAGAGAATATTATTATTTAGATAGTGGAGAATTCTTTTTGATTATGAAAGTAATGTTAAAGCATTGTGTAAGTTGATGTCATATAGATGGAGATTTTTGTTGGAGATAATGAAAACGTAGAGATCTCATAATGGAGATTATATTAAATACATAGAGATCAATTTAGAGACATGAAGAATTTATCTAGGATTTAAAGATTTTGGTAAAGACATGGAGACCTCACAATGGATATTTTATTGGATATCCTGCCATGTACATTTTATTGAAAACATGGAGATTTCAATAGAGATGTCTAGATCTCACCATTAGGTATTTTATTGGAGACATGGAGATTTCAATTGAGAGGTGAAGATGTGTTATTACTTTAGTTGAAAAATTGAAAAGTTGAAAAGGTTTTCATACATAAGAGGACAATTTTAAAAAATTATATAATATCGTGTAATGCATCATAATGATCTTTTCATATTTGTTTAGATTGCACTTCCTTTCTTATAAACTATTAGAGGTAACCTTTGACGATCAATCTTTTTATCTTTTTTTAAGGCATGAAATTCCTCAGTATCATGACTATGGTCATGATGAAACTGACAAAACTTATTAAGATTCTTTGCATTCATGTCACTCTTAATAAGAGATAAGTATTACACAAATTCTTTTGCCTTAATGGTGGCCAATACCTCAACACATGTGGTGGTCAAAAGTGTGGTCATGAGCTTAAGGGATATCAGGCGGTTATGAATAGATAGATCTTTTTATGCTCCTTTTATATGCCCTCCTAAGAGATTAATGACATAAGGGAGATTATGCTCTTCATAGTTGGAAACTAGGTAGTATTTTTCTAGTCATACTCACTTCCTTTACTCAAATATGAGTTTGCATCACTTGCATAATATTGAGGAAAGGTCAGTCAGGAAGAGTGTATAGTCGCTCCTATAAAGAGTAACTGTAAACCTTAATGATTAGGGTTTTAATGGTAATGGGTTCAAGTAGATTCTTTACATCAAACATTATATAGTTACATCTTTAGAGATATGTTTTGACACTCTTATCTTCTCATTGTATAATGGTGAAGAGCTTGGTGGTGCTCGTTTTAGCTGGCCTACTAATGTTGGAATGAGAGATGAGTTTAACATAGAGATCATTAAGGTCGAGGATGGAATCACTTTTTAGGCTATGATATAACAACTGCGCAGATCCATAAAATATTGTCAAATGGATTTTGCAAACAATATCACTATTTAATGTGTTGTATGACGTTTCTCATCTTTTATATATGCTCTTTTGGGTCTGTAAGTGTAACATCCCCATTTTCGATACCAGCATATCAATCATAAATAAAAGGAAAAAAATTTACTTTATTTTTTTGTTAAACTCATACAAAGTTTACTGAAATTTCTACCAAAATTTTTATAGAGTCTCCCCTATACCGGGAGGTTCCAAGTTATCAACAAATCACTTGTACACATCTTAAATTCATTGTTTATACACATTCCAATTACTCTAACTCTCAAACTGTAACACCCCAAACTTTTAAGATAAAATTCACACAATCATCAAGTTATAAAAATGAGAAGAATCCAGGAAGTTTTTTTTAAAAAAATTAAGTAAACTTTTCTCTAGTACGGATTGTAAAGAGTATAAAGGAGTTAGGATGTGAGCTCTTTTTGGGCGAACAGGATGCAGAGATTACAAGTTGATGGATGTGAAAAGTAAAGAACAACATGACTCAAATGAGAGTACTTGAGGATTGGCGAGTGAATTATGCTACGTAGTTTGCTGACAGATAAAGCCCAGTCATGGTGGGAAGTGATACAGTCTAGGAGGGATCCTAGGACATGGACTTTGAGTGAATTCAAGAGATAGTTTGAGATGCAATTTTTCTCTTTTTATTAGTATAGTATCAAAGAGCAGGAGTTCCTGGCATTGAAATAAGGGGACATGTTAGTACTAGAGTATGAGAGGAGGTTACGTGACCTCTCCTTGTTTGCTTCACAGTTCATTGCTAATAAACAACATATGATTGATAGATTACGTGATGAATGACATTAGGAGTGGAGACAGAGATTGATTGCTTTACGGTTTGAGTTTGCTATGGAGCTTATAGAGGCGACTTAGGCTTTAGAAGCATGTATAGCAAAGGGTCACCATGGCCAAACATTATTAGGTAAGAGGAAGGATATTGATGTTTCCTTAGGTAGACCTCCCTTACTTAAAAGAGGGAAGCCTTAGTTTAGGAGAAAGGAAGGGATACTAGTTGGGACTGTTCAAAGTTCTGGTATTGGACCTACTTGAGGTCCGCAGGGCAGTAAAAATGGATCCAAATCGGTTAGAGGGATGTCAGAGCAGAGGCCAATTGTTTATCCTCTATGTATATAGTGTGGACAAAAGCATCCTAGAGATCATTCCACTACACCAGGGCAGTTTTATATATGTCAAGGAGAGCATAGATGGAGGGATTTTCCATATTTGGGCAAGGGATGTTGTTATTGTCATGGATATGGACATGTTAGAAAGGATTGCCCTTGGAGGTTAGAGTTTATTTAGAGCCAGCAGTAGTCGGTTATAGTGGATCGACCGGCTAAATAGACTTAGTTCGGGGCCAGTGGTAACAGAGGTCGTGTCAAGCCTATAAGGGGATCGAACCCAGGGTAGGGCGTTCAGCATGATGCAAGAGGAGGCTCGGGTTACCCCTAATGTTGTTACAGGTACCTTGCTATTAAATCATCTGCCTATCTATATGTTATTTAATCCTGGAGCTACCAATTCATTTGTTACACATAAGGCAATAGGAAAATTAGGAAAGAGTCCAAGTAGAGTTGAGAAAGGTTTTAGGGTGCGTAGTGATGCAACATGGGAGAGTGATTCCTTATACCTCTAGACAGTTCAAGCCCCATGAGGTCAACTATCCATTTCATAATTTAGAATTGGCCGCTGTAGTATTTGACTTACGAGTATGGAGACACTACTTATATGGATCTCGGGTTCACATTTTTATCAATCATAAAAGTTTAAAATATTAAATGACTCAAAATGAGGTAAATATACGGCAAAGACGATGGGTTGAACTAATTAAAGATTATTATTGTATGAGATTATCACCTGGAAAAAGCAAATGTTATGGCGGATGCTCTTAGTCATAAAAATAAGGTATCAACTTTGAACTACATATAAATACTACAAATTCAAACACTACATATAAATACTCTAGTGTGAGAAAACTTTGAGAAAACCTAAAGAATTTACTA
>Ga0325401_1002878_pt1 | contig 15479 bp, 10 predicted proteins | sample PopdelMetagenome_FD_205666 | JGI IMG/M metagenome (GOLD analysis project Ga0325401, IMG submission 205666) | Populus deltoides microbial communities from Bellville, Georgia, United States - Xylem-PdKOR-R2 | ecosystem: Host-associated > Plants > Phyllosphere > Stem > Wood/Secondary xylem | place...
AAAAAAATCAAATGACTAGGGATGTAATCGAAAAAAAATCCATTTAGAAATAATCAATATAATTAAAACAATTGCAATTATGAAAAGAGAGACTAAATCAAAAGAAAAAAGAAATTGAAGGAATTGTATAATTTTGTACATGACTAACACGTAATCCGAAGAAAAAAAAGAGGAAAAGAAATGGGGAAAAAAAAGCAAATTAACTTCAAATCAGACCGAACCACCATGCACGCGTACCCTTGAGAGGAAGAGGACACCGAGACGAATTCAATGATACGGTGGAAGCATGATTAAAACCATCGTAGTCAACTTTATGCATCAACAGTTTTTTCTCTTTTTTTATTATTTGTACAAAAACAAAAATGCCCTTAGAAATAAACAATAATAATAATAAAAAACATTATTATGAAATTACAACCACACCCTTAAAGTTAAGGCAAAGAAATTTAAATGTTAAGGGTAATGGAGTAATTAAACTATTCATTGTAAAATGAAATTAATATAAGTCTCTTGGACAAAGGTTCTGGTTTTTAACTTTTAAGGTTGATACTGTAATTATACTGTTATAAAAAAAATAAAAAGAAATTGGTGCCTCCCAATAAATAAAGAATGATAAATTGACCTCGTGTAAAGACCATTTTACCCTTCAACACAACTTATCTTATTTTTCAGCCAATAACAAAAGAGTAATTCTATTATTATATATAATCCATAGTAATCAACGTATCTACATTAGTTTTCTCACGGGGTTTAGGCTCTTGATTTAATGCACGAGGATCATCCTATTTTACATTCACTTTATGATAACTGTATAAAAAATGCCATTAGTTCTGAAATTAGGTGAAAGCATCCTTGGATCAACAGCTCCTCCAGAATTGCAAGAAAATGTAGCATAAAAAAGCAAAAAAACAGTTCCTCTAAAAGGACTTTCCCTCTCAATAAACAGTTAGATGACACGTTGTGTAACTTAATTAGCCTCTCAATTTAGATTGTATTTATTATTGTGGTAATTTTTTTAAAAAAAAAAGTTTAAAATTTTTTTTAATTATGATTTATTTGATTAAAATATATGTTATGTTAAAATTATAATTGAAATTATTGTTTAGTAAAAATATTTCATGTGTTTTTTTAAATTATAATTAAAATTGATATTGATAATAAAACAATAGAAAAGGATAGGATGTATGTTAATTTTTTGTTTTTGAAATATATTGATTTGCATTTAATTATTAATACATTGTAACAATACTTATGCAAATTAGAACACTGATTTTTTTATTATTTCATTAAATTAACTGAACATAATTTATACGCATTACGTATTTTACTGTAATTAATGTACTTGTTATTTATTATTAGAGTATAAAAACAAGAGCAATTAAATTTATTTATATATTTCTTTTTACTTCATCATTCAATAAATATGAAAATAATCGATATAATTTTTTAAAAAAAACAATGATTATGAAAAGTAAATTCGTGTCTTTCTTGTTCACGGATCAAAAACATCAAGTTTTGTGATCTCCATCTCATCAAAAAAATTCATTCGAACTCGCAAGAAAAGGGAGGATCTTAGTTTGCTCGTCATTCGTAGACAAAGGCATAGATGACGTGTTAAAAGTATAGTTTTTCATGAGCATGCAAACGCTCATTAGTGAATTAAGGATATATACAGGACAAAATGAGGGAGGGGAGGGTTGTAAATTTCATCAATGGAAAATTTTTATTTATGCTCCAATGAACTCTGTAATATATTACAAAACCTCCAGTGAACTCGATGGTCAGCTTTTGATAATGGCAAGCCAAAAATACAGAGAAATCCAATAGGAATGCTGGTGGGCGACTAACAATTTTTCAACGAAAACATTAGGAAAGCAGCAGCAGCAGCAGCAGCAAAATTTTAAGTTAAAATTCGCAACCCAAAAGAAAAAATGATGATCATAGCATTGTTCAACACTTGGGAAGATCAGATGGTGGAGGAGGGAGCTTCTGACTGGGAAGTGTTCCATCCAAGACAATCCATGCCATCCTTAACCCCCAGCTCAAATGGACATCGAAGTGGCAGTGCATAAACCATACTCCTGCGTCACAACACATTAATAATGTTGATATGATTAAGAAAACATTAGAAAACTCTCAAAATATATAACAGAATAAAAAGGGAAAGGGTGTGCTTTAATTTATTAATTATTATTGTTATCATTGTTATTATTAAGAAATAGTGCTACGAACCTGGATTGTCTGCATGAAAACGAATTGCCACCCAGCCACCAGAAGGCACACCAACAGTGTTCCTTTCAACAGGATCAACAAGGTTAAAGTTCTTGGGGTCATTATTTGGATCAAAATTCCCAAACCCTTCTCCAACAACATAGAAATTGAAGCCATGGAGATGGAGAGGGTGGCTCTCAGCACCCAAAATGCTAGTGCCCTGCATCACTACCTCCACGCTTGTGTTAAATGGTAGCACTACAAGCTTGGTACCATTGGTCACAAAAGTATTATTTGGTGGGGTCCCTGTGTAGTTGAATGGATGGAGAGGAGAGCTTGGAAAATCAGAGGTGTAAACCCCATTTGATTTTTTGAAAAAATAGGATTGAAGGAATGCTGTTGAAGGGAGAGCCATGGAGATGTTGTTAACAGAAGCTGAAAATTTTGTGCCATTAGGCCCTTGACATGTCTGATTTTTTGGGCACGGGCTGTTTCCCAGACCAACCGTGAAAAAAAATTTCTTGTCCACTGTTCGAGGGACATTAACCGGGAATTGAGAGTTAGCCAAACTGCGAAGTTTTCTTGTGAAATTCGCAACGGCATTTGTAGCATTAATCGGAGGAAGGGTTGGTTTAAAAGTTGTCGAGTTTGAAGAAGTTTCATACTCGAGTATCCCTGCAATAGTTGTGTTGTCAAATGTGCCTTGGCCAGTAAAATATGGTCTTGCTAACATGTAGAATGATGCATTGGGGGCAATGGGTTTGGTCTTCAGAAGAACATTTGTGGTCTGTCCTGGTGTGATAACCAGAAGGTTGGTCTCAAAAGGCTTCACATAAGTTGCATCCACTTCAACAACGGTGAAGGTGTGGTTTGCAATGCTGAAAAAGAGCTCATCATTGAGTGCAGCATTGATCAATCGGAGAAGATATGTATTTCCCGGCTTCACCTTTAGCTTGTATGTATCTGCAGGTTATAAACATATGATACAAAAATAAATGTCCAGGCGTGTGTGTGTAATAAGCTTTCAAGTATCAATTGGGTGACCAAAAGAGCTATGATCACTTACTATTTGTTGAGCAATTATATAGTGGACCTGGAAGTCCATTAAAGGTGTAGGCTTCAGAGACATTTGGCCCCCCTCCTGTTTGTAAAGCCTGTCTAATCACTGCCTCAGGATCAGCGTTGAACCACTCTCCTGTGGTTTATTCAATCAAATGCTTTATTAATTAGCTTGTTTGACTTCGAAGAAGATAACAGTCGGTGAGTAAAATAACTGAATTATTTAGAATATTTGTAAAAATCAATCTAAGATTAATCAAAAAAAGATCAACTTTAGAAATTAAATCAGAAAATTTGGTTAGAAAATTTAAAAAAAAAAGGTAAATAATTACCCAACATGATAGTCACTTCCTTGTGGGGTTTGGCAAATGGGTAAGAAACGTTGGGCTTAGGGAAGATGATAAGAGGTCCATAGACAGAAGCTCTAAGCCATGAGAGGTGAGCATGCCAGAAGAGAGTTCCTCTTTGTCCTGTAACAGTGAAGTTGTACACATAAGTCTGGTTTGTTTGAATAGGGCATTGTGTGATGTATGCTGGCCCATCTGCCCATCCACTTTGAAGTTGACGAATTCCATGCCTGTTCAATTCAATTCATTTCATCACCAAAAGTACACGTTAATATTTACCATCAACACGAATCATATAGATATAGTTTAACTACATGTCATTGTTAATCAATCCATGAATAACAGTGCCATACAACAGAAAACTTGATCACTTTCATACCAATGGATGCTAATGTTATTTGGAACATGATTGACCACCTTCACCACTAAACGGTCACCTTCTCTGGCAACTACGCGAGGCCCCGGGAACTTCCCATTAACAGTCACCATGCTCTTAGTGTGGCACAACCGGGTGACATTTGTCAGTTTTATCTGAAAGAAAATTACAAGTAACAAATGTTACTTACATATGAACATGATGATAAGCTAGCTAGCCAGACAAAAGCATATAATTAAATGCTTAGCTGAGTGTTAGCATGCGCAAAGTGTGTGTGTGTGTGTGTGTGTGTGTGTGTAGACACGTACGTTGAACTTGTAGTGCCGCGTGATGCCTGCATGCTTTGCACCGGCAACCTCAGGAAAGGCCCAGAGGCAGCTCATAGCAAAGAGTAGAATTGTCAGAAGAATTCCTGGTGATGCAGGGACTGGAGCACCCATGCTTTGCGTACCAAAAGTGAAGTTAAATTTGCTGCTATTGGTAGAAAGATGGATGGAGATAGGAGCGAGGTACTATTGGTGAAACTCAAAACTTTGCTTCTCTTACTGGAATTATATGATCATTAGACCCAGAGGAGGGTGTTTATATAGGCCAATCGCTTATAGTAATTAGAGTAGTAGTGTCTGGTTGATTAGGTAACCAGATGTCTCGGATAAGACAAAAGAGAGAGAGAGGGAGGGAGTTACCTACTGTCGGTTCATGTTTGATTTGGAGTGTAATCAAAGTCAAATAATTAGTTAATTTAACCTGTGCTTTAGCTTTAGTTTGAATAATATGGTGGACGATAGCCTCAACTTGTTAATTACATAAATATTTACCATTATTGGTTAATCGAAAGAAATGTCAGCATGGCATTAATTTTCCTCCTTCGTAAGTAACCCTTTTTTATTGAAAATTCTTCTCGTAAAAAGTTTTCCTCAAAAACTTATAAACAAGTCGCATGCTTGTAAATGAAATTTGACTTATTATGCCCACGTTAAGTGATGAAATGTATCTTCCACCAAAAAAGCTCGAGAACATGAGGGATAGGAAAGATCATAGTCATTCCGAAACCTATGTTCCGCGAGGATATATATATTGGGGGCTACGTAACTGTAAATAAAAATGAAACCTCTATCATATTCAGCTACAGAATTCAAAGATCAAACCGTTGGTGTGGATGACCAGGGCAATCAAAGAGATCCCGTTTGCCGATGACCAGGTTGTTTTTTAGTCAATTTAACGTTTCATGCTAATTTATCATATTCATGAGACTTACTCACTGGGACTGTGGGACATGTACAGTGGTTGGTGATAACCTATGTGTCAACCACACTCACGCACTTGAAAAATCACAAAGCCAAGGAAGAGAAGGACATCTGAGCCACCTTTCTTCCAAGCAACAAAAGAATGATCGATATAGAGATTCAGTTTGTTTAATATATATAGTCACTTCTTTCTGTAAAGAGCAAAGTAATCTCTTGATCTTAAACATGAAGGTACAATTATATCGAATCAGAAGTAACTGATATATATTATGTAGGAGTTGACAGTCGAGGTGTGTGAAAGATTTTACTTGTGTATCAGTTCACAACATATATAATGAATTCGAGTTTGTATGTAGGTGCACCAACTACGCTAGCTCCTTTTAGGATAACCCTATATATCTCCAGATTTGTATATCTATAAGCAAGACATTATTTAGTTATGTGTCCAAGCTTGTTAGTCATTTTTTATTCAGTAAATTAATCAAAAGATAGAAAGTTCATCAGATCAGTAACGTTTTATGCTCTTGGCGCATATATATGCATGGAGAATTGAGGCGTCCATTTTATGCGAATCACATGACATATATAGCCCTGACCATTATAATGTATCAACCAAAAACACTAATGTATGCTTAAAATCTTAGTGAATTTTAAGTTCTGCAGTGGAAAAATCATATACAGGAATTTCCTGAAGTAATTAGAATATTGTTGTGTTTAATTAACGTTGTGACTACAAACAAAGGAAAGACGAACTCCCAGTCTGCAGCCACATATATATTTTTTTCATATGTCTACATGGACATTAAGCAGAATTATTTTAATCAATCCCAAATCATAACAACTGCAATAACTCCCACCCCAAGGAACACAGCAACAAACTTGAAGAATGGAGTGTCGAAGTACAATTTAGCTTGTGGATGGAATCCTTTAGCTATGAGATGGTTGATGGCAACATAGATAAAAACTCCACATGCAAGCCCCATAGAGATACCAAAGATCCAATCAGCTTCTTGGCCCTGAGCAGTGGCATCGATGGCAATGCCTATCCCTACTCCAAGGGGGCTGGAAATAGCAAAAGCAAAAGAATATGCCGCTGTTAATAGAAATGGCCTCTTTGGGAGCATCCTAAGCAGAGCGATTCCCATTCCAATGGCTGCAAAGATTTTGTGCAATGATATAGTCCAAAGATTCTTCCAAGCCTCTCCCTTAGTCCCTAAAACAAAAATTAAACACACGACACTGAGGTGTCAACATTAAACAAGAAAACTCCCACGCTAAATTTTGCAACTCGACCCTAGCTGCTCAAGCTAACAAGTACCATTACCAAGATTCATATGTTCTTGTCAAATTATGCGTTATCAGCTATCACTAAATATAAAAGGCACCTCTGTGTGTGTGTACTGAGTAATACTCATCCATTGCACATGAGTGTATTGGAGCTAATTAAGAATGACGCAATATATGCATGGATCATTGATAACCCTTTCATATATATAGTTTCAGTTATGAATTGATGAAGGCAACTGCCTGTGCTTGCTAACATATTTAGCTCTTATAATAATTACTTATGACTGTATGAGCTCAACTACAAGAAGAAATTATTAGAAGGTGTTAAGCATCGCATACATAAATATAAAAAAGATCACAACAAACAACCAGAAAAGAAATAACAATATAACATATATAGTGATTTTACGTGATTCGGCTATGTGTTTAGATCTACAAGTAAAGAGAAGAAATTTTACTATAGTCACAAAATCTCACAATTTGACACGCTAGAAAATAAACCTAAGAACATATTTGCAGGAATATGTTTTAATCCTAATGGGAAAACAAAAATATTCACAAAGATTTCCATTACTAGCTAGGTCAATCATAACCTTAAAAGAACTCATTTTCAAATTAATCCTTATTAGAATTAACCACATCATAGCAAAAGGAGATGGGATTCAGATTGATAAACTATCATAGAAGTTACCAAAACTAATATTAACAATGAAATCAATCTACCAGGTCCAGATTGATTAATTAATAACTTTCCTGTCAGCAAGCTTTGCTAAATATGGAAGTTGCCAAAAGATATATAACTACAGTTAATGAACCAGTGGAAGTTCATTAGCATATCCCTTTGACAGTTGTTATAGCAGTCGAGGGGACCCCAAAATCTCTAATTTTGTAGAAAGTGACTTGACTAATTATCCAGTAACCAAACCCAGATGATACCTTGATGCATCTCATGCGGTTTCATTGCAATGAAAGAAACTAACCAGTTAAGAAAAAGCAGCATGGATGAAGAAACATGTGTTCGGGCAAACTATGAACTGAAAAATCAACTTAAAGAGGTTTAATTACCTGCAACTCCAACGGCTATTCCCTCAAAAACTGAATGAAAACACAAGGCAAGGATGAGTAGTATGGTGTCCCCAAGAGACGTGGTCTTCAAGAAAATGGGATCGGCATTCATGGCCACATCTTTATCATCCTCTTGAGCTTCCCCTCCTTCATCCACTTGCACTCTAGCTTCTCTTTCAGCACCTGACCTTGTTACGAACATCACTATGCAATCACCAAGCATGGTTAAAAGATAGCCAGCAGAGGCTAGCATGAACGAGAAAGGGTATGTCTTGGTAGTGAGATTGCTAAGAGTATCAGCCGAATCGCTCAAGAAATGCATGAGAGAGGTCCCTAGAAAAACCCCGCCGGCAAATTGTGTGCCCAAGAGAAGGAAATTCTCGTTCCATCGATAGAAGTAGGGAGAGATACCACCTGCGAATGTGGTAACTAGCAGTATGATCAAACACCATACTTTCACCAGAATCAAGCTTTTCGAATGCAAATGTACGTTACCCTCGCTGCTGTCGTTTCCATCATGACCTCCGTGGCTACTGATTAAAGAGAATTGCAGGATCAATATCAGAGAGATCAACAAAGAGGTTGACTTGGGAGTTTTCAAACAAGGCATGAAATATTTAGCCATGAATTAATTGAGTGGATGTATCATCAACTTTCTTGATCTGATTTTGCATGATTACTTTCATTCCCCCCCCCCCCCCTATATATATCATATATTACACGACTTTTTTTCATTTTTAAGCGAAAAATATTACTTCATCCAAAAGAAAAAGTGAAAAAAATATCACATATATATATAATGTTATCTGTATACAATGAGATCGAATCAAACGGAATAATTAAATACAAGCAGGCGGATGATCTCATGCATCTGCTCCATCCATTTGTAGTACAGCTTTATCTGCTGTACTACACACCAAATAAATCAAAGGACTTCCAATCTCGAATATATATATATATATATATGCATGTTGTACTTCACTCTTGATGGGAGTTCGAGGCATGTATAATAGTCAATACTTAGTTATCGAAGAAATATAAGAATATTAATTTGTAATTAGTAATAATTTAATTTAATGACCTAGTTGTGAACAATTGCTTGAGGCTGATCGTTGGATATATAGTTAAATGGCACTCCATTTTGTTTAATTGCTTTTATATATGTAATCCCTTCTGGGTCCAATGTTTAGCAAGTCTTACACCAATAATTCATATAAAAAAATAAGGCTAAATTGTATTATTGGTCGGGGCATCGTTAGTCTTTGGACTAAAAATTACGTGCCAACAGCAATCCAGACTAATTCCGTCGGTGAAAATTAGGTTTCTAGCCAAATGAAAGGTTTATTAGGGTAATTTTTTATTGAGGTCACGTAAAGGGCTCCAACATCCTTTTAGCTAAGAACAACTCTGGTTAATAACCATATCTACTCGCGAAACACCAGGAAGAAGAGAGGAGCTAAGAATTGAGCAGCCTTACATTCCACAACAACAACGAAACAAAACATGCAGATCCAAGAGCACTTTCAAACTGTTGAGCAGCCGGAGATTTTCTTTAGCCTCTTTGTTTTTCTAAACTGATTGAAGGAAACTCGTGTGTGCATGCAAAATGACATGAACAAGAAACAGTAAAACACAGTAATCGGTCCCCGCCACCCGGCAAAGTGTAGACTGTAGGGCAACCTTGAGTTTAGCCCCGGGTCGAGGCTTTCTGATAGTATTATTTGTGATGTGTAGACTGTCCAACGATGGGCTTTGAGATTGACAAAGTTTTGAGAAATGTAACTTTCACAAACGTTTTATATTACAGATAGGTTGGATTCATAATGCATCACGCCTGAGCAGGAACATCGTCATCAGCCATGCTCAACAGGGGTGACCGCGTCACAACTTTTCTTTTGCTTTCAGATCAATGCTCAACAGTTGTTTTTGCTTCTTTCTAATCCATAACATGCAGAGCTAAGGATGAGGAAGCGATACAAGCTAAATTTCCCTCTGGTCAAGCAAAGGTTAGATAAAAGCCCATCCTATAAATTATTTACACAGGCACAAGGGAAATTCATTTTCATGCAATCACAGATTGAGACATGAGAAAAGTTTTCCTACACAGATTCATTGATTTACTTGGGCAGTCATTAAACCATGTCTGACCCATCAGATTCACTCTCTCTGCTTTCCTGCCATCCAGAACCGATCAGAAATTTACACACAGGGCACGTGCCTTGTTGCCGCAGCCATGGATCGATACAGTTGGTATGAAACTGCAAACGAGGAGAAAACCATCATAGATTTAAAGTCATCAATACAGCATACAAATTAAATGGAATGCTTGTTAATGACTTAATATGCCAAGCATTTACCACCAGATGATATTTAAAACAGTTGATTCAGGGTTAGCTAACCATACAGCAACCATTGAAGAAGTTACACCGGGACTCAGTGAGAGAATACAAGTCAGAAAGGCAATGGTAACGAAACACTCAGCATAGATTTTTGGTATTCAGTTAAAAGAAAAGGATTTTCAAAGAATAGCAACTTTAGCTAAAACTTTGAGGAATATCTGGTTCACTCACATTACAATGGAAGGCAATGCCGTTGCTAAAGTTGCTTGGTTCTGATGCAAGTTTGGTTTCATCTGTGGTTTTTAGGTTTTCCTTGTCCGTCCTAACTTTTGTGTAATTTGCCATTTTCTTGATGGCTTTCTATATATATATATATATAAGATTTTCAAATAATAGACAAATGCAGGTCATTGAAGACATCCATAGCAAGCTAAAAGATGGGGTAATGGGATAAACAGTTCACAAATTTAAAGATCAAACTTCAATATAAAGACAATTAGACTGTGATATATCTTAATAGTTTCAGAAATTCTTCCAAGATAATAACCCAAAATAGCATCTAATATAAAAAAGTTGCAGTTGGACTAGCCCGTAGGTCAGCAATTAAAAAATAAACTTATTTTTAAGCCAGTTATAGTCATAAATTTGGTAAGGGGGGGAGGGTGAGTATGCCAGATTCACAGGTGATTCATGTAAAGCATGGGAGGCCTCAAATAATTAAAAGGACAGTTGATAATATAAGTTGTTAATGAAGTCTAAATTTTTTGGCAGACAATGATGGGACTTGAGAGCCAGAGGAAAAACCTGATGCAAACATGGCAAGCTACGAACTAGTTCCCCCCTGTTAACTTGCTCCAAACAAATAGTGCAAGTCAATTCATCTTCTGAAGTTTTCATGTTCCCATCTGCATTTTTCGAGTCTTGCTTTGTCTGCTTGTAAAATCAAAAGCAAGATTCTAATTGACATCCATAAAAGTGAACAGAATAACTATTAAGAATGCTTTTCAACTCCACAAGCATGAAAACCATACATAAATGAGTTGTTCCATCTACGGCCTAAAGTTATTCTGTTGCTCATTGATCAAATAACAAAAAGTGATGAACTACAATGCGCATGGAAAAGTTGGATCATTAGTTTCTGGTCAAGTCCAGAACTACAGTCACTGGGAAAGGAATATTTTAATGCAATGCAGGTTGGCCATTAAAAGCAGTGATTTAACTTTCACTGTGGTCCATTTCATTATTCATGATGTTGATCCAAAGACTAAGATGGCAAGATAGCTCATCACAATTTTGGATCAACTTCTTTAGCACTTTATATATTCCTCTGCTTTCAATGTTCTTAAACTGAACTACCAATTTTATGTAGAAGTCAAGATTAAGTTTCCTAGATTAACCCTCAGCGACTCAATCTTATTCCCCTCATGTCTGCTGCAGCTCAGGGCAGGAACACACCATATGCTTTTGACCAAACCCAAATATCATCAGAACTGAACCATAATGGCATCCCGCAAAAGGCAACTTAAAATTATTCAATGAGAATTAATAAATGAGAAGCGGCAAATGAATGCTTGTTATCTGTGAAGTTTTATGTTCTTTCATCTGTCCTCTTGGTACGTGATTAGAGATTCACAAATATGATGACCACACAAACTAAATGAATGATGAATCATAATGACTCATCAGAACACATTTCCATTGACTATGAAACTAAACTTCGCTGCAAAAACAGTACCTCAGCTGCAGCTGAAGAAGATGAAGCATGCTGCAGAGATGCACTACCACTGTCAATGACAAAATGGAACTCATGTCAAAACCCTGCAAGTGTTCAGGGGGCAAGGATTAATGCAAAATGCAAAGCATGCCAACTTACTTCTCCTGAACAGGGACCTTATACTTGTGAACTGGCAAGGCATTTATCTCTTCCTCGCTCATTGAGGTAGTAGAAGCATTACCAGAGTCCAGTGCTCTAAGAGTATCATAATCTGCCACAGGAGGGAAGGATAACCATCAGCATGTGCACATTCAAAATACACACAGCAACTAAATCACAGACCTTCTTTTGTCTTGAACATCTCCAGGTGCATCTCCAACTTTCAGGAGATTACAAAACCTTATATATGGAAGTACACATCATAGAAAGCGTCATACCTAAATCATCAAATTCACGGTCAAGAAGAGCAAGCTGGAGCCTTAGTCCCTGCAACCGTCCTCTTGTTGCAAAAGCTATTGATGGAGGCATATGCAAACGCAGTTCAGTGTGACCCATCAAGCCACTGGCTGCTGCAGCATGAGCTCGTGCCTGAGCTTGAAGTTGTTGACAAGTTGCATACATTCTCAAGCTTGTGGCCATCAAAAAGACACCCACAACCAGCCAAAGCTGCGAGCATAGATAGACAGGACCGGTGAATTCTCTGTTAATATTTCAGATATATCAGAAACACCAGTAAGGCCCATGCCTCTAGCTCAATGAGGGCATACCAGGAAGTTTGGTGACATCTGATGAGAGTTTAGAATCATGAACAGCAAAAGAACTGCTGAATGAACAGGTCAGATTTGGGTTAAAAAGGATTTTTTCTAAGGTGGAGTTAAAGATGTGTATCAATAAGATGGAATAACAATAGACCAAAGAGGTAAGAACATTACCCGTAACGAGAAAAGCAAGTGAATTGGAGTTAACTGGTCGAGCTGCATGAATACGCTGATAGGAAGAGGATAAAGTTAGTCAAATTGAATCTCTCATATTGCATATTTAAATATATTATCTCAGCAGCAAAATACAAGTACCCAAAAGCATACATGCAAACAAGTGAACATACCACTGCAGGTCTTTCAGGAATGAAGCCTGAAAATCCACTTTCAATATCTCCTCTCGAGCCTCGAAACACGAAACTCATGGTTGCGAGAGCTTACAAAGAACCACGCTTGTCTAAAGAAGTGACAGATAGTGCCAAAACAAACTTAAAATCAACCAATGCCTCCAATATGTCTTAGAGCCAAAACAAACTTAAAATCTACCAATGCCTCCAGTTGTCCTTGAAACCTTCAAAATTTTCCAAATTGAAATGGATATAATACTGCAACTTCAATTAAAGTACAATGAGCCCTTAATTGTAACATGATAACTCTCCTACAAAATGAACAGGATAGTAAAAGACATTTCTGCAGAATACAATATTTCACACTTTTTCAGCGGAATACCTCCATATGACAGTTTATTGGTGCTACTAAACTCTCCAAGCAAAATCATTGTTCCAACTGGTATAGGAAAATGCTAGCAGCAGTGTAACTACCTCAAAATACAAATATGAAAATTGGTTCTGCTGGCTTGTCTTAATTCAAACATCCTCAAAAATTACAGGTTAACCAACTTATTTTGGATTCTATTTCTGGGTAAAGTAAAAAAATCGAGTGTGTTTTCAAGAGAACTTCTTTTGATGGTGAGTTTTCTTGTGTGTTCTTAGTTTTTATTTCCCATCAATGTTCTCATCAACACTACAATTTTTACAATATAATACGATGCTCAATAGAGCATAATGAATGGACTATCTGGGAAGAAGTCAAGTGCATCGAAGACGCAGAGGCTCGTTTGTGCTTCTATGGTAAAAATAAGATATTGTTCTTGGCAACGTAGCATGACCAAACATGATCAAGTAGAATGACAATATTAATGAAAGGACTTTAAAACTAAACAGCTGTTTAATTGCAGAATCAAAGTTAAGGATCATGTCAATTGATCATAACTGAAGAAAAACAATTTTCTCAAAGAAAGATTAACAAAAGCGATGAATGGCTAAGGATTAATTTTTTAAACAATCATACCATCCATCTTGTCTTGTACATAGAGCATTTATGAAAATTCCCTAGCAATCATCCACATAAGCAGCAGAATATGATATTTACTTAATTGAGAAACCAAACTAATATGTTGAGAAAACAAACTAATATGCCCCCCTGAACCTGCATTTTATATTTTACATGCACTGACATGCAGACCAAAATTTTATGACTCCACTGTTAATTCTTCAAAGCATTGGAAGAGTCTAAAATATAGAAACCATATCCAATTATAAAATTTACAGACCAGTGCACGAAATTCGAACTTTCTCCGAGATAAATGAGAAGAAATTAAGCACATTTTTTGTCATGGAATGAAGAAAATAGTAAAAATTTAAGAAACCCCAAATTTATAAATCATCTTTAAAAATTGCAAGCTAAGAGGAAGATCAGATGAATTACATGATCTCCCAAAACAAAGCGGTAAAAACCCAGAAAGTTGCAGTCTATAAGAGAAACAGAAAAAAGAAATTCAAAATCTCTCTTAATAAAAACCAAAGTAAAAGTTTTTGGAATGAAATCTTAGCGAGGGATTATGATTAAGCAAACATGAAAACAGAAATGCAGAAGAATAAGAGAGATGGACTTACAGTACTAATACACAAAGAGAGAGAGAGAGAGAGAGAGAGAGATCAGAGAGCAAAGTTGAAACTTTGGACAATAGAGAGATCTTATAGTTAAAACGATGTAGGAGATAATGCAGATCTCTTAGTTAGTGGGGTATTAAAAACAGTGGCTTGCTATTATTGCAATAACGCCTTCTTAGTAACTCCTTGTCCGAAATGTAGTTGTCGATGTTGTGTTTTGTCTTCATCCCATTCTCGGGTGACCTCTAGTGCCTGCCACGTCGATTTTGATTTCGTCGAAATAATGCCACGTAAATTCTTGTTTATATATATATTTATTTTATTTTTTTGATAAATGATAAGGGTATTTTGGTACCAAGATAACAACCGCATTCATCGAAAAATAGATGCAAATCTACTTGCCACCGGTTGTTTTTTAAAAAAATATTGTGTATATTTTAAATTAATATTTTTATTTTATTTTTTTAATATGCTGTTATAAAAATATAAAAATATTTTAAAAATATAATTCACTGTTGATTTTTGTTTTTCTTCTTAACCTTTTATAGTTTTTTTTTTATTTTAACCAATGAAAACGAGGTTCGATTGAACTGTAAAATTTATTTTAAAAAACCATTTAGAAATTAAAAAAAATGAGAAGTTACAGGACGAAATCTTTTGAACTTTTTAAAATATTACAACATAAAAGTATTTCAACAAAAAAAAAATACTAAACATAGTTTTTTTTTACAATTATGACAAAAACAACTATCAGCAACAAGCATAGCAAAAACTACAGTAAAAAGTTGCAATTTTTTCAAACGAATCCTTAGAGCCAAGAAAGAAAAATGCTCCCCGAGAATCTCCTCCTCCCTCGAGGCCAGATGTCGTCCATGTACTGGCGGAGGTTTCTCTTTCAGCACAAATCATCGGTGGTCTGGGAATAGAAACCCCGAGCCCATGACATGTCTCTTGACTCTTGAGCTTGTGATGTGAACCCCGAGCTTAAGGAGGCGGACAGCTGGTCGGAGAACTGTCCCACCACCACAAGTTTTTTCACCAAAGAAATGGCCTTAGTCGTGTTCCTTTGATGACCCATGGGCCTACCTTCCTCGGTCTACCACCTAATGCTTGTCGTCCTAGAC
>Ga0325401_1002880_pt1 | contig 15475 bp, 6 predicted proteins | sample PopdelMetagenome_FD_205666 | JGI IMG/M metagenome (GOLD analysis project Ga0325401, IMG submission 205666) | Populus deltoides microbial communities from Bellville, Georgia, United States - Xylem-PdKOR-R2 | ecosystem: Host-associated > Plants > Phyllosphere > Stem > Wood/Secondary xylem | place...
AAACATTTTTGATTTTATTTATATATATAAAGGGAATTTGGCTCTAGACCGGCCACTAGTTGAATTATCTTGGTATAATCGCTTTAATTAAAAAATATATATTATTAAAAACCACATAAAATCAAATTGTAAAGAACTAAAACAATAGAATTAATAAATCTTCATCAATTGAATCACAAAATCACAAAATAAAAATATAAAATCATAAAATAAAATTTAAAACTATATGTATTAAAAAAAAAGTGACAGGCCAGATACAAGTTGAGTGATAGATTAGATGCACCCACATCAATTAAAAACTTGGTCGGATTACACATATATCTAATTAGATCCGATCAAAATTGTGTTAAGATTAGATTCAACCAGATCAAGTGATGGTTAGACATCCATAATACTCGCCTGCGTCGTATCGGGTAAAATTGCCATTAATATTGATCTACCGAGCAGCGAGCAGGAATTGCCTGGACTATAATATTTTTTATTCTTTACTTAGTTTCAGCAAGTTTGGAACCTATATATATTTTTTTAAAGCGATGGCACTTGAACCAGCTAAAGGAAGGCATGCAATTCTGTGGTTACCTGTAGGCGGATCGATAAGATTAGAGTCTGCGAGTATATACACGTATGGTGGAAAAAGGGGAGAAAACTAAAAAGAGACACCACAAACATGAATAAATGAAAGGCTAGCTAATCTAGCCATGGGCTCTGTGTCATCTAATGAAGAGAGAAAGCGATTTAACAACCAGAGAGGCTCAACGGTTTCTCACAGGGGCAGAGGTGGGACAGTAGACTGCTAGTGTGGGGTTGTAGAAGAAGAAGAGGCTAGCGGTGAGGCTAGCGGTGGCTAAGCTCTGGCTCTGGACTGTAACACACACATACACACACGTATATATGCTGCTGCTGCTGCTAATCCTATTAGTTCGGGTAGCCCCCACTTGTTTCGTGCCCATAATATTTTTCAAAAGGAATTATTTGGGTATCGTCGCCCCCATTCAAGTTCCTTTCCAAGCTACCTGGTTAATCTGCGTGTGTCCCCCTCCCCTTACACATGGGTCCACTTAATAGTCTCTCCCAATTGCTATACCATTATTTAACCCTCAAGTAGCATAGCCTCATGAAATTTGTCTATCACCCTATGCTACTTAGTCCTAGACTCTGGGGCATGCCAGTTGTTACCATTATCATCCTCACGAAAGGGATGCCACTACTTGATGGAGACCCATCCTTGTGTTTCTATATGCTATGGTTACTGATATAATATTGTCTTTTCTTCTTTAAAAAAAAAAAACAAAACAAAATGAACACCATCGATCCCATTGTCTCGAGGAGTTTTGGTGAAGAAATATAAAAATTTAGTTTACTATCTGGTTAGCCAACTCCCGGCCCTCTTCTTCAGCTATGCATATATTTCTCTCAAAACTGGACTAGCTAGATGCCATAATTTAAGCATCTCAAGTGTTCCTTGCACCATATATGCTCTTGATTGTATCTCACCAGGTTGAATATGTAGCTAGTCTCTATGTGGTATTTTACACGGCAACTAGCTCATGGTCAAAAATCAGAACACAGAACCAAGGGGCGGTACTTGCATTCTTGATCAGTGGAAGAGTTAAGAGAGAAGGGGACAAAAAGCCAGCGCAAGAATTATGAAACAAGATAACCGCCAACTGGATCATAGTGCAAGGGTGTGTGTTTTTGTGGCTGGATCTCCAGCTAGTTAGGAGTGGTCCAACCCTAGCTAGATATTTTTTTTGAACAGCTACCGGCCTATTCTGTACACGTATATAACAGTTGCAAATTGAAAATCTGCAATTAATTGCAGCCCCTAAACACTATTAGCATATATTAGAGTGAGCAAAATCACACTAGCATTCAGCTTAATTGTCAACCATGTCTAAATGGGCAAGCATGAGGAACTTTCATCTGAATAAATGATGAAAGAGAGGGGCAAGGAGGTCCCCAGTAGGGTTTTTTCATAGGCTTTATCTTTAGCTCTAAAGAGGGCACTCCCCACCTCCCACCCTTCTCCCTATGGACTTTGATGTTAACTCATGATATATCCTCGAAAGTCTTGGTAACTATTCCTTACGATCTGTTTGCGTATAATTACAATATTTATGAACTGAGCTGCATGTGTACTCCACGTATAATACACACACAGCCACATGTGAAACCAAGTAACTAACTAGGTGCATAACTGGTTAAGGTACTAAAGAAACACTACTTTTGTTCATTATTCTAGTGCTTCGGTACTAGTGGCCTCCTTACCCTTGGAACAAAATAGTATAAAAATAATTAAGTACTCCATTAATAACACGGATTTAAATATTTCATATATACTATAAAAATAATTTTAAAAATAAATAACAATAACACTAAAAGTTAATATAATCAACAGTAATGTATATTTAATTGAATGCATGAATATATGAAGTTTTGAAAGAGAACCATAATTAAGTATCATGTTATTTATATTTGCTTAACAATGAAATATATTTAGACATCTAAAAACCAAATTCTCTTCATAATTATTGTGATGATCATATGAAAGGATTGGTGATAATTTCTTTTTTCTCTTTAATTTAATTCTTACTATATATCTCCCTTTAATTAATTTTTTATTTGTGATAAAATTATATAAGAAATACTATTATCATATTTTTTAATCAAAAATAAAAAAAAGAATTATTATATTCTTATTTTGATTTAAAATATTGTTAATATAAAATATGATCATTTATTTTTATTGAAAAAAATATTAAATTAAAGTTCTAATTAGTTATATACTAAATTATTTTAACTTGTAAATTTTTTTAATAATATTTGAACCACGTTTTTTCTTTAAACACAAATTATTCCTTAACAAATCTTAATCGTGTATCATGGCCGTGCCTTCCGCATATTCAAGTTTAAATTTATTTTTTTATTTTTTCATATCCCCACATATTTGATACGCATTAGATTATGTCCACCGAATGTCCTTCCAAACCATTGAAAACCTTTGTCAGAAATATATCAAGAAGAAGAAAAGGAAAAAAGCCCTTGAAAACCAAAGTTTTCTGCTCTATGACGACAACCTTTTGTTTGTTTGTGATTAACAAGGAAAAAAGGAGGGAGGTGTTATCGGCAATCCTCAATTATTTATCCCCACACACACCTATATTTTTATTATTTTATAATTTTAGTGATCACTTAGATGCCTTTTTTTTTAATTAATATGCTATCAGTTAATTTTTTCTATTTTCTAATATATATATATATATATATATATAATAGAAACTTATTAAAAAATAAAGCAGGTAACAACCTTATAAAATCAAGCAGAGTATAAGAATCTTAGACCTCAAATATTAAGAAAAGATTATTTATTCTATAACAACACTACACACAAAAAAAAAAAGAATAGTTTTATGAAGAAGGGGAGAAAGAGAATACATGAATTAAAGTGCAGAAAAAAAAACAAGTAAAGAAAGCTGTAAAAACTAGAAGAAAGATAAAATTGTATTGAAATTACATAACCGAGGTACGTTGATCATCATTCACATTGACTGCATCAACCTTTATATATTGGTAGAAATTTTGAATCACATTTAAATATGTAAATCCTCTTTCTATACAAATATTAGTATTGGGTAAAGATACTTTATTGAGTTATAATACAAACTAAACTTCTTTTCTATTGATATCACGTGAATTATAAGTTAATCTTGTGATTTTTTATTAGTTATTTTATTGATGGCTCCCACTCTGAATAGAATTAGTCTTTTTGCTTTTCCATGCATGTTCAAACTCTTATGATCTATTGCTTTTTCTTGATCGATTATGATCCTACTCCTGCTTCTTTAAATCTCTTGGTTAATCAGGACTATTTTAGTATATTTTGTTGTATTCTAGTTTTGACCCTATTTGCTTTTGACTTAATTCTCTTTTAGGGTTTAAAATTAAAAATTAAAAGATTAGGGACTAATTTTGATCAAAGATGTGATTTGTCAATTGTTGGAAGAATCAATGACTAAAGTGTATGATTGGTTTTTCTAAGATCTAGAAAAAATAGATCTTTAGGATAATTTTTATTAGATTTTTTTCAATTTCACTCTCTAACAACTCGATCTTCTTTTATTTATTTACTTTTTTTAAAAAAATTATTCTTCAATATTAAGTTGTTTAGGAATTGAACTTCATGATTTTTTTCAATTTGTTTTTTTATAAAATTACTCTGATCTCATGAATTTACTTGTTTTCTTGATTTCTATTTTCAACATTGGATCTGTTAGAAATGAAGCTTTGCATTTTTTTTTAATTTTTTTATGAAGTTATCTTGGTCTCATGATTCAGGTTGTGAGTTTAATAGTTTAGCCTAAGTTGATTTGGGTTGTTTTTTTTTTCTTTTTTATCTTTTAACTTTGGGTTGGCTAGAAATTGGGCTTTATATTTTTTTTATTTACTTTTCATGAAGTTATCCCGATCTCATGACTTGAGTTGCTGGTTTACAGGTTGACCCGGGTAGTTTTTTTTATCTTTTTTTAAATTAAATATATATTTTTAAATTTCATCATTCAACATTAAGTTGATTAGAAATTGAGACTCGTAATTTATTTTGATTTTTTTTATAGTGTTATATTGGTCTCATGATCAAGTTCAAAGATTTAATAAGTTAGACTAAGTTGATTCAATACGTCATTATTTTAATATTTTTTTAAAAAATATCATCCAATATGTTTTTATATTAATATTTTAAAAAGATTTAGTCCGATATATATTGAGTTTATAATTAATTCTTTATTATTATAGAATATATTAGTAATGCTTTAATATATTTTTATCTTAAAAATAATATTGATCTGATCTGCAACTCATCGTATATCAATAATCTAGTAGAATTAAGGAGTAGCTAAACTGTATCAGTGTCCCTTTTTTCCTTAAATAAGCTTCGAGTTCAATAAAAGAAAAAAAATTGAAATATAAGTGGTCGCATCTCCACATTCCAGAGAACTTCACAGTCGTAGTGTTTGATATTTGCCCATGGATTTGTAGTTCTTGTTGATTAGTTGCAATGATGAGTTATAATTTAATTAGCCGCGGAATATTGAAGGGAGTGAATTCTATATAATTACTAGCATGGAAGTGAGCGAAAATGGCAAAAAGAGGGGAATAATTTTCGAGGTATATATATACGTGGATGAGATGTGTGACTCTGGGTAATAATATTTTGAGCTCGATTTTGTAGGAAATATAAATGTTTTATATAAATGTGGGAGAAGCTTTTGCAGGTAATATAAATGTTTTAGGGGAAAAAAAAAAAAAGAGAGAGAGAGAGGAAAGAACTGCCTTTAAGAGTATTTTCTTCAATTAAAACAAAACCGGGTCTTTCCGAGAGTGTGAATATCGCTTCCTAGAAAATGAGTGCATAGATGTTTTTAAAATTTATTTCTGTATAAAAAGCCTAAAAATATTTTTCTTAACGAAGAAATCACATAATTTGTTGTTTTAAATGTATTGAGGAGGCCCTATAAGAATATAATTCAAAATATAAAATTCTTTAAAAGAAAATTTTGAAAATTGAATTTTATCAATCTTACAAAAACACGATAGAACTCATTTTCCATTTATTTCTTAAAATTGAGTTTATCTATGCTTTTCCCCCAATTACTAATGCAAGAGGACTAAACGACATTTTTAAAGTGGATATTCGGAGCACTAATTCATAAGTTGTTATTTAATCCCAACTGTGATGTGGTTACACTAATTAATTGAAGGAAGTGAGTCAACATCATATATAGCCCTTGCTTCAAGCATTATTGAATCTAAAAGGTGTTGGGCAATTACTATAATATTTTAATTAAGAATCTAAATTTAGAAATTATTCTAGAAAGATTAAATTTTAATTTTTTTTATGTTTTGAGCTAAAACTATAAATATATATTATCAGGGAGCTAGAAATTTCTTTTTTCTTATAAGGGTCGGAGCCTATTAGTCTTTTGTTTCTGTTACTACCTATACTCATACACTTCCTGGATAATACTAGTTTGTATGCATTTTCTATGCTACGGGGGACTTAAAAAAAATTTAGTTCTCAAGAATTTTTTGTTATTATTATTAAATCTATAAATTAAGTCATTTTCAAATTTTATTTTTATAAAGATATATATTTTTTTGTATCGATATATTTCTTGTTTATCTTTGTTAGCATAATAGTTTTAACCACAAGCCTTTTTTTTTCCTGTTCTTTTTAAATTATGATTGGTAAAGTAAGTTAAAAAAATAAAAATAGTATGTCCATATTTTATGTGATTGAAAGCTAAAAAAATTATAAATATGATAAAAACATGTTTCAAATCTATCTAAATATTTTAATAATAAACCACTACTTTCAATAACATTTTCATAAATAATTTTTATCATTAGTATTATTATTTCCAAATCAAATGCATAATAATTGAGCAAAAAATATTAAAATAAAAACAAAAACTTATAATAGTATTTACGAATTATATAAAAAATAAGAGTAAGTGAATTTAGTAAATGTTTTATGAAGTGTAAAAAAACAAAATCCAAAGAAAAAAGAAGAAGAAAAAGCAATCGAAGGGATATACCTAACATCTGGCCCAAATGCGGGTACGTGCGTTGTCCACCCCTTACTGTTTTGAAAAAATATGATAAACAATATGTCATCTATCATAACTTGAAAAATAAGCACACCTCCTAGCTTTCACACTCGTGATCGATGTCTTGTTTGTCATGCACCTAACCGACTAAGCTGAGAGTTTGATTTGTTCCAAAAAAATTAAAAATATATGTTATGATACATCACTATTTATATAAACAGGAAAACATAAGAAATCGAGTTTTTTAGTGTTATGGGTTAGCATATACATAACCTTGTACGTACATTTAGCATTGAAGATTTAATTCCTCGTAAAATAAGTTCATAGAAAAAATACTAGAGCATGAAAACATGTTTATTTATTTATTATTATTATTATAAAAAAAATATTAGAACATGAAAACATGTTCATAAAAGATATTTGACATTCTTTAATCATACAAAACTCATCTAATTTTTTAATAAAAGTATACATAGTTGATTTAATTTTTTGATTATTAAGTGATTGATCAATGTGTTTTATATATGTTATTTTTGTCTGAATCCATGTTTAAAAAGGGCAAAAGTTGGGTGATAACTTAACGTCTTAGGGCTTAGCTTTACGTTGAGTTCAAGTACAAGCGAGTTTGGTGAGCTATTAAATCCATTATCTTTGAGCTCAGCACATGTATATGTGGATCTAATTTGTGGGTCTAACGAGATGCTAGATCCAATATCCTTGAACTCAACTACGCGCCGAGCCTCAAGTATATGTGAGTTTGACAAGCTACCAGACCCAATATTTTTGGTTTAGTTATGCGTTGAGCCCAAGTACACATGAGCCTGAGAGTTTCTCAACCTAACATCCTTGAGCTTTGTTATGCACTGAGCCTAAGTACATGTGGTTCTGACGAGCTGTCAAAACCCAACATCTTTGAACTTAACTATTACTGAGCCCAATTACATATTGATCTAACGAGTTACCAAACCCAATATCTATAGACTCGACATCATGCCAAACTTAAATGGATATAAAACTAATGATCTTTTTTGGTTGTATATTCAGCAACGAGATTTCATTTGTTTATTCTTGTGACCCTTAACATAAAATGTTAGGTTAAAGATATTCATCTCTCAACACCCTTAGATGTATATAAATCTTTTAAACCTACTACTTTTTCATCAATATTAATAATATATAAGAGATAATTATCTCTCATTGATACAATAAAAAAAATTACTTTCCAGTTCATTTTCTTCATAAAAAGACAAGACTTATGGGTTATAAATACCTCATGAATCATTTAAACTCCAAGTTCATAAATCTGTATTCTTTATTGCATTTATATTTTCTAAGCATCTCTCTCTCTATAATAACATTTTAATCTCTTTCTAAAAAGATATTTATTTAAACATTTGAGAGTTCATAATTATATCAAAAGAGATATTTTGCATGTATCGATCACCAGCCATCTTGGCTTACTAGATACCGACAACCTGATTAAAAAGAATGAATCAGATTACTAGGACTAAGAGATCAATCGATTATTCAACACATAAATCTTACTCTTAAACTTCTTGGATTTTTTTTGGAACATCATCATTAAGCATTCAAAATGCTCCCATGTACATCTTTATACTTTAAAAATATGTGGATAAAATTTAATTTCAAGTATCTTCAATATCACTAGCTTAAATATAAGATGCGGATAGATGTTTTCTTATGGGAGATGTGCATAGATTTTATACGATTTTTGATTCTTTTATCATCTCCTACGTGCAAAAAAATAGAACAAAAATGACGATAGCCATCAATTCTTGAATAAAATAAATAAGGAATAATATAAAGTATACTAACATTATACAAAGTACAAACAAAACATGATGCTTACATTTTAAAGTGAAGAATCTGAAAAATAAATTTCAGTAAGTTCTAGTTTTTTAGAAATTTAAAAACACGTGTTTTTAAGTTAGGAAGATTTACTTTCAATTAAACATATACAGCACATGATTTATTTTATATTTAAAAAAATGGAAAACCCTTAACTAAGTAAACACATCAAAGAAATTTACACTATTTGAGATTCTCTAGAATAATGATTAAACTATAAACCTTCCATCACCTTGAAGAGGAAGAAAAAAAAATTAATACTCGAAATGATTTTGAGAAGTACTAATTAATATATCCTTACCCATTCATATCTTTTAGATATAAAATTCAAAATAAAATTGATGCAGTCCTTCTATGTATTAACCAGTCTTCTTTTTTTCTTTCCTTTTATCTCTACAACTTGGTGTAGTAACTATCAAAGCAATATCAGGACGTCAGCATTTCTGACTGGCATCTATAATCTATAAATAAATTAAAAAAAAAAAAAAACATATGGTGCCTGCTGCAGGAGGCTCCGTCAAAACCCATAAAGTGGAAGATCGAACAGGACCACATATATAGGCACATCACTTGATTAGTGATCATGTACCTTACAAAGCAACTTTAGATGATGTAGTTGGATTAACCATGATCAGATCAAGAGGAAAATTCACCAACGATCCATGCGTAAAACACAAAAACTGGACCTTGTGAATTCACCAAACGATCCATGCGTAATGACACAAAAAATTAGATAGAGAGACGATGAGCTTTTCAAGAGTGAAATGATTGATGAATTAGAGACAGCCCTCTTGCCAGTCCATCTAAAATCGATCTAGGATATGTTATCATAATACACATACAGATAGAACTTGCTTCTGTCGGTACAATTGTATATCAATACAAAAATAAAACATGAGCTGGCTGTTATTACGTAGATATTTTGTACTAGAACATCAAATTTGGGATAAATTTGTACGTAATAATAGACTAACGAGGAATCGTGTGACATGTTCAACCACAGGTTCCGTCCATTTCACCATTGCCAAACCAGTAGTTCCTCTTCTCCCTCGTATAACTACCTATAGCATTGAAAGTTGAATCGAGCCAACCATGAAGACTGATCAAACTCCAAGCAACTCCTTGTACTTAGTAGACGTTTTCTTCTATGCCCATTGCATGTTGAGTGATTCCTCCATTTGAAATGTTGCAAAATATATGTGCTTTGATATCTTCTCCTTCTTCTCCTTTCTTATCTTAAGCTCTTCGCCCTTCTCTCTTTTATTAATCTTTTAGCATGTTTTACTATTAGCTTAGGCCTGCCCCTTTCTTACCCTGTGCTCCTTGACAGATTCTTTCTTACCCCTCTCTTGCACATGTCTAAGAATAAAAATTCCAGGACTTGCACACACACACACACACACACACACACACACAAACTTAATAATATGTTTTTCAGTTTTTGTTTTTAAGTAATTAGGTCAAATAAATAATCTCCATGAATGAAGATTGTTAATCCCAAAACTTGTTTCATGTTTTCTCGCTGTATAGGAGAAGTTTGAACTTGAAAACCTTTCTAAGGAAGATCGATGAAACAGTAATGTCAATATTTGGGTTCTGAGAAAATTAACTAATATAACTTGAGCCCTAGCTCAATGAGAAATTTGTTTCATATCGTGATGTATAGTATGTAGATTGTGTTTATATTCATTCTCAAATGCCTAATTAATACAATTTGGAGTTCTGATGTACAATTAATGATAATTTAGAGGGGGTAATCAATATTAATTAATGGGTATTTCAAATTAGTGCAAGATATTTAGGTCTTCTAGCTAATTTTCAAAAGTAGAAAATATAACCCTAAATGAGAGTTTGGTTTTTTGTATAATCATGTACGAGATAAAATAGAGGAATCTATGATATCTATCTCGTTAGGATGAGGATGAGAATAAGAGGGCGCCAGGTCTGTCTGTTTCCCCTCGCAACCTTTTTCTCTCTCACTCCCTGGACCAGCATACATTAATCAATGGCACCAAAGTCAAAACTTAAAACCTAACTTGAACATGCCCTTCTCTAGAAAAATAGAACACCCACCCCAAAAATAACCATCTAGGGAGAAAAATAAAAAATAAAGAAGCAATTCCTATCTTGATAGCTGTTTGAATTAAAAAAATTCAACCAAGTCGATTTTTCTTGAAAAAAATTAAATGGAATCAAACTGAAAAAAAAAACCGAATCGTTGGATATAGCTTGATTTTACAACTTCAAAAATCAAAGAAATCCCATTTAGTCAATTATTAGCTTTTAGTTTATAATGATTTTTTTTTATTTTGGTTTCATTTATTTTTAAGAAAAAAAATCTAAAACCGAAACCGAATTCTTTTAAAATTTTCTAGCAAAAATATCTAAAAAATTCAAAAAACCATTAGGTTTAATTATGGATGAATTTTTACAAATATTCTAGATAATTAATTTGATTGATTTACTCGCCTCTGAATAAAACCAACCGGCCAATTCTCTCGGTCTTGGGTCATGGTGCAGACGATATACAGAGAAAACACAAAAATGATGAAAAAGACAAGCTCACATGAGCCGAACCAGATCATTCATGGGCCCCTACGCATTACTCTTCTCTTTCAATTCTCAATCCTCATGGGTCTTTCTTTAATAAGAGCAGAAAAAAGCAAGAAAATACTTCTGCTGCATCACTTGTAGAGAGAGAAGCTTCTTGGAAACTATAACTGGGAAGCAAAAACAAACCTCTCTCTCTCTTTCCCTCTGTGGTAGCTAGGTCAACCACATGATGAACAATTGGCTTTCTTTCATTCTAATACCGAATTACCAACTGGCTTGTCTTGTTTAGGGTTTTGAGAGCTCCTTTTTGGTCAAAGAAGAAGGCACCGACTCTTTCGTTAGTTTGTACTGAGCTAGATTGCTCCCCTTTAGCTTCTCTTGTTTGTGGCCTCACAGTTTTGAAAGAGAAAATCTTCTGAACAAGAGACCAAATCTTCTTTTCCAGGTGAGGTGAGGCCTTGTTTTGTTCATTTCGCTATAAAGTCCTAACCCCACCTTTTTTTTTCCATCTTAACTTTCTTTCTTTTCAATCATTATTTTTATTGTGGTTGTTTGATTTCTGTTATTCAAGATCTAGTGCGATCATAAGAAGCTCAAGAATTTCTTTAGTGGATCATCATGAACTTTGTTGGAGGAGAAAGAGGGTATTTTGATAAAGAAGAACAAGAAGAAGAGGAAGCCATGTCAAGTAAGCGTCCTTTTGCTTCTCCTTGTACATCATCTTCTTCTAGCAAATACAAAAATTTTCTTCCTGAGCACCAGAATCTGTGGCCTCGTTTATTTGATCAGCCACGGCAAGATAGAGAAACCCAAGAACCATCTCTCAATTTTGTCAAGAAGCTAGAGTTCATGGAATTATCTTTGGGAAATAACAACGAAAGTGAGAGCTCTAGTACTGATGCTGGTGGCGGTGCTAGTGAGTCTATTGAGAGAGAGCACATGTTTGACAAAGTAGTGACCCCAAGTGATGTAGGCAAACTAAATCGTCTTGTTATACCAAAGCAACACGCAGAGAGGTACTTCCCTCTTGATTCTTCATCGAATGAAAAAGGCCTCCTCTTGAACTTTGAAGACCGGAACGGCAAGCCATGGCGGTTCAGATACTCGTATTGGAATAGTAGTCAAAGCTATGTAATGACCAAAGGCTGGAGCAGGTTTGTCAAAGAGAAAAGGCTTTATGCAGGTGATATTGTGTCGTTCCAACGCGGTGTTGGTGAGACAGGCAAGCACCGTCTTTTCATAGACTGGCGACGCAGGCCTAATGCACCAGATCCAACATCATTCTCACATTTAGAGCTCCAAAATCAGCTACACTATCCACAATCCTTGCGGTGGGGCAGGCTGCACTCCATGCCCCAATCTAATTTACCCATGCAGCAACCTCAATTGCAACATTTGAATTACAGCATTCATCCTTATCAACAACATCAACACCATAATCATCAGTATCATTATCATCAACCGTCCAACATTAGTTATGGCAATGCAGCGCAGTATTACTTAAGGCCGCCGGCGAGTACACTTCCAATTGGGGCAGTGCATGAACAAGGAGGAAGTCATGTGCCAGTGGTGATAAACTCAGTGCCAGTTGTTCATGGTAAGACTGTGGGGAAGCGGCTCAGGCTGTTTGGTGTAAACATGGAGTGTCCTACACAAAATGACCCGTCATCTTCGGTTACAATGATCAGACATGGCACATTGGATTCAGTACTCTCCCCTCGTTTGGCTTCCTCTTCTCTCCCTCCTCCTTTCCAAGTAAGGGAACCCACTGGTGCTCCGATGCAAGCTGAGTTTTCAAAGAAAGGAAAGGCTTCCTTATCTTTTGATTTGGATCTTTGATCACACCTGCACATCAAGTGATGAAGATCCCATTTCTTTCGTTTCTAGCAATTTATAAGTTTTAGCCTTCTTTGAGTTTCTTTTTGTCGATTGTTTAAATATTGTCGGTAGATTAATAGACGCGGTTTTGGGTATATTGTGAAGAGCAAGAGATGGAAGAGAGGTGCAAGAAATGTGGAGTTCGACAAATCCTTCAACTGTGTATAATACATATATACAGATAAATATCAGGAATATTTCCATCATTGTTTTTCCTTTAGTAGTGACTTAACTTATTGCTATATAATATATTAATTGTCTACATGCAATGGTGTCTGCCCAGTTTGTTTGGGTTAATATTGTTCCCTCTTTAGCTATCAACTATTTCAAGCTTACTCGCTCTCTCTGTCTCTTGATGACGCATTTTATGGCACATTGCTTGAGAGTGGATATATATATATATATATATATATAGTCGAAAGTTCTTCCTACAGCTCTCTCTCTCTCTCTGTTTTTATCTTTTTTCTTTTTTTTATAACCATATTGGGTTAAATTCCTGCTGCTGCTTAGTTAAGTTGGATTGCAGGTTTTGGGCAGAAAGTTTTCAGCAGCTGTAAAAGGTAGCTTCTGTATTCTTATTCTTTTAACTTTATTTCTTTTTAATCAATTTTTCTACATCTTAAAAACTAGTATCGCATTGTTACATATCTTTCTCGGTAATAGATACATGTTTTCGTTCTTTTACAGCCATCTTCTTGTCTGGATTACAGCAAACACAATCAAAAACTGCTTTTCTGCTGAAAGAGATTTATCACGTAAGGAGTCATGACACCACTGAATCTTTTTAAGCGATTAAGTGCTTTGTTTAATGTCTTTTGAAGCCCATTTTATGTATGGAAATCTGAGGTCAAAGAAAGCACTATATCCTGTGTGATTCAGTTTTTATATGATGGTTAAATTGTATATCTTATGGTTCTAAGTTTAGAATCTAGCTCTAACATTGTTTACATTGGTTACCCTTCCTAACTTAACCAGTTGGACATTTAATGGGCTCTTTGGTGACTTTATGTTTTCGTTATTGCAAAGCCTACAAGCATTAATTCTTTGTCAGGTCGTTCTTTAATGTAGTGATTGTTTGCACACACACACAAATTTTCAATCATGAAGAAGGGAAACTAATGAAGAGTACTTATAGCTGCAGGTTCTCCTTAAAACTGTATTTTTCTTTTTAATTTTTCCAAGTACAATCTATCTACTAATTACTAATTAACGATTATAGCCTTCTTGAATTAATTATTTACCGCTTTGTTTAGTTTGTTGATTTGGAAATGAAGCATATTGTTCTTTTGTGTGTGTGTGTGTGTGTGTGTGTGCAGATGATGAATGTGGGATTCAAGATACACCTTTCTTTACATGATCAGCATCTTCACAGCCCATAAACATTTTAAAGTGACCTTCGGTTCTGTCTGTATTCACTGCTGTCATTTTGAAGTTGGAATTACTGCCTTCTCGGATAGTTCCTGAAAGTTACTTTCATGGTATGTGTACTGCCAACAAATCTTCTCCCAGTGCTTGTTTTTTTTTTTTTGGTTTTCATTCATACTTCAAGACCTAAAAATTCATGTTTTTAACTTAGAGAGAATGTCATCGGAAGCTGCTTGAATATTATGTTTCTAAATTGCAGAAAAGAGCATTAACTTTGGCATTAAGCTTAAAAAAAGACCACATGAAGCCATAAATCCACATAAACATTATTATAAAATCTTTGGACTCTTCATTTATGGAAGTTTGTTGAATAGCTTTTCTGTTAGAAACTCTGCATTTTTTTTTAACACCATATGGTCGCTAGAAATACCTGCTGAATAAAATTAGAAACCAAAACGTCTTTAGATTCATCATCAATAAGAAATTACCATTTGCAAAAAAAATCACTCTTAATTAGGGAACTTAATAACCATAATCAGAGGGGGGGGGGTGATAGTATTAAGTACAAATTGAAAAAATTAGATCAATTGATGCCAATGCTGAATATTGGATCAGACATACAACATGTTTTGGTTGGAATATGTACGTGTGTTTCCTATATATATATATATATGTTTTATTAGTTAATTGGGAAGTATATATGACCCGTCCGTCTGGTGAAGAAGATGGTTGTGCCAAAAATATTGTTTGGAGCCTCAAAACTCATCCGTTATTTTGGACTCTTGATCAGTTGTGACTTCAAAGTGGTTGGAGCAGTGATAATTAAGATATATAATAATTAAAACGGCATGTGGTGGAAATGCATTTATCAAGATTTCAGAGTGAGCGAGGAAGCAGGTGTCGTCTGCGTCCATATATTGACCATGGATTGTTTTATGGAAGCATGCTGTTTTTTCAATAAAAAAAATAAAACATTTATTGCATTAGAGTTAAATAGTTATGAATAATGATTATTATGTATGCAATGCAAAATTGCTCTATGAATCTATATAATTATATAATTCTTGTTTTTTTTTCTTTTTTTCTTTTTAAGATCAACGCCGTTGCATATATATTCGAGAGTCCACTTGCTTTCCATCACAAAATACCATTGAGAATTGCTCATGTAATTAGTTAGTTGAATAACTTATTATTATTATTATTAT
>Ga0325401_1002881_pt1 | contig 15474 bp, 6 predicted proteins | sample PopdelMetagenome_FD_205666 | JGI IMG/M metagenome (GOLD analysis project Ga0325401, IMG submission 205666) | Populus deltoides microbial communities from Bellville, Georgia, United States - Xylem-PdKOR-R2 | ecosystem: Host-associated > Plants > Phyllosphere > Stem > Wood/Secondary xylem | place...
ATATATATATATCCCTGCGTACGTTTTTCAAGCCTGTCAGGGCGAGTACAAAAATGATTGCAGTCAAAATCACAGAACACTAAATGCTCAAACCATTATTATATACAAATTTACACCTAGACCTCTGGCGTTTGAGCTTGCAGATATAGGCAAAACTAGGATAGAGTCACTTGAACTGTTCTGTTACTTGTGATGTTGAGCGGAAAAGTCCGGCTCTGTTGGTTTTTGAGGCAGAAATGACAATCTCTGCGGCAATCTAGCTGCGTATGTGCCATTCTGCCGCAGATTTCTTAATGCGTTGGCAGCAAACTGTGATGCATAAATGGCAACATCAAGGTTTGGCGAAGTACTGGCCTCGTTTGCCAAAGCATCTTGCAGTTTTTCTTCTGCTTGACGTAAGCTTTTAGCCTGCTTCCTCCTACAGTGACGATGCCAAGCTGCCTGTATGAAGCATGCTGCCCACGTCCTCCACTGCACTGAGAACAACCTGAAAACAAAATATCACCAATAAGAGTTGTGACTTCAGTACAATGGTCAGTTGCAAACTTGCAATAGTCACTAGAGCTTATAGGGAAAGCAGCAATCCATCGTTCCAGTTGCATAATTCTGAGAGAATCTGCTTATATCAGGCCCTGAATGATAGCAGGAGAAATATTCCATTACTAGCCTCTCTCTATGTCTACAGGAGAAGAAAAGGAAGGAGAAACGATCCCTGAAAACTTGCCTGAATGTGTGCTGGATATCCTTGTGATGTAATCGGCGAAACTGGGAAGCTACAGTCTTCAAGTCTTCAGCTTCCAAAGCAAAGGCCTCAACCTCTGACAGAGCTTGTACTGTTCTAGTTGAGATAGGGAGGTTGGAGGATTGGGGATCTAGGGCCCATGTAAGAAGCCCTTCTCCACAGAAGTCACCAGCCTTGAGAGAGACAGCATTGAAAAAACCAGTTCTTCCACCATTAGTGGTCACACTTAAAAGAGTACCTCGCATGATAAATAGCATCTCGTCAACTGGGTCCCCTTCTCGAACAATGTAGCTATCCTTGGTGTAAAGAGTTGCCTTGAGACGATCGCATACTGCATCCAATATGTGCTCATCCATTTTTTCAAATATTGGCACCTGAAGAGTTGTTAAACATTCTAGATATTGTTATTTCTCAAAGAAAAAGGGCAACAGAAAATATTTTAGCACATGTTGAGCCCATCCAATAATGCTAGAAATTAGCACACAGACAAAGACTTGGAAAAGAACTCACTTTCTTGATCAGATCCAAGCAAAGATGGCGGTTTATGTCCCTCCTGAGATCTTTAGGAAGATTACGAATTAGCCCTCGCTCTTCCACTCCTCTGGTTTCTTGCCATTTGTACTGTTCATGCCGCCTAATTCGTTCCTTCAGGTTATCAGGGAGCATTCGGTGGGACATCCACTGCTCTGAATCCCTCCTTTTCACTCTCATTTCCTCTATTCTAACAGTTGTGGATTCGAGATATTTCTGCGACAACCAGGATGTACAATTGTTTAGTGCTTTGAATCATAAGAACGGGCCTCAAACGAGACAGTTCGCAAGGTCGAGATAATTTATCACTTATGAGTAGGGAAAGGAAGGAAAAGTAAGGGTTAAACATCTTGTGCTTTTTTCAAGGGAATGGTACTCAGGAGGCTTAAATTGTCAGCAGAATCACGAAAGCAGAGCCCTGTGATATTGAGATAGCAGAATCACAATATTCCATTATATGGACCATTTATTAACCATCATTTCCTACTGCAAGGCCATGTTAAGGAATTACCTGCATATTACCAATAAGCAGTGCAAACAAAACCAATCCAGCGATGGATATGAAGATGGCAAAGAGAATCTCTCCAATGAAGGTGCTTGTTTTAAGGTTTTGTCCAAGAGAGCTGTAAAACAAAATTTAAAAAGAAAATATGTAAGCTGGATAAAGTGACTAGAGTAAGGAATGTAAATAATTTCATTTGTTTATCATATATTTCCTTCTCCTTCTTTTTATTAAAGGTTCGTAGACTATGTTTCCATTCAATTCAAATAAAGACAGGGCCTGCTGCATGCTGTCCAATTCTAACCCTGATGGCAGGTGCTTGAAATAGCTGGTTTTAATAGGGTTCCTTTATCTATCATTCAGAACTAGAGGGTTCAATTCCACAGACTGCCTGCTGGTTGGTATTCAACATTTCAATATAGCCAATTTTTTGCTGCCTCGCATTCTTAAATTGGTAAAATTCTGAAGTGACAATTCAGCTTTTAAGAATGAATCAATGGAGAATGTAATTTCATATGATACAAATGAGAGCATGGTAACTGGTTAAGGACTGAACTAGACAAACCATATATCCCCAAACCTGAGATTGCGCAAACCCCACCAAAAGCAGTAAAAGAATTTCCGCGGAAAATAAGTTGATTCCACCACTCCCGAATCAAGAGCATCAATAAATATACCAAAGTTGAAGACCGATGAGTTTTGAATTTGATCAGGTTGGATAAAAGGGCATGATTCAGTCAGGAATGTGTAGTTTTCTTGACGATGATTTCCACAATACCAGTACGTAGAATCACACCCTGCTCGGTCCTCACACACTTCACGCCAGCATGAATCTTCTCGTTCGATTGAGAACAAGTACCAAAAGGCTCCAATTATCTGGCATATCACGTTTTTCTTTATCAAAAATCCACTTTAATACACCGGAAAAATGTTAAAGATTGTAAAGTATCAAATCCAACTTACATGACTGGCTAGCATGTAGAGAAAGAGGTTGAAAACAGCTCCCGCCCATGCTGTTTCAGTTAGTATGCCAGAAGTTCTAGTTATTTCTTTGAACAATGGATAGATTCGAACAAGTCTTGGTATGTATTGGGAGAAAATTACAATCTCAAGCAAGTTCTTCGCAGCCAATGAAACCGGGCCATCAACTGATGGAAGGATGATTATAACCACTACCTGAGCAGAAGAAGCACGATATGTCAAATTTCTAGGGCTTACACCAGTTGAGCAGTGAATGATTTTTTGCAAGAAAGAAAAAATCATGTATACAAGTTTCAATTAGAGATAGTCAATAATTTGCTCTTGGTTCATTCTTTTCCCCCATATTTTGTATTAAAATTTCAAATTTGAGTTAAAAATCAGTTTTTCCAGTGATAATAATCAAGAATTGTAATGCAGCAAGTCCAATCAAAATCTGTATATATGCCATGTTAAAACGTGAGGATGGGAGCATCAGATGACATAAAATCGTCTAAATGAACCGTTTTTCATACAAGTTTTAGGAAGACAATCAACGTTAAGCATACGATTTAAAGCATGCTCCCCCCCACCCTAGTAAGTGAAAGTCACAGGTTGGATTTCATCTTTTCACAAGTCCTCTTCATTCCCGCCACTATATCAAGCAAAAGTCAAGAATGGTTCTTAATGCAAGTTAACAAAACAGGGAAAGAATACCTGAGGAAGTGGAAGGATTGCTAGAATATCAACGATAAAGTGAGAGGTAAGGTATTTTTTGGCGATAACTTTAGGATCCTCAACCAACTCGCCCCTCCCAAATACACGAGAAGAAGGGGCTATGAACCCAGTGCGGAATTGAAAGGCTATGCGAAGTATGTATACGACATCAATGAATGTACGAAGAACACAAGCAGCAGCTTCCATCTTATGGTCCAGATCAAGGCATTTGTCTTTGTCAGTGCCATTAACCCATGGGATGTAAAAGAATAAGGGGTCTATAGCCACTGCAAGCACGCAAACAAGCATAAATATTTTGTTCCAATTCTGGAGAAATGAACATTGTGGATCAAGAATCTTCTTCTTAGGTCCTTGTTCTTTCACTGAGCGAGCACCCCTAGGATAGAATCTCAATGGTTTCTTGAGGCTTCCAATCCTCTCCGAACCCATCTCCCACCCTTTTCGGATATTATCCCAAACTGCATTGAAAGTTGGTTTGACTTTTCTTGCGTAAAATCCATCTTCAATGGAGTATCCCTGCTCTGAACTGAAGGATTTCTCTGATCTCCAATCCTGAAACCTGCATAAGAAAGTAAAAGTTGAAACTTGAAAGCGCAAGAAGCGCAAGTTACATCAACCAAGCAAACCATCAAGGAGATGAGAAACTCAACCCAGTAAACACCAATCTCTTATCGATCGAAACAATCCAATTTATTGAACTATAGGGTTCGAGAAAAGGTTAAAAGTCGTGCAATTTACAGACTGGCATTGATTTCAACCACCCTGAATATTGAATATAAAATTTGTATCATGTTCAAAATATGACAACCCTGTAACAAAAATATAACCCGATATCGTTAACTAAATATGGGTAAAAAAACCCTGTAATTCACACACTTGACAGTGATTTCAACCACCCAACATTCTCAACAAGAATCAACACAATTCCACCCTTTCAAGTCATTTGATAAAACATTCACAAAATACTATGATAAACAAAATCCAATTTACTTTTGGTTTGCTCTGCTTAAATTCATACAACACTGTGTTTTTGTCTAGGATTAAAAAAGGTGACAAACCTGACAAATTTGTCTCCTTTGAGATTCATAACTTTGACCAACTATAATTGACTCACTCTGGCTTCCAAAACCAATCCTGCAAAACATAAAACAAAAAACACAAGCATAAATAAACTCAGTTCGGCTGCTAAAGAAAACAAGAGGGTGAATGATCATATGCAAATCATGTTTTCCAATAAAAAAAAAAAAAAGGAGAAGAACTGACCAAAGCAAAGACGGTTTATTTCATATGGGCTTGTACAAGTTTTTTTTCCCGTTTGTTGATCAATATATATATTCGAATTAAACGAAAAGACAAGGATGTGTGCAAGACTGTAAGGAAAAGACACCACCAGGCTATTTCCTTTGTTTTATGGAGCACGTGCATATATTGAGTTTCTCTGTTCTTTATGAAGAAAAGAGAGTTCGTAGACAAATTTCGTGCTAAGAGGAGAAGGAAGTTCGTCGAGAGACTCACTCCAATGGCTGGCAGTCACGGTTTGCGCTTTCAGAGAGACGAGACGAGAATGAGCAAAGAGAGGGAAAAATATAAAAGAAAGCAAATACTAAAAAATGGCAACGCCGGGGCAAAGTCGCAAGTCAAGCCCAAGGGGAGGCTCTAGGAAATTGTTTTAGAAAAGGAAATTGATGATTTTTCTTTTCAAAGCCTGCGGGCCCATCGGAGGAGGTCAACCTGGAAATCATATCATAGGACCTGTAAAAGCTTCTCAAAGTGGGTAAGTATAACAAATAAAAAGGCAAAAATAATAATAATATTGGTGGAACTCACTGGTTGCTAAAGGGACTGACAAGTGGGGTGGATTCCTTTTCTCGAAGTATATATTTTACAAAGGCAGGCGGGTTGACTCTGCATGAGATTTGTTTTTTCGATCTTCTCTGCTAACTGGGTTGAAGTCGTCTCCTATTATATTTTTTTATTAGCCATATCGAGTAATATAATTGTAGTGATGTTTGGTAACGTAGCTGCGGCATGTTCTTAAAAATTTAAATTTTTTTTATTAAAATTTAATATTATTTATATATTTTGAATTGTTTTGATGTGCTGATGTCAAAAATAATTTTTAAAAAATAAAAAAATATCATTAGCATGTATTTTAGCATAAAAATTATTTAAAAAATACTCGCAACTACACTGCCAAACACGCTCGTGGTGGTGATATGCTGACAGGAGAAGGGCATGCCTATTCTCTCATGGAAAAAAATAAATGTTTGGAAGATTCATGCCGACTTGATTTCTGTGCTTGTGGTGCTCTTTGAACGAAACCCATCCAGTGATTCCAAGATAATTTGCTTGGTAATTAATTACCAGCTTGAATGGTAGGGCTGAAATGTTTATTTTTATATTTTAAAAATATTTTAAAATAAATTTAAATTTTTTTATTTTATTTTATTTTTATTTTAAATTAATATTTTTTTGATGTTTTTAAATTATTTAATGTAATGATATAAAAAAATTAAAAAAATAAAAAAATATATTATTTTAATATATTTTTAAACAAAAATATCCAAGGCTGATTTCGATGTATGAAAAAATATTTATAAAATTAAACGTGATTATCATTTTTCCATATAAAAAAGATGGGCTGGGGGGGTTCAGGCTCCATTCAACATTAGCGCGTTCGGGCCAAACCTAACTATTTTGAAATAAGGTTAATCAGTAATTAGCAACTTGAATGAACGGTCATGGGACCAGAGAGGCGGGGGAATTACGCTCGATCACTGAGCTACAACCCCACTTGCCAAGGATCACGTCAATTTTCCCCCCATCAGAAACTAGCCACCTGCTTAGAATTTATTAATGCTCCCTATAGAAAGACTTCCAACGCCCCAAACCTATTTTAGCTTGAAGATTACCAACCCTGGAAAAAGACGAGCCGCCATCCTTGTAAGAAAGGAGATGCAAAACACGTCTATTTTCCTTGCCGGGACTCCGTACTCAATCTTGAGTTCTAGTCCAAAGATTAAAATCTTGTTTGTTTCTTTAGAAACGTTTTAAAAATAATTTTTAATTTTTAATTTCAAACTAATTTTTCAATGATATACTAGTGTCAAAAATAAATTTTAAATTAAAAAAATTAAAAAATATACATGTACGAACTAAATCTATCAAGTTCTTACATCCAACAAAAGAAATTCACAAGATAGATCAATACAAGGGTAAGGTGATTATGACACCAATTAGTTTAAATAAATGTTACAAATTATGCTCTCAAGCTTTCCGTTTAAGAGTTCAATTTAAACAACAAAAGGGAGAAGGGTGTAGGAAGTTGCAATTTGCCTTCTTTATTTCTGAGCTGAGAATTACAACTACTATTGACATTACTCTCCCCTATTAGCATACTAATACCATCAAGACTACATTACTGGAACACTTCTAATTTGTTCAAACTTGTGGATAATGACAAACTAAATCCTAAAAAATAGATGACAAACACTTAATTTTATTCATCTAATTTCTCTCTATTCTGATAGTTTCAAAGAGAACAAGGATGGGCCTAACCTCACACTAGGACCTCTCCTCATCTGACTGGGATGGTGGCCCTGGGACAGAGTCGACAAAAAACTCCTCAACTGTTGCAGGATAAATCTATCAGCATCGCTTGTCAAAAACAGAGGTAAACAGACTTTCAAATGAGGGAAATAAATAGAATGATTTTACAGGATATTGAAGTGATTTATGGTAAGTACTGCATTGCCCAAATAATTGAAACTATCTCTCTTTTTTTTCCTGAGAATTGCTAATAATCAAGCTGAATGATGCAAAAGCATCCATACAGCTGATACTGACTACTCTTGGATTGAGGCTTTGTGGTGGTTGTTGAGAATTGATAATGATATATCATGAGCGCACCAGTCGTGACAAAATTAAAACCATTCTTCAGCAACACAATCTGATGCCACGGTAGAGAAAAGTTATCTTTCTAAATGTGTAAGGTGGAGTTTCCTAAGAATCTATCCAATCTTCTATTTATTTCGCTTGCACATAGAGACATCTAGAAAAGATTAATGATTTTCTATGTGACCACCATCGAACAGTTAAAGAAGAGAATCAACAAAAAGATGATAATATAAAAGATGCAATGCCCTTTACCTATGTCCTCATTCTCTGGAGAATCAAGCAAAATTTCTGAATCAGATGGCAGAAAGGGGGAACCGGGATAGTTTCCTAGAGCTCCTAAATCTGCAAACAGTTCCAAGGTAACACATTTAATCAAAAGACCTGAAGAAAAGAATAAGCAAAGCACTGGAGTTTGCTTAATGTTAAGATATAAAATACAATATAAAGGTGCTGAATTTATCCTAACAAATTTATACAGTCTACAAACATTAGTCCCAAGCAAATCAGAACATTAAAATGTTTCTTCAAAGCAGAGAGGAAATGGGATATGCATCTTAAAGCATCCTACAAAAACCAGTAACATGGCGAAACATGAACAATTAGGCATCAGACAATTTCAGAATGATCATATCTTTCTAGAGGAGCCTTTTCTAACAATATAAACTTCCAATACTCCATGATAGTTCACTTACACTTTCATCTTTCCCAAATAACAACATAAATTTCCAAGGCATTTAACCATATGCAAGTAGGCCGGTTTGATTTTTGTTGTTGTATTAACCAAACGCATACGATCAGTTACAAAAGAAACAATTGCACTAGCTGTATTCCATGTACCAGCTTTTGTGTTTTGTCAATCAAGCAAGTATATGGACGTTCATTTTTCTTACTTCAATATACCAACTTTTTTTTCGTTGTGCCAATCAAGTACTTCTATTAAATCCTCATTAATACATTCATTATTTGATGATGTGATGGTTTGACTTTGACCAATCAACATCATAAAGGAGTTTTTAAGAGGCAAAATTCCCTCTTAAATAATATAGCAATTAAAAATAGTAATAATAATAGAATTTTTAATCATTGATAGACTAAAGTTTTCAATACGTTACCATTTAAAAATAAAAATCACAACCATTCACTCATTTGATTATACTAATAATGTTTTGAGACTTCTAAAAAAATTAATTTTACCAATTAATACCGTCAAAGGGTTTCTCGGAGGGAAAGTTCCTTCAATACATTTTTGTTTAAAAAATAAAAACATTTCCAATAAGAGGATTACAACCTTTTACTCATTTGATTATAAAACAAATATTTCAAGACGTGTAAAGTATCTTTCAGGAATGAAAATTATTATTAGCACCAAAAAAAAAAAATTTAATGAGGATTTTTAATTATTGTTGTTGTATTAATATTTTTATTGAAAAATTATTTTGCGAACTCATTGAGTAAAAGGTTTTGATGTTTATTAGAAAGTAATTTTTTTTATTGATTTTTATATTGTCTAGGAGGAAAACTTCCCTAAAACAAAACCCATGCCATGATGTTAGCTGGTAAACTTCAAACCACCACATCATCAGCTAACAGAGATACTAACATGCATTTGATGGAAGCACTAAATTAGCATGATCCAAAAGGTTAGAGTATTGAATTGAGAAAAAATAAATTTCATGTACTTTGTTGAAAAAAAAAACTCAAAAAATAATGGCAATGCCATTATCCCATTGCGAAAAAGATTTAAAACTTACCTCCCAAGTTTGACAAATCTGCCGTCAGATCAGAAAGGCTGAAGTTCCATTGAATCTGATCCAATGATCTGGAATTCCCAGCCCCGCCATCTGGTCCAAGCTGCAATCCTACTGAGCTTGCCACATCAGATGTAAATGTTGTGTCTAATGCTGTGTCTACCCCCATTCCTGCCATGTCAGATGCAGTAAATGGAAAATGACCACTAGATGCCACTGATGTAGGGCTCACAGGCATCTCAGACAGGGATGAAATGGTACTGCTTGGCGGCACTACATGAGTTGTGTCAGTTGCACTGTTTTCCATCACCATACTACAAGGACAAGGCAGCAGCAATTAGCTGGTCTTTTTTCTTTTTCTTTTGTGAAGAAAAAACTAATAACCAATACCAAAGCAGGGAGAACATAATTAACTGGATTTAGAATTTTCCAACATCACTGATGTACATACCATTACATAAATAACTACCACTTTCAGAAGACCAAAAAATGATCAAGTGTTCGAAACCAATGTGCATTCACTCAGATGAACTGTTTTAATAGTCCATGCAATGTAGCATAATCATATGTGTTGGACACATTACCATAATTATAAGTGTTCAACATGTTAGAAAAAAGCAACTATCTCATTCAGCAGTTAGAAGTGACTGTTAATTCAAAGCACATACATTTGCATGCACATGGTAAGGCATATAAACCCTGTTCACATGTCTAGGTAGGTAGCATTGAAAATGAAAAAGAGCCTTGACAAAGATAATTGTTGTTCATTAAGTAGACAATTTAACAATAATAAAGTGAGGATAGAAAAGTTCTCACTCATTTCCTGAATTCATCCGAATGGGATGAAAATTTCCTGGTGCAGGGACTCCATTAACCACATGACAGCTTGATACGCCACAGCCCATTGGATCAAGATGAGGTTGACCAGGAGTAGCCATAGGGGGTTGTTGCAGGACAGGGTATCCCATGGGTAGATTGTTAACTGCACTGCAAAACAGAGATGTTGAATAATAGATATAATATTATAGTAAAAAAAATGCCTTATTCTGTCATCAAACCTTTTGGCACCATTGAACTTGCATTGCAGAAAATGATAAAAGAACCACATTTTCGATATCTAGGATAACTTGCAAACAAAATAATGGAAAACGTAGTTCAGTTAGAAGCCTCAAGAGAAAACAATAACAGAAAAGTCAAATGAGACGCTAACACTTTACTAATATCCCGCTAAAAAATAAAATTACTAGCCTGATGATATTAACAACAATTGGTGCATAAAAACATCCTACAGGTATTTTTCAAGGAAGTTAATAAAATAAAAGAAGTACTAAATATCAATGGTGTATGGTTTCTTTACAATGGAGATAAAACTAACTTAGTAATCAATATAAAAGTTGGAATTAAAGAATAGAGTTTTTGAAGTTTCATTATTTCTCTTTTTCAAAAATAAAGAAATGCTTAGTGTTTTCCGCAATCATTCCATTAGAGAATTAGAACTTACCAGGCATGGGGTGAATCCCGTTTTGTATGGGAGCCAAAGGAACTTTCGGAGCTACTGGATACTTCATTAGATGATATTGATGCTCAAGTAAATAATTAAACAAGAGGATCTGTTTCTTCAATTTCAGCCTAATGTAATAGGCCCTGAAGAAATCAGCATTTTCTTCTTCCAGCTTCTGCCATACTGCGAAATCAAGAAATTATGAAGGAAATATTAGGCTAGATTTCTAGTTTGAATGCTGAACAAGAAAATCAGGTTACTGTGATATTAATCTGTTCAAAGGAAAATATCTATGATAACATGTTTCATAATTACTCTACTCATATTCAATTGAAAATAAATGATACAATCCATGCGGGAAGAAGACTTTGAATAAGCAACAACTTGTTGACAGCAAAGACAGACTGGAAAAATGAATATTTAAGAAAACCCTACCTAGCCTTGTAAACCCAGGGTCTATTCTTGCACGATTCAAGAGGGTTTTAACAACCTCATCTCTATTCATATACAGTTGTAGGCACCGTTCTATTAAATTTTGGACCTGCAATGCCCATAATAGATATGATCAATGGCAGGACATATTAGTTAAGCTTCTCTTATGAACAGATCCTATATAAGAAAAAAGTAATGAAAATAATAATAATAACTAATAAAAAAAACCTTAAACAGGATTGTGTTGTCTTACAAGTTCAATATCTTGGCGTGAAACCTTTCTGCTATCATTGCTTGAGGCAGATTTTGAACCAGAGTCTGCTACTGGCGGCTCTATATTGTGATTATTCTGCTGCTCACTTTGGGAATCCTGCGAAACTTGGGTGGAGGACTGTTCTTGTGCACTCTGAAATCAAAAGGAAAATTCTTGTCAAATTTTTTACAAACAAATTATTTATGTAATAGTTTTTTAAGTGCCAAAAATTACATGAGGAATGAAGGGCCACGAACAGTCCTTCAATGTGTAACTTCTAAACTGAGTCCCTGAACTTGGATTCAGGAACTAGTAAGAGGGTGTTTGGGACATCGTTTCAACCAGAGTTTTCAAAAGTTTTCATTTTTTTTTGCTTCAAGTTTATTTATTTTTTATATTTCTGGATCGTTTTAATGTGCTAATATCAAAAATAAATTTTAAAAAATAAAAATATATAATTTTGATGCATTTTCAAGCGAAAAGTACTTTGAAAAGCAACCGCTATCACTGTCCTAAACACCCTCTAAATCCACTGCTTGCCAATATCCTCCTTTCTTTTTCCAAACGACAAGGCTTATTATCAAGTCAAATAAATTCAAATCTAGCATATGGATAAGTGTAGTGGTATCTATAAAACCATCTTATAATCTGGGTGGTGATGAGTAAAAAGCAGAGGTGGAAATGCACCACATCATCACCAATTGACTTGGCCAAGTTAGAATATATTAGTAAAGAGGCTTGCAGTATGATGAATCGAAATCATGATCAATGCATCACTATTAAGTAGCTGCAGCCAAAGATCGTAGCAAAAAATGAAAATAAAAGGCATATGGATGTGTGGAGAAGACAAGTTTGGGTCTCAACTGCACAAACAACACAAAGATGATAGAAGAAATGAGCATTTGAAATGGCTGAGTGTGTGTGTGCTTGTTGGGCAAAAGGGTGCAACAGAAAGGGGCAGGGGTGTGGTGTTTAGAGCATATAGTAACCTTAGAAGTTTCAGTTTTTCACTATCCTAGAAGAATGGCTACAAAATAACGTGACTTAAGAGAAAACATTTGTCAGGAAATAGAACAAACAAGAAAAGGGAGAGGAGGTGGGGATTTCTTGCATGCGCACACATACACGAACCGAGACACATACATGTTTTGCAACAAACCTGTAAGGTCTTCATTCCAGCTAATTGCAAGTTGACAGCATCTCTTTGACTAGCTCACTGCTGCTAAGGTCATAGAATTTACTAAGGTGAAAATAAGAGCCTCTACTTCTGTCGGGGTCATATATTTAGGCAATTCGGACCTGGGAATTAGAAAAATATATAAGAAACCACAAGCTAAAATGTGATCTTGATTGGAAATATCAATCAACAAAGTTTTAACAGTGCAAACTGAAATAATACTTAAAATGCTTGCTTTCAGATTTTAAGTTTCCTCTCACAATCAGGACAAATAATATAATCTTGATGTTCCTTGATTCAACAATATTTGTCATATTCAACTATATTTGGCAAGTGGAGAGATCACCACGTTAAGAGATTTCCCAAGCACAAGCTTAAGTTCACAATCTTTCAAATATTAACAAATATATAAATTCATATGCTAGTAGCTCCATTCTTTGACCTGTGAACCGTATTTCATAACTAATCATTCTCGTTACACAAAAACTCGGAACCCATACACAACAATAGTACTGCATTGCACCAAAAATCTACACCAATTATCTTTTCCTTATAAGAATCAGGATTGAGGCTTTTCTAACTACTAGCATAATGGGCAAGTATGGATTTTGTTAGCTGCTTTAGGAGACATGCTACCAATAAATTATTGAAGTTAGAAGCTTTCTACAAACCCTAAACTCTAATATCCCGTTCCAACTTCAAATGCTAACCCATTCTTCTACTGTTACTTGCAGTTTTCTTCTTCCTACTCCACATTAGCATCTCACATGCTACCATAGCATTAATCGAGCAGGAAATTTTGAAAACATCGTAGCCAATTTTTGGAGATTGGGTAAAACAAAAATTCCTTTTAGACACTCCAGAATTTATACTCCGTGTCAACCACTATTTACGAGCAGAAACCAAAAACAAAGAAAATCAATCAGATCCTAGTCCACTAATTAGTTTAGCATCAAAAAAATTCTATAATAAACTGTTACAATTGCCTTAAAAATTAAAACATAATTAGGTGAAAGCACTTGAATACTTAGCAGAAATACCCCCTCGTGTAACCTAATCTAACATAGAATAAAATAACAAAAATGAAGATAAAATGTAATATATGAAAACAAATAGAATTAATTTTGTTCAGTTCAAAGTTGTAAGCTATAAACAGTAAGACCTAAAAAATAAATTACCTTACACCAATATTCTGAATCTTCAAAACTCCAAAAACAGAGAAAAAATTATTTCGACGAATTTATAGAGCTCAAAATTCGACGAACGGAGCTCTATTTTTTAAAATTACTTATAAGAGCTACCGTAATTGACAAGTCGACAACCTCTAGGTTAAAAGCTAGACTGTAACTGTCAGCTTGAAAAAAAATCTAAAATTAAAGGTCGCCATTGGAGCTACAAGGCATTGACTAAGGTCTTGACGGAGATTTTTAAATATACAGAAGCCAGAAATTGAGAAGTTCGGCTGATTGGAGAGATATTCGTTGGTTAGAAGCACGGATTCTGTGGCATTACAGAGAGGGTTGAATGATTGAGGAGACGCTCTGCAAAGAAGCGAAGAGAGAGAATGGGGGGGATGGGGGAAAATCTCGCCAAATTTTTTCCTTTTATTTTGTTTTTTCCATTTTATACTTTTGAAAGTAAGCGGTGAAATGAGAAATAAATTAGTCGGTATTTATTTATCATTTTCTGACACCGCTACTCCTCAACGTAACGTAGTAATTTTAGGAGGTGATTATTTTTTATTGGTTTGATTTTTATAAAACAAATAACTAAAATAGGTATATTTTAAAAACCTAAACTGAAATTGAATTGAAATTAATTTAAATCAACTGGTTTGATTTGGTTATTTTGAAGAAAAAAATGGTTTAAATTGATTAGTTCGGTTTTTTTAGTTTGACTTAATTTTTTTTAGGTTCGGTTTGGTTTTTTTAGTTTCAAGTTTATAAAACTGAATCGGTTGGTTTTTAAAAAATTCTAATCGGTTTAATCAATTTTTTCATGATTTAGTATTTCCTATTATTTTTTTATTTTATCGATTTAATCAGTATTTCGGTTTCTGCTCATTCCTAGTATTTTTAATATTATTTTTTAAAGAATTTTTTATTTAAAAATATATTAAAATAATATTTTTTATTTTTAAAAAATTATTTTTAATATATGTATATTAAAATAATTTGAAAATACTAAAAAATATTAATTTAAAATAAAAAAATTAATTTTTAAAATAACACTTTTAAAATATAAAAACATACAAGTTAAAAGAAACGACAAAATTATGGAATAATGCTATGAAGTTTTTATTAACCACGCCTCACGGATCTCATAAAGGTTTTTCATTTTCTTTGACAGTAACACAGTATCACTTTTTTTATTGGGTTAATTGCAGTTTTATTAAAACCTAAGTTATTAATTGGATAGATGAACCGGGATTGATTTAAAATAATATTATTTTAAATTTTATATATGTATATATATATATATATATATATATATATATTATAAAAAACAAAGTCAAATTGAATTCTAACTAGATTAATAGGGTTTTAGTTTCCGATCAGCTCAAATTAAATCAATTAATAATTATTTTTTTTAAAATCAAGGTCAGGTCCTGAATTAATCAACAAATTCATCCAATACCTTATTCATAAACAAGTCACATGCTAAAATTAAATTAAATTCACAAACAAATTTGAATTTAATTAGTCTATTACAAAACTTATGTTTATAATAAAATGCTAAACCACAAAATTAAATTCAATTATATTATTTGGAATGCATGTGAAAATGAATTCAGCAATATTGATTATTTTATCCTTAATTTATAAAAAAAAACATTTTTATTATAAAAATTATTTCCTTTTGTTACAAAGACCCTTGTATTTCTTTTAAATGACATAAAATGTAGATATTTTAAAAAAATATAAACAGATACATATTATATTAATATTTTATTAAATATTTGATAAAAAATAAGAATATATATATTTAAAAAAAAA
>Ga0325401_1002883_pt1 | contig 15467 bp, 6 predicted proteins | sample PopdelMetagenome_FD_205666 | JGI IMG/M metagenome (GOLD analysis project Ga0325401, IMG submission 205666) | Populus deltoides microbial communities from Bellville, Georgia, United States - Xylem-PdKOR-R2 | ecosystem: Host-associated > Plants > Phyllosphere > Stem > Wood/Secondary xylem | place...
TGAGAGACTCCCGTGCCTAAACGCCACTCCAAACATCTCGTAAATTGACTAGGAAACTCTCTCACAGGAGATAATAATGACTCTGACTATTGTATTTAGAAATATATCTACCCAAACAGTGATCTAGGAAAGAGGTTGATACTGGGATCATAATGAAGTAGATATTTTTCCTCATCTAAAGTCATAACAAATGACCATAAATCTGCCTGTGGGCTCTCATAGAAACCACTTATGAGGTTAATTATGTGCACCTTGCTGACGGGATTTCAGTCCACTGCTGGAATTTGGAAGTCTTCTGAGTTTACCATGGTCTGCGGCTTTAAAGGGTACGATTCATCAGCAATCTTGACTCTTGTTGAGACAGTGCCCTAAAGGGGTCGGGTGTAGTAAAGACCTGGAACCCGCAGCTACCTCAAGGAAGATGAATGGTGATTAGAGGTCTATTTCGAGTTTGCTCATATCTAATCTTCTGTGGCATAGACACATTACAATTAGTAACCATACCTCCTCAGAGAAGAGGTTTGATGATGTTAAATGGTAAAAACACCCACACACAATGATCAGAGTCTTGACAATTAGTGGGAAATGAAACCGAGGGAGGCTTCTAATTGAACCTCAAGTCACCTGTGAACGTAACAGCAATTGCTTTTTAAAATGTTTTTCGCTTGAAAATGCATCAAAATAATATTTTTTTTATTTTTAAAAAAATATTTTTAACATCAACACGTTAAAATGATCAAAAAACACTAAAAAAATATTAATATTTTTCAAAAAAAATTAATGTTTTTCAAAAAAACTTTTATAATACAAAAACAAACAGGCAACTAGGTTCACATCTTTTATATGCAGGTAAATGCATGACAATGTGTACCAAGAGTTGCCAAAGTCTTAGAACTTGCTCTTAATTGACTATTCCTGTCATGTTTATGATTGCATTCGCTGAGACGGTGAAAGACTTTATGTGCAAGTTGCAAGGAGGGGTCCCGAATTGAAGCGGAAGTTTTGTTCCCCAAATTCGTGTTTGACCATATACAATGAGCGACTGGTACATAACCAGTTGTAAATGATAGGCACAGCGAGCAACTTGCAACATTGTAAATGAGACAAAAGATACTACGTCTTATTATCGTCGTCCATGTCGCGGCTCTCATCCAGATGATCTCATCACCACTGGATTTATTAGAGCTGTCTGTTTTTGAATTTGGAGTTTGGCTATAAAGCAATAGAGTAAAGGACCACCTACTCTCGATGATTTCTCTCTGAGAGGGGAACAAACTCTAATTTACAGGAAATTTTCATAAAAGATGCACATAAATTACTTGTCAAGTAAGACAGGCATGTAACCAATCATAGACACTGTCGAACCAGCCTAATGCAAGTTTTATCATCATCAATTCATTGCATATAGAGAGTTGATCAGCTAAACGATCTAAACACGAACAAAGTGCAAGCGTAAGACAATGTTCGTTAACTAACTATAAATGTACATTGATATCATTTGAATTTAGTTAATATGATGGCAAGTCATTGAGAAACAGACAGTGTTGTCCTAAAACACCAGACTCTTGCAAAAGATAGAACCTGAAGTTTTGTCTATAATTTAAGAATCATCATGAATGGCAGCCACCAAATAATATTTCTACTTGATTAAAAGCAGTGGTGAATTTACATCTGTGGTACGTTCTTGGATTCCTCATGATTAGAAGATTTCAGATCTTTCACCATAGTGGAAAGAACAAGAGATGACACTGACCTGTTTGGATTTTTGCTCAGACCCATAAAATCTAAGTAGAACTAATCTTCAGGTTGTGGATCCGATCAACAATCTCTCTATCAACTGTTTCTTGCAAGTGTCATTGGAATTCAAGAAACTAGGCTGATTTGTAGAAGCAAGCAGTCAGGCCCACATCCTCTGTTAACTTCACTGTGCTTTTGTGCCTCTGTCACTCTCTGCAATATCACAACAGTTGAGTCGATTTTGCATCACAAAATTGTATTGCATTAGTCACAGAATTTATAATTGCTTCAACAAGCTCCAAGATCTACCCTGCTACAAATTAAAAATAATTGTTGTGCGTTTTTGGAGTTCAATAACAGCTTAAAATTGAACTCTCACTACTTCAGAAGACTGAAAGGAACAGGCAATTTACAAGGCAACTATAAGGTTAGCCCAGCATCCACTGAAAGGAACAGGCAATTTACAAGGCAACTATAAGGTTAGCCCAGCATCGAACAATAATAAAAAGGCCACTAACAGTTAATCATATTCTGCACTGTCTGTATCAGCAGGAGGAAAATAGAACAGTTTCTTGCACTCTGGTGCAAAGAAACTATATAAGGCTTTTGTGTAAACTGTAAGTACAAGTGACTGACAACGGAGCAGGGAATGTACTAGTTTTCATCTGTGATATGGCAGCAGCAGCACCCCAAATTAGTTTTGCATTCCTGCGCCCTAGCAGGAGTTGAATTTATTCTTACACATCTTATATTTATTATTCCTCCTCTGAGACTCAAGCACTTACGAGATCTTATAATGACAGGAATTTAATCCACTACTCACTTAAGGGTAAGTTAATTTTATTAATCCAACCAAATTGATGAGAATGTAGCTTTTCCCGTTTAAATGCATAATATATAAAGGCTTCTCACAAGTTTTTGACAGATTGATTCACACTTAGACACTCAACTAGTAAAATTACAAATATAAGAGCCAAGTCTCTATAGTTTTTTAAAAAAAGCTAAACCAGCAAGTGAAATTGTATTCATAGAAAGTCATGTTAGTCAGGGAATCTTCAATGGAAGAGCCAAAAGATTAAAAAAAAAAAAACACAAAGCAATTTAGTCTCTATATTTTAAAAAAAGCTAAACCAGCAAGTGAAATTGTATTCATATAAAGTCATGGTAGTCAGGGCATCTCCAAAGGAAGAGCCAAAAGAAAAAAGAAAAAAGCAATTTAGCTTTTCTCCCGCCAAAGTCCCTTTTTCTCTCAATGAAAAGTCATTCCTACATAGCTATCAAAAGAGCCAAAAACATTAAAAAAAAAATTATTTAAAGATTTCTTCTTTCATCTCCATATCTTTTCTCAACGGCTTTTCTCAAAGAGCCAAAAGTATTAATATCAAATATATTAAAATACAAATTGTTTGTTAAAATAGCTTTTTTCCCATTGGAGTGCATGTAAGAAAAAAAAACATATTTACTCTATTCAAATAACTATATTAAAAATTTGGCTCTTCTAAATGGTTTTTGCCATTGGAGATGCCCTCATATACACATATTGAGAAGAGGACGTGCTTACAGATATGGGAATATAAGCACGTATACTGTTAACTGGACCAACTGTGAATCCCGTGTACCGACCCATGGCCCCATGAACAGCACTTTGTGCAAGAAGGGTGCAAGAGATGTTGTCTGATGCATTACTTGGAATAGCTCGTATCATGTATGTAGGATCTGCATGCCAAAATATCAACATTCAGATACATAGACCTCTTCTCTTTCATCGGTATAGGGGATAATTTTCACAAGGTTCTCAAACATACTTTCTTAATTCTTGATCCTAGGATAACCAACTCAATGAAAATGAATATTACACAATTTCACCATACAAACCTTTCTTATCTGGCCTCAAATCAGCAAGTATTTTTAGGACAAGGTTTTTAGCATGACCTTTCATTAGCTAGAGATAAGCCTGCCAAGCACATAGTTCACATTTTTTTGTCCTTCAATCAAACAGTAAATTTTTTTCCCAATGGCTGTAGTTTGCATAAAAAGGTCAACCTTGAATTAGGATTGTGTTTAGCAGAAGTGAGAATCATCACATGGACCACTTAGTTATACCAAAGATAAAATTCTAATGCAATCATTTGGGAGATACCTATATATTTCATATCTATCTCCATCTTCTTAACCTTTGTAAAATGATCCTGCAACATGAGATACTAACAGTCAGTCTGAAAGGAATAACACTAATAATAACAATAACAAAGTAAATAGATGTGGTAACAGAAATGAAAGAAATGGTCTGTCTCAAACAGAATGATGGGTACAGCAACATAAATGTATTAAAATTATGTACTAGGCGGTTGTACCAATTTACCACCTAACATGATTGCTATATGGCATAGAGCCCGTTTATTTTTGTATTTCAAAAGAGCTTTTGAAATCTTTTGAAAAATTTTTATGTTTTTCTTTGCTTCAAATTATTTTATTTTTTTTTTCAAAACGTTTTGATGTGCTGATGTTAAAAATAAATTTTAAAAAATAAAAAATAAAAACATTATTTCGATGCATTTTCAAGCGAAAAGCACATTAAAAAGCAACTACTACCAGAATAACAAATGGGCTCATAATTTTGAGGCCCAAGGAAGTTAGAACACCAAGTTTGGGATAAGTAATTGCTTAACAGGGCAGTAACAGCCTACAATATCATACCTCCTGTCAGCAGCGCCCCCAAACCCATCCCCCACCCACCGAGAGAGAGAGAGAGAGAGAGAGAGAGAGAGAAGAATTAAAAATAAAAGCACATATGAAAATCATAGACGAACAAACTCATAAAAAAAAAGGCACATAACTACACTATTCTGTGAAATAAAAAAACTTGAGGTGAGAGAGATGGCAACTTTTTGAACCCACCTTAACCTTTTGAGTTAACCACAGACCAACATCTAGAAGTAACCTGTTCCCTGAAGCATCTCCCTCATCAACTGCATGCATGTTCTGAGCAACATATTCCTGCCCAGTTCCTTCTGCTAACACAATAACAAATGCCCATTTTCTTTTATCCTCTTTTCAATAAATTCAAAAGGCAATCCTGTTATATTTCAATATCCGAACACAGTAGCATATCACTAAGTTGTAATATTATGAGTGATTTTGGGCACTAAACCACACCATTGAAGCACATCCTGAAGCAATACCGTTTCCAACACGTAGTTTGGAGAAGAAAAGGGAACCCTATGCTAAAAGTGAGAGAGTTGGGAACATAGCTCATACAATTACTTATGCATGCATATGTACAACCATTCACACATACATAAAAACAGAATAAAGATACACATACATGTGTGTGTATGAAGCAATATGTTTTCTAGGAAAACGAGCTTGCAACATCCTTTACACAGAAGGCATGCTTAAATCTACCATTTTCAAAGACGTCCAGCATCAAAGATGGTATATAACACTACCTAATTTTTCCTAGCACACAATCCTGTTACAAAATAGTGATTACAACAACAAATCATTGCTTCATACACAAACAATAAGGCCAAACTTCCTGAAACAGCCAAACCTGGAGGCAAACGATCACATTATTGTTATGACTCAATAAAACAGGATGATCATGGGTAACTTTATTGGCTAATAAGGATCTTGGACTCAATCTTATGTCCACATCAAGTTATTATTTTCCAACCCTCTCAGCAAGTGCCTTTGATTTACTTATCATCAAATATGACACTCTAATGACATCGAAATTAAATCCAAATATTTGCAAGTTCAAGAAGACGGTTACCAAAAAAAGTCTTACCATGTCTCAATTTGCCAAAGTTGCAAACATTGCAATGAAACCTGCAGGATTCAAAGCGCAAGGAAGCCGGAAGGAAAGAATAAATACAGTGAGAATCTGATGGCCATTAATGTGCCATCTATTAAACTATGTTCAAAAAGTTTACCACTGTATCTGCCCGTAAGGTTAACAATTCCAACTCCATTTTCCTCACTTTCAACCTCCACATGCGCAGCATTAGTTGCTCTCTGAGCTTCTTCAACAGCAGTATCAATTCCAAAAGATTTGTCTATCACCTAGAGCAACAATGCAATTTACATCATTTTCGAGGTTCAATACAGTTCAACTCAAGCACGCCAATTCCAAAACTACAAACATTTGAAAAAATGTGCGAAGCCTTGAAAATCAAACCTTGCTCTGAAGTATAAAATTGCAGAATGAAATACAAAACTCACTGCAATGTCATTATCAATCATCTAGGGGATCCCAGCAACTGCCACTTCAAGACCACATTTCTCAACTTCCTTGTAAACATGTACCAAAAACACAAATTGAAGAGAAGAAAAGGCATGCAAGTGTGATACACTTGCATCATACCATAATGCAGGCTGACTGATAGGTACAATTGACGGAAGTCACGGAACAAGCTCTTATTGGAGAAATAACCACCTTGTAAATTAAAGCTGCTCCTCTCTGGGTGTCATTACCTCCAACAATATATACTTATACATCCACAAAACCAGTCTACCTTATTTCATTCAGGTTGTGTACCATATTTGGAAATTTATGAAAGAAAAATGTGTATGCACCTGATTTATTCTCTTGTCCTGAATAATATCAACTATCTTGTTAGTACCATGACCTCCTCGTGAAGTGCAAAGAAATGTGCCACCGCGCTTATGTATGACATTCACAACTTTGGGCATGAAATTTATGATGTTTCTCGATAAGAACCCCTATAACCTCCCTGCAAATTCAATCAACCGTTTGAAAACTCTTTCTCAAAGCAAACAATTCAACAATTAAACACAACTCTCTACCTGTCTCTGGATAAAACTCACCATAATGCCAAGTACATCAGCAACTCCATAGAATCACTGTATTGAGCCCTGGACATAAGCCCCCGCATGTCACTATGCAAGCACGCACTTCTTCAGGCTTAAAATACACCTATACATACATCATCACACCAGTTGAATCAACAACAATCAGCTTCTACAATTTCACACCTAATGCCCTGCTCTCTCACTCACATCCATGCTGCGCCACGTGTTGTGACCATTAAGTGGGTCCCACCTGTATGCGAGTGATGAAGCACGTGCACCACCTAACCCACCCGTGTAGTGAATAATTCCTAAGAAATAATGCTTTTAGAAGCATAAATAAATTTAAATTTACAAATTATAAAAAATTACATTATCTCTCGGACCGGCTCGCCGGAAATGTACACCTCTAGGACTATCTTTATGAACAACAATCTATTAAAAAAAAAAGAGTGAGAGATGATTGAATGACATGTCGTTTACAGCAGAAAAATTTACAAGTCAGTGTGCTTACCTGTTTGCAACTACATCTTCTGGTCCAACAAAAGTCTGCCTGCCGATTCAAAATTAAAAAAGAGCAATAGAATCCTAAATTAATTCAACAATCAATGAATTCATGCACTTGAAAATCGCGTGGGCTTGGCTGTAATGCAAAGGATTTGGATACGAGCAAAAATAAAAGGTAAATAAATCATCAATTGAAACTTAAATTGAAAAGAAAAACATAATCATTGATTACTGGTAAATTAGAGGGGAAATCGATCAGGTGAGGCACAACTTCGAGGATGAAACCATCATCGTTAAGAGCTCTGACTCTGATTGGGTGATTTTGGCTCCAAAAGAGTGATTTTGTGGGGGGAGTTTTGGACTTGAGAGAAAAGTTGGAGTTAAATTGAAATAATGAGAATTTGTGGGATTCCAATGATAATAAATGAAGCTGCAGCAGCAGCTATTGAGATCCATCGTTCAAACTTCAAACGGAGAGACTGAAGAAGGAGATCTTCCTGAGAGCGTTTATTTCGGTAAGGGGGGCATGATTAGGTGCCGATGATTTAACTGGGGTTTCGATTACATGCCATGTGTATACTTTCTATTGGTTTGCGAGAATATTCAACACATTTTCTTTTACTTTTGTTTTTCTTTGATTGGCTCGATTGCGGATTTTTGGAGTCAATGTGTAGTTTACTGAATCCCATTAAAAACGATCTTTTTATGGTAATTTTTATTTTTAGTTATATTTCACTTAAAAAATATTAAATTAATATTTTTTTTAAGATTTTACAAATAATTTTAATATACTAATATAAAAAAAAAATTACTCTACACTGTAATACTAAAAACTATCAAATACCAACACTCACTTAATCATTCTGCTATGGATAAATTACAAAACCCCACCTCATCCACGTATACCTGTCAAGATGGTAAGATACATTTCCACCACTCTGTGTTGATAATTTTTTTTAATCCAATTATACGCATGAAAGTAATAGATCCTTCGATCACTGAACATAAACTAGATGGAATAAACACATTAATGTGTTCTTATTTTTCATATCAAACGTGTTCCATAATGAATTAAACAGTTATTAGTTGATGGATTAATCATTTAGTAGATGATTTTGACATAAATTGGAAAATACAGATACCAATTTAAAATTTTACCAACACAGATGAAATTGAGAAATTTCGAGAAACGCGAGCGACGAGAAATGTAGGGCTACTAGGCCATGCTTAACCGGCTTAGAGGGGGAGGAAAAAGATTCGCAAAACCTCAAAAGAAATACTCTAATGCATAGGTTAACTTCAGATAAAGCATACAATGGAAAGAGAGTTCAAATAAAGCATGCCCTGTCGCATTTCCTCGTTTGGACTTTCAACCATACTTCTGGCAACCACAGCCAGCATACAAGCATTAAAACAATGATAAGGGCTAAATATATAGCATTTTGTTTTTCATTTATTGATGATCATAGAAATGTTTGCACAATACATAAATGAATAAACCAAAATTTCTATTAAATTGGTCGTTTAGTCTTCGTAGTTTTAGCTGAATTCACCATCACCACGATAGTTGACAACCTTCAACCTGTGATAAATGCACTTTCAGGTACAGATGAAAGGTCCAGAAACCAGGATTTCAATATAGCATACTCATTTAGTAAATTACCATGTAGGACAGCTGTAATGTTGTTATGTCTAGGAGTCATTGGCTTTTACAGAAGAAAATGATCAATCATATGTCGTATCACATCTGCACCTTCAATATGCATCATTTCATCTTTAACCTGCAACATGCACAGAATGGTGTTAGGTTCCTTCAGAAACACAGAAATTTATGGTGTTAATTTTCATTTTCCGAGGAGTTTTTTTTTTTTTTTTTTTTCCTTGCACATGAGCACTGATGAGACCATTATTATTCCCAAGAGATGGTTAGCATTTTCATACCATATAACCAAAAAACATAACACTGCGGTGAGGACGAATGGATGCATGCATGAGGGGAGAATGAGAGAGACCTGAATTACACTATGAGCAGCAAACCTCTGTCGGCTGGCATGGAAGCTAACGTCCACTTTTTCCCATGACACACGGGATAAACCAGCCACTAGTTCCTCTGCACAAAAAAAACCAATCAACAAACTTTTAAAATTGATAAGCAGTAATTGTGGTGGACGGAAATTGCCCAAACAAGAAGAAGTTCTCATTAGACAAGTTGGGCAAGGGAATTAAAACAAATGAGGTGATCATAGTGGCTGCATCTTTTCATTCAAAATATACCTTCTAGCTTGTCCGAACCATCATCTTCTGTCGAAATAAGTTCAGACTGCTCGGCATCACGGGCCTTGCAGCGTTCTTCGTATACAATATGCGGATATTCCTTGTTCATATTATCTTCCCACTAAAACATAAAATGACATTTCAGTCAGGACGTTCTAGCCAACAGGCAATAAGATAAAGGAGAACTATACAGTGGAAGCAGATGTACCTTTGGCAATTCATAATTACGCCTGATGGACGACGTTCTCCAACCCACAATATCTAAACAATTTTCATTAAGGAAACAGAGAATAAAGACTCTGCCATGTTTTCAGATTATATATCACTCACAGCTACTTTGAATGAACAAAAAGGATACGGTCATAGCCCACATTTGAATATGCCACCCGGCGTTTGAATATACACAATGCCGACCTACAAAATTAGTTAGGTGCCCTTATTAATTGCATATTTGGATATCATGAAGATGACGTCTCAAGAAACTACAAAAAGAAAAAATCTGCATAAAGAACTGTTGTGTAAGAGGCATACATGAAAAAACAATCACCATAATCTTCTATCATGCGTTTAAGCAATGGAGCATTGCCCTCATCATCATCGGTAAGAAAAAGGTGTCGACCTGTTCTCTTAAATATCCAATGAATCAAGAGGCGAGCTGCTTTCTCAAAGGCGGTTACACCAAAAAGAAATGGAACCTGCAAATGAAGACATTTTTTGAACGAAATACACAAGTGTAATTAATCTAAATTTAATAAAGCTTAGTTTAAGGAATGATTAACATGCCCAGTCAGATAGTGGCAGGAAAGCAAGCAAAGCTATTTCTATGCACAGATTTAGTCCAGATTTTTTTGTTATGAAAACATTTAAGCAACCTAATAATTTGCTTTTTCAATGCTTTTGAGTGGATGCTGATCAAATTTGACAATCTAAATGACACAAGACAATCAAAATATGATACCTGCTTATTTCCTCTTGAACCAAGGTGAGGTGTAGCAACCGTGATAAAGTTCATAGGCTCCAAGCCACCTATTGTAGCCTTTATGTCGTCTTCATTTGTACCATCAGTTGAATCTGCTACATTTTCTTTCTTGGGTGGTCTATACAATCTTCCAATTGCATATCTGGCCACTAATCCTCCCACAGAATGTGCAACAAATGAAATCTTCCGCAAATTCTGCTTTCTTTGAATCACCTCAAGTACCTAAAATTCAAATATTCCATCAATAACCCAGCATAAGAATTCATCCAAACTTAGTAAATAACTACAGGCACGCCCATGAATCCAAAAAATGCAATACCTCCTCAGCCAACCGCTCACCCATCACATCAACACCATCAAGTGTCAGCCTAAACATATTTTTTTCACTACCTGCAATGCAAGTAAAACCAACCCAAGCATTTCATTCTGAGTAAGGAAAAAAAAAACAGATACCAAAAGAAATGATTTAAACTCCACTCAACAACCACTTAAATACCAAATTCAAAAGGAAAGAAAGGATTTCGCTTCTTATTAATATCGAAAACATAACTAATGATGCTTACAATGAACAAAGACTTTATCAGGTAAAGTTCTAACAAACTGCTCTGCTCCAAACTTCCAATCTGCGTTACTGATCACTCAAATACACCCACAGTTAGCAAACAGCATAACTAATCGAATTCCAAATTCAATAATTATGCCCGAAAATTCAGTTAAACTCGAAAGGAAACTTTAAAAGAAAGTTGAGATTTTGCTCTCATAATTTACAAAATTAAACCAAACCCAGATTAAAAAAATATATATTACACTAGATTAAGCAAACAACAAATCAATTGAATTCCGAATTCAGTAATTGAGGGTGAAAATTCAATTAATAAAACAAAAACTTTTAAATTAAAGTTTTAACATTTTGCTCTCGTGGTCGACAAAATTAAACCAAGACCAGGTAAAAAAATTCACTAAATTAAATAAACAAAACATGATAATCGGTGATTAATAAGAAGAAGAAAAAAGAGCATACCTTCCAAGGATACCGTGGACCATAATGACAAGATGATCAGCAGAAGCAGCAGCGGATTTTTGACAACTCCAGACATCACAGCTTCCATTTACTGATTCTGTTGAACAAACTCTGTTCTCCATGATTTATTGATCCAATTCTTGATTTTTATCTCTCTCGCTTTCTTTACGGTTCTTCACTCAAAAATGCATTAAATCATGACTGCAGAGAATTTGTTTTTGGTTATTGTGTTGATTCTCTCGAAAAAAATGGCAGCGAGAGAGTCCCCGGATAGAGGAAGCTGAAAAGGGTAGTTATAGAGAAAATTAAAGAACGGTTTTTATTTTTAACCATTCGGTTTGGTGCGATTGATTATCACTCATATTTTTTTCAAATATTATTACTTATATTAAAAATATAAAAGAAAGTGAATTAAAAAACAATTTTTAAGGAATAAAGAGATATGTTTATATTAAAAAAATATAAAGAGAGGGTTTTTTTATTATAAAAATTATCATTTTACTCTTTAATCTTTTATTTCTGAATTTTTATTTAAGGGTAAAATAGTCTTTTCCACCTAATAAAATAGTTTTTGTAAAATTTAATATAAGGTATTTTGGTTCGTTATTTTTTAAGTATGATGTAATGATTGGATTATTTTTAAAAGCAAAAATCAAATATAACCATTTCAAGGGTTTTGTTAACTTTTTTTTTTTTTTCAATACACAATAAAATTACTTGAATGGCCTTAGCATCAGTTTTTTTTTTTATTTAACTTTGATTCAAGGGTATTTTAATATTTTTACTTCGATTTTTTTTGTTACATTTACATTGAGCTAGAGGTTGTTTTATCTTTAAAAATAAATCTAATATTATTAAAATTAAAAGTTGTCAGGTATAATGATACACACGAGGGTGCTTCATCTTCATTCATACTATTTGACTGGTGCATTGCGGTGGCCTTACCCCACATTCTGTGATGGCATTAGAAATTTCTTGTTGTACTCTTCAAGGTGGCCGGGTATGCTTGGATGACGGAGCTATGGTCGGTCTTGGATGGACTTTTTATTTTTTTATTATTTTTCTCAAATTTTTTATTTTTTACTGAACTTTAATTCTATTCGCTTAGTCAATTTGGTTTTTATTCTCTTAATTGTTAATTATTTTTTTTATTTTGAATTTTTTTTTTCAATTACATCCATTAAATTTGATTCAATTTAATTTTTTTTAGAATTTTATCCTTATTATTTTGATCTTTTTTATTTTCTTCTCAATTTTTTTATTATTTTATTTCAATTATTTGAGTCTATTTTATCTTCCAATTTAGTCCTTATTCTCTTAATTTCTAATTGTTTTGTTTTTAATTTTTCTTTTTCAATTATATTCCTCAAATTTAATTGAATTCATTTTTTTTAATTTGGTTCTCATTATTTTGTTTTTTATCTTATCCTCAATTCTTTTTTGATTATTTTATTTCAATTTCATTCATCAATATTTTATTTAATTTAATTTTGGTTTTAATTTCTATCCTCATTCTTTTGATTTCTATTTCTTTTATTTTTTTTTTTTTGCTTTTGTTATTTTTTCAATTCCATCTCTAAATATTTTTTATATTAAGGATTTGGTTTCATTATGTTTTCATGTTTTTTTTTATGAGCTACTCAAAGCCTTATGAACCGAGTGATGGTTTTAAAGATTAGTTGGGTGTGTAAACCCCTAATCTCTCAAAAATATAAAAAATCATATTGTATTTTTATATAAAAATTTAAAAATATGTATTTGCATGCATTTTAAGATTTAATAACCAGTTTATTAAAATCATGAGAATTTAGTTTATATTTCAAAAAATACCAAAAAATTATTTTGTTTTCTGTTAGTATCCAAGATTATGAACTTATACGTAAGACATATTCCTAATATTAAATAAAAAGATAGTTTTGTTTATTTTTTATATTGACATTAGAACTTTTTAATGCGATAAGATAATACCAACGATTGAGGAGAACTTTTCTTGAACCTTAGATAAACCAACGATTAGAAAATAAAATAATACCTTAGTTTATATCGGATACATAAAACAATGCAGCTTACCTCAGGTAAGTCATATTAAGAGTGCTAATACCATTTCTTTACGTAATCAGTTCTCTTTCCCAGACTATGAGACCAATTAGGATTCATAGTGACCAAAATATTATGTGGCGACTCACATTCCCTTTTTCTACTGATAAAGAACAAGAATTCATTGTTCTTTTTACCCACACCATTCCTTATCCAGGAGGATAATCGTCGCGACGCCTCACACGTGTGACAGCGAGTACAAAGTTACTTCTTTGCGTGACATGTTTAAATCCAAATGACTCTTTCTCTGCTTTCAACAAAGAAAATCTTATTCTCTTTGCTCATTTCTATCACAATGAATTCTCTATAGTGGATCTTATGGTATTTGGTGATCAACTTGATTTATATATTATTATTCTACGTAATGATGATGAGTTTTTCGGTATTGAAGATATTATTAGTCTTGTGGAGAAAATGGTAAAAAAAAATAAAGATAGTTTGGAGAGAGTTTTTCAAATTAATATTAATGCTTAGCAAATTGTCATTACTTCTATCAGTTGCAACTGATACAGTGAAGAGAGTTTTTTTTTGTTATGCATATTATAAGTGGATAAATAACAATTTAATTGTATATATTAAGAAAGCTATCTTTAATAAAATTGATAATGAAATCATTATAAAACGGTTTTAAAATATGAAAACTTGAAGACAACAATTATAATGTAAGTTTTTCATTTTAAAAATATTTCTAAATTAATTTCATTTAATATAAGTTAGCTCATATGTTTCAATTTGATTTTTTTATTTGGTAATATCATATTCGTTATTTAACTGGATTTTGCTTTGAAGAAATAGATAGACATAAAGAGAAGAGATAATATAAAGTTCATGACCTATAAAAAATAATAAAAATATATTTATCTGAAATTTCCCTTGTATCCTTTTATTTTTTTTAAATAAAATTTATAAAATAACTAGTAAAATATAACTGGTAAAAAAAAAATTTATTGCGTGGATGATTAAATTATAAGTGACGACTAACTTGACTTTCAAAGTTTCATAGACTTCTACTGGAACAAAAAGTTCCAAAATTAGTTTTCAAGCAACAGATAAAGGTTAGAGAATGCTTAGAAGCGAGTTTTTATGGTTATTTGCTAAAGCTTAGAAGAGATTCATGATCTTCTTCTTCTTCTTCTTCGTGGATAATAGAACTCATTGAAAGGTTAAAAAGAAGAAGAAAAAATACTACCAACCTGTGCATTTTAACTTTGTGCAGGGAATAATTACCTCTAAACTACATGTAATCTCTTACACTTGCAATCTCACTAACACATGACATATCTAAAATTCACATAAATTACACAGGATTTTCCATGGAATGATTACAAAATGCAGTTCGGATTTATGATGAACAAAACTCGTGCATAGTTTCTAGCCTCCCTGAATTTCAAGTTTCCTGTTACGGTAAAATCCTAGATGCAGGCAAGATAAGGGAAGAACCCTGACACAACCTGATAATTTGCCTTTTCCTCGCAGAGAAACAGAGAGAATAAAAGAAGCTGGCACACGCCAATAATTAGCAGATAAGTTTCTTTGATATCTGTATTGTCCACTCCTCCCCTGACGTGGATCATATGAATGATTGCTGATCTTCAATGCTAGCCAAGTCCCAGCAACTACGAAAAAGACACCCAGAGAGGGATGGAAGAAATAGCACTGTGGCCCCTGACCACTCCATTTCACAATTATTTTTAACCTAATTTATTGTCTCGTTGTCTTAGGGTTTATCCACTTCTTTCTATTAGAAAAGGTCCTACAATGAAACTTAATTACTTGTACGCATCAATCATGCCTATCTTCCTTTCTGCAGTTTCTGGTTTTTCAGTTTTGATAAAGCAAGCCCAGATTGCTCAACAACACAACCCTCAAGCAATGCATTGATTCACCACAGACAAAACTGCATTAGTGGGGAGAGGATTGGGATATGATGCACTGAATAATGAAAAAAAAAATCAGGGTCTTACAAACTTTAAAATCACAGCTTCAAATATTAATAATTCTTCAAAAAATTTAATATGTTCTAAAAAATAAATTAGATAA
>Ga0325401_1002884_pt1 | contig 15467 bp, 16 predicted proteins | sample PopdelMetagenome_FD_205666 | JGI IMG/M metagenome (GOLD analysis project Ga0325401, IMG submission 205666) | Populus deltoides microbial communities from Bellville, Georgia, United States - Xylem-PdKOR-R2 | ecosystem: Host-associated > Plants > Phyllosphere > Stem > Wood/Secondary xylem | place...
AAAAATTATTTTTAATATTGGTATATTAAAATAATAAAAAAATCGAAATTTTAAGAAATTCTATTTAGAATGTAATCTCAAAAGGCCTCTGAATAAACTCAGCTGGAAATTTTAATCTAGAATGAAAAACTTGTTAGCAAATCATTCTTTTTCATAATACCTATCATCATATTCTTTTGGAAAAAGAATTCGGAAGTGGTTTTTCATCATGAATATAGCATTAGTCAAAAGAGAGGACGAGTTGATCAAGTTTACAGCCAATACTGAAAGGCCTTGAGTAATTTGGTAGAGCCACGATTACCAAGAGTATTTTGAGCAACAGAAGAAACAATTAATTAACAAAAAGTAGTAGAAATAAAAAATAAAAATAGAAGCAGGCATGAACTGTTTCAGCGTTAACCAAGAACTTGTCTCCGGCTTCCTTCAGCCTAAACAGCATGCGACTAACGAGCATGCATGCTTAACTCAAACGCCAAGTGATCTTCACTTGAAAAATTACAAAACTAGCTAGTACTGTGCCCAAATGTCAATCCCAAGTATAAACGTGGTCTAATCAGCCGCTATATTTCCCCTTTAATTTCTTCTTTCGGTTTTTGCTAGTATAAGAACAACATTTGAGTTCCGATCCAAAGAACAATAAAATTCGAGTCCGAATCCATGCCCCTAGCTCTTCCTGCTGTAAAGAAAGTCGTTCAATTTGTTGTTGAATCGAAGAAGAACACACCCATGTCAATATTATTTGTTGCTGTGTTTATTTTTAGTGGTGGGTTTTATAGCGTGTTTGTTTTTGTTCTTGTATTTGTTACGGGGTATAATTTTTTATAGTAAAAAACCTAGTGTAAAAGCAGTAAATTCATGCTTCTTCTGCTATATTTTTTTGCTTTCAGTAATTTTTGTCCTCCATAAAAAAACGAGAGACTAGTAAAAAAAAACATACATAAGTGTAATTAAAGGGAGGCCATTAATTACTAGGACGTACAGTGTAAGATTTAATTCATTTTCCAAGTTTTTTTTAAAAAAAATAAATACAAAAGAGGTAAAATAAATTATCAAAAAACTAGAGATATAATACTGACACCGAGTTGGTCGTCGAAAAGAAGGCATAAGAGAAGGGCACGGTGGTTGAAAAATAGACGAAGCTTAACTTCAAGGCAATGGCGACTCTGCAACCAACTTCCACACCACCACCCTTAACATGCCACATTAGGTGAGAGCAAGAGATCCAGCACAACTTTCTATACCCTACCCTTCCATTCATAAAAAAGAAACATTCACCCCCTCTCAACCCATTACGTAGCTCTCTCGCCCCTTTCCATTGCTCAACATGGAAGCCAGTGCTGGACTTGTCGCTGGCTCTCACAACCGCAACGAGCTTGTTGTCATTCATGGCCATGAAGAGGTAACAAACACTAACAAAACATACCTCCTATAAGAGCCTGCAGCAAGAAACCATGCATGAAGTGACTTCTTTGTGTTTGTTTTTGTTTTGGTGCAGCATAAACCCTTGAAGAACTTGGATGGCCAAGTTTGTGAGATATGTGGGGATGAGATTGGCCTAAATGTAGATGGTGATTTGTTTGTGGCTTGCAATGAGTGTGGTTTTCCTGCTTGTAGACCATGCTACGAGTATGAAAGAAGAGAAGGGACTCAAAACTGTCCTCAGTGCAAGACTAGATACAAGCGTCTCAAAGGTAAAATATAGAGCCCAAAGCTATAATAGTACTGTTGTCTTGGCATGGATTTTTCAAGCTGATTTTATTTGAGAAATTTGTGTAGGGAGTCCGAGGGTTGAGGGGGATGATGATGAAGATGATTTGGATGATATTGAACACGAGTTCATCATTGAAGATGAGCAAGACAAGAATAAGTATCTCACCGAGGCAATGCTTCATGGGAAGATGACTTATGGAAGAGGCCATGACGATGAAGAAAATAGCCACTTCCCACCAGTCATAACTGGTGTCAGATCAAGACCTGTAAGTGATGCTGCTCTTTTGTTTTGGTTCCAATTCAATGGATTTGTTTTAGAAATTTTTAAGTGGAGAATATAAAAATGGTTTAACATCTGTGCAGGTGAGCGGAGAGTTCCCTATTGGATCTCATGGAGAGCAGATGCTATCTTCTTCACTTCATAAGAGAGTGCACCCATATCCAGTTTCTGAACCTGGTATTTACTTGTCACAAGCATTGATTGAAATGATTAACCGAAACATTATTACGATAATCTCACATGATTTTCATGTATTTGCACGAAACAGGAAGCGCAAGATGGGACGCAAAGAAAGAGGGAGGGTGGAAAGAGAGGATGGATGATTGGAAAATGCAGCAAGGGAATCTGGGGCCTGAACAAGAAGATGATGCCGAAGCAGCCATGTATGTATCCAGTTTCTTATAGTAGGATATGCCTAGACCAATCTTGCCATGTTTGTAACGACAAATTAGCCTTCTTCCGAAATCATCAGTTGACATTGAATGATATGTTGTGAACTATTATTGCAGGTTAGACGAGGCAAGACAGCCACTCTCCAGGAAAGTACCAATTGCGTCGAGCAAGATCAATCCGTATAGAATGGTTATTGTTGCCAGGCTGATCATACTTGCCTTCTTTCTTCGCTATAGAATTTTGCATCCGGTGCATGATGCAATTGGGCTATGGCTGACATCTATAGTCTGTGAAATCTGGTTTGCGATTTCATGGATTCTTGATCAGTTCCCCAAGTGGTTGCCTATTGATCGCGAGACTTATCTGGATCGCCTTTCTCTCAGGTCCATAGAATTCTCAAACCAGAACAAATTTAGAATTTCCAAGATTTATATGTTCGGGAAACCGACTCCAATGATTTCTTTTCCTGCTAAAGCAAGTTTCAGAAAAAAACCACTGATATTTTTTTGCAACGCAGATACGAACGGGAAGGCGAGCCCAATATGCTAGCGCCAGCTGATATCTTTGTCAGTACTGTGGATCCTATGAAGGAACCCCCTCTTGTTACGGGTAACACAATTTTATCAATTTTGGCCATGGACTACCCAGTTGAAAAGATCTCATGTTACCTCTCTGATGATGGCGCTTCCATGTGCACCTTCGAAGCCATGTCTGAAACTGCTGAATTTGCTCGAAAATGGGTTCCATTCTGCAAGAAATATAGCATAGAACCTCGAGCTCCTGAGTTTTACTTTGCTCTGAAGATCGATTATCTCAAGGACAAAGTTCAGCCAACCTTTGTCAAGGAACGTCGAGCTATGAAGGTTTGTTTGTAGTTAGTGTAGAACCCTATAGAATTTTTCAAAGCTTGAAGTACTTGCAATCTATTTTAGCTAACATTCTATGATTTTTGGTCTTTGGCAGAGAGAATATGAAGAATTCAAGGTTAGGATAAATGCAATTGTAGCAAAAGCACAGAAGGTTCCTCCAGAGGGGTGGATCATGCAAGATGGGACACCATGGCCTGGAAACAATACCAGGGATCACCCTGGTATGATTCAAGTATTTCTTGGTCACAGTGGAGGCCATGACACTGAAGGAAATGAGCTCCCTCGCCTTGTATATGTATCTCGTGAGAAGAGACCTGGTTTTTCACATCATAAGAAGGCCGGTGCCATGAATGCCCTGGTAAATAAACTTGAGAAAAATTCGTTTATCTTACATGCATCAAGTTCTCTCACCTTTGAAAGGCCTGCATGTGATGTGATACCTCTTACTTTTTGCAATTTTCAGATTCGGGTCTCTGCAGTGTTAACCAATGCTCCTTTCATGCTGAACTTGGATTGTGACCATTATATAAACAATAGCAAGGCCGTTCGAGAGGCTATGTGTTTCTTGATGGACCCCCAGATTGGAAAGAGAGTTTGCTACGTGCAATTCCCTCAAAGATTCGATGGCATTGATAGACATGATCGTTACGCCAACAGGAATACTGTTTTCTTTGATGTAAATCCTGGACTAAAACAAACCCATGCTTGTGTATGTTCTCATACGCCGTGCGTGTGGAAAGCGAGATGATGTTTTGTTTCTCTGTGTCGCCTGCAGATTAACATGAAAGGTCTAGATGGAATTCAGGGTCCGGTGTACGTCGGCACAGGATGCGTTTTCAAAAGGCAAGCTCTGTATGGCTACGACCCTCCAAAAGAACCCAAGCGCCCAAAGATGGTGACCTGTGACTGCTGCCCATGTTTTGGGCGTCGCAAAAAGAAGAATGCTAAGAATGGTGCAGTTGGAGAAGGCACAAGCCTGCAAGGTTTTCAAAGATCTTTAACTGGATAACATTCTTTTCATACTGATTTCCCAACAATCTTCTTTCCCTTCCCTCATCCTAATGTTTAAGGCATGCTGGACAGGAATGGATAACGAGAAGGAGCTACTGATGTCTCAAATGAATTTTGAAAAGAGGTTTGGACAGTCAACAATTTTTGTGACTTCAACTTTAATGGAAGAAGGTGGCGTACCTCCTTCCTCGAGTCCAGCGGCTCTGCTAAAAGAAGCCATCCATGTGATCAGTTGTGGGTATGAAGACAAAACTGAATGGGGACTCGAGGTAATGTAAACAGCAAAAATTTCTGTATCTCCACAAAGCGTTGAGCAATTGAGGTTGAAGAGAAAGTTTGCTTGTTGCTTAGAAGTTTCTCCATTGAATAAATTTGCCTTTTCCTGTGCAGCTGGGCTGGATTTACGGTTCAATCACAGAGGATATTCTGACAGGTTTTAAGATGCATTGCCGTGGATGGAGGTCTATTTACTGTATGCCAAAGTTAGCTGCATTTAAGGGCTCAGCTCCCATCAATCTATCAGATCGGCTCAACCAAGTGCTTCGATGGGCTCTTGGTTCTGTTGAGATTTTCTTCAGTCGTCACAGCCCTATGTTGTATGGCTACAAGGAAGGAAAGCTCAAGTGGCTCGAGAGGTTTGCATATGTGAACACAACTATCTACCCCTTCACTTCCTTAGCACTCGTTGCCTACTGTTGCCTCCCCGCCATCTGCCTGCTTACTGATAAATTCATCATGCCAGAGGTAATGATACAATTGTTATTTCCTCCGTTGAAACACAACGGAAAGCTTTAAAAGGCAAAACCATTACAAAAAACGATACTGGAATTGAACTCTGAAGTAACAATAAGATGTTTTCAAATGCTATGTTAACACGAGAACATGATTTTGTTCATTTATAACGATATCATTACATGTTCTCAATTTGTTTGTGATCCAGATAAGCACCTTTGCGAGTCTTTTCTTCATTGGCTTGTTTTTGTCAATCTTTTCAACGGGTATTCTTGAGTTAAGATGGAGCGGAGTAAGCATTGAGGAATGGTGGAGAAACGAGCAATTCTGGGTTATAGGTGGTGTATCAGCTCACCTCTTTGCTGTTGTCCAAGGTCTTCTGAAAGTTTTAGCTGGTATCGACACAAACTTCACTGTCACATCCAAGGCAACAGATGATGACGATTTTGGAGAACTATACGCATTTAAGTGGACAACCCTGCTTATCCCTCCAACCACTATCTTAATCATCAACCTCGTTGGAGTTGTTGCTGGAGTCTCAGATGCCATAAACAATGGGTATCAGTCATGGGGACCTCTATTTGGGAAGCTCTTCTTTGCCTTCTGGGTGATTGTCCATCTCTACCCATTCCTCAAAGGTCTAATGGGGAGGCAAAACAGGACACCCACTATTGTTGTTATATGGTCAGTGCTCTTGGCTTCCATCTTCTCCTTGCTATGGGTCCGAATCGATCCATTTGTGATGAAAACCAAGGGACCTGACACCAAGCAATGTGGAATCAACTGTTAAATGTGTGCTTGTTTTCTAGTTGATTTGTGCATCTCTAGAATATACATGTACATATTGCTTCTATGGGAATACGATATGCGATGTAACCGACAAAATGGAGATGCCCAAGGAATAAAATTAGAGTGAAAATCTTGTATAGCAACGAGCATTGAACCCAGTTTTGTAATTGAAATGAAAAACATTTTCCTTATCACACGTTCACACTAACAGCCCCAAGGAGTGCATAATTCTGCTTTATACACTTGGATTGCAAAAGTTCTAACCACTGCACCTATCTCAAAACACCAAGAATCTCAATCTTTGAAAGTCTCACAAGTCATCCCGGGCCAGTAAATAAATCTCATAAGTCATGGAGCATGTGTCAATGATGGCTTATATTAAAAATTCACCTAAAATGTTTGAAAACTTTGTTCCTTGTCAATCAAGAAACCTCCAAGTGCATGAACATGAATGTCAAAGCAAGCCTGGTGTTTCTTGGGAAGATCTTCACTAGAAGAACTCAAATTATAATCCTTTATTGATTAAGGATCCTATGCTGGAACATGCTGTTATCTATTTATACCGCAGTCCATTTCTGCTTGTTCCTTGAATATCTGATGAGGTCCCAAATGCACAGACCAAACATAGTTGGTATATGTTATGCCAATCTCTGCTGGAAAAGAACGTGAATTCCATGAGGGGAAGAAATGGAAAAGAAGGTAATGTATGAAAGTTTTCAAGGTCAATCTGAAAGGCAAACCTACAGTGAAGATTTGAGGCTTATGCACTAATCTTAAGGTTGTGGCTACAAGGATGACATTTTTTATTCTCTTTGAGAATAGCCATGATGCAAGCCTCAGCAATTATTCATCATTTTATGTTCAAAATTGCATTTACTGATATCCAAAAGAACTTCCAATTGGCTCTTGTCCAAACTCTTCAATAAACTAGATTTCAGATAACTGAGGGAGGATAATAAACAACCTTCGTGTTCTAGTTCCAGATAATGTAAACAGCATGCAAAAAAGCATTGGAGAATTTCGTTGATATATACACAAAGCACATGGAGGAAAAACAATGCATGAAATAGGTCATGAAGCTTATTTGAAACACAATTTCCTTTTTCACTAAAATGCAACGCATAGATTTGTTAAGAAATTTTCCTACGATTACCTAGAAGCAACAGGATAAGTTCAAAAGTGCAACCCAGAAAACCAAATTGACTGAACTGTTATTTTGTTTAATCTCTCATGGTATCACAACATGAAAAGCATTTACTTACCAGAAAATATCTGCTATCCTGAAATGACTTGAAAAGATTGAAGCAGGACATCTTTTTTCACCAATAGTCTCCACATGAACAGAGACCATCTTTGAAGTGATGGAATCTATTGGCATCCCTTACCACAATAACTCTCTTTGTGATCTTTGACAAGAACTTAGTCCAATTATGACAGTCTAAACAAACTCGGAGATTCTTGATAATCCTAATTTCAGCTCCAGGTTCAGTAGAGATAAGGCCAAAGGCAATGGCCAACTTCTCACTGTGAACCTTCATTGTCAGTTCCTTCTCTTCCTCCTCCAGATCATGCAAAACAGTGGTAGTCTCTGTCTGGAATCCTGCCTCTGTCATCTTTCCAGTCAATTTATCTAGTTCTGCATAGATTGCCTTTGATTGTGGATGGGACTGGTCACCAGATGTGAAGACATGTGGGACCTGACCAATCTCAATCAATGTACAGCCTGGAGTCTTTGCTAGCCTTTTCTTCTTAGCTACTTGTCTTACTGAAGCAGCTTGTGGATATTTCCTCTCTACTGAATAGATATTCGACATTAAGACATAGTATCCTATATTTTCTGGGTCCAATTCAAATAACTTTTCAGAAGCTACATGAGCTAGGTTTGTGTCCTTGTGGATCATACAAGCTCCAAGCAGGGCACCCCACACGGGAGGACCAGGCTCAACGGGCATTGCCTTGATAAATTCCAAAGCCTTTTTCAATTGTCCAGCTCGTCCAAGGATATCAACCATGCATGCATAATGCTCGGCTAATGGTTCAAAGCCGAAGTCATGGACCATAGTGTGAAAAATTCCATCTCCTTCTTTCACTAACCCAGCATGACTGCAAGCATACAATACAGAGAGAAAAGTGAGACCAGTGGGTTTAACAGAAGAAGACAACATATCGTAAAAGAGCTTTAGTGCTTCCTGCCCGTGCCCATGGAGACCATAACCAGAAATCATGGCGTTCCAAGTCACCTCATTCTTCTCAGGCATCAGATCAAATAATTCCCTAGCTACTGTAATGCTCCCACACTTTGCATACATGTCAATCAGAGCCGTTGAAACATAGACATTGGACTCAAAACGATTGCTCTTAATTAAACTGTGTACCCATTCTCCAAGACTTAAGGCTCCAATTTGAGCACAAGCCGAAAGAATGCTGGTAACAGTAACTGGATTTGGATTGACATTATTTTTTTGCATCGTCTGAAAAAGGGAGATTGCTGCATCTGTTAAACCATTTTGGGTACAACCCGAGATCATTGCATTCCAAGAAGCTAAAGTCTTCTCTGCTGATTCATCAAAAAGTTGCCTTGCAAATATCATTTCATTCAATCTACAATAAACAGTAGTCAATGCAGTTGAAACAGAAGAATGGGAAACGATACCAAGTTTCACACAAAAACCATGGATACAATTACAAAGATATGAATGACCGAAAGGAGAATACACAGGAATCAACCCCACAATAGTACTTGAACTAACTCTCTCTCCAGAACTAAGCAGTTCTTTGAACAACCTCACCGAATCCTCAGTCTCGCCATTGCAAGTAAACCCTGAAATCATTGCATTACAAGAAATCAAGTCTTTCTTACGAATCTCCCCAAACAACAACCTCGCAATCTCAACTTCCCCGCATTTCGAGAACAACGAAACCAAGCCCGTAAGCAACGAAACATGAGAATAGAAACCACACTTTATAGCCAAACACAGAATTTGCATGCCTAATTTCAACTCTTGTAACTCAGCCACAGCAGGTAAAACAGCTATAACTGTAGTTAAATCAAACCTGGGCCCATTACCCGAAACCATATCTCCAAAAACTCTAATTGAGTCCTCGAAACAAGAATTCTTAACAAACCCAGATATCATTGTATTATACAAAACAGTATCTATTTGAGGCAATCTATCAAACACCTTAATAGCTAAATTTTCCCGCCAAATTTTAAAATAAAAGTCGACAAGGGCAGACCCAACAAACAAATCCAAACCAAACCCATCAATTATTGCCTTTCCATGTAATATCCCACCAATTCTAGCATCCCCAAGACTCGCCGCAGCCGATACAACGAAAGCATAACTATAATCATCGGGCTTTAAACGAGTGCTTTTTCTCAAATGGGTAAACAGAGAAATCGCCGACAAAGGCTTGTTATTGGTGGAGAAGCCTTTAATGAGAACGTTAAAGAGGAAAAGGTCCGGTTTCGGGACGGAGAAAAAGAGTGCACGAGCGTGGAGAGTGGCATTGAAGTCGAAGAATTTGTGGGTGAGTTTGGTGGCGATGGAAATGTCGTTTAGGAGGAGGCTGTGGTGGATTAGCTGGGCTTGGAGTTGGGTTAAGTGAGAGAGGGTGGCAGCTTTTCTGAGGAGATTGAGAAAGAAATCGCGGGTACGAGGTATGTAATAGCAAGTTTTAGCTCCTGTCGATGATGCTAGTATGGTTTTTGGGAGAGACATCTGCGTGTTTTCTGCTATTTCCTATGCAACTGAGGATTGGTTATTCATTTTTTTGTTGCTGGTTGGTTGGTTGTTAACGAAGAAGAGAGTGGGGGAGAGGGTGGAGCTGGAGACTTGACGAGAGCTCTCCTCGAGACACCAGGTCCGCAGCCTAAAGCCTACAGCCTACAGGGGTTTTTCCTTCTGTTTTTTTCTGTTTATGCGAAAGTGAAACGATTATTGTTTCATGTTGAACGACAAGGTCGTTTTCGTGGAGATGTGACTGACCTCTTTGCGATGTCGTTTCGTTGGTGTATCTAGCATAAAGACTTTTCATTGGTCAAAGTACTTTTTGATTATATACATGTCCGCGTGCTGCCGCGGGCTTATAAAATAAATTCACTTGATAGTATTATAATTGTGAACCAACGCTAGATAAGTAATAGCAATTAAAGATATGATTGAGCAAATATTTTATGACGAAAAAAAAGTTGTGTTGGCGATCCAAAACTTAGAGACTGAATAAAATGATTTATAGCAATTTACAGTGTTTTGTGATGAAAGATATAGTGCTTTCGCCACATGATTTAGCTTTTCAGTTAATAAAAAGAAAAAATTACAAAGCTAAATTCTCTACCAATTTAATATTAAAAAAAAAAACCAACAAAGATAATTTTGGAAGGAAAAAACCCCATGAGAAAAAACGTTGTAGCAATTGATAATGTTTTGGGAGGAAAACTATAACACTTTTTCCAGTAAAATAAAATAAAAAACATTTAGAGAAACATTGTAACAATCCACAGTGTTTTGTGAGAAAAACTACAGCACTTTCCTCATATGATTTAGTTTTATTGTAATTATAATTCTTAACCAACTCAATATTAAAAAAAAAATCGACAAAGATAATTTTGGAAAAAATCATAAAAAAATCACATGGGAAAACACTGCAACAATTCACAGTGTTTTAAAGAAGAAAAATTACAAAGTTAAATTCTTAATCAGCTCAATATTAAAAAAAAAATCGATAGAGATAATTTTATAAAAAAAAATAACAAAACAAACACCAAAAAATAGAAAAGAAAATCATGTTGGAAACACTGTAGCAATTCATAGTGTTTTGTGATGAAAGCTACAGTGCTTCCCCACATGATTTAGCCTTATTTGTAATGATTTGTAATTGTAATTCACAAACAACTCAATATTAAAAAAATAAAATTAAAAAGGATAATTTGAAAAAAATTATAAAAAAACCATATGGGAAAAAATATTGTAGCAATGGACAATAATTTTTTAAAAAAGTTATAGTGTTTTCCTCACATATTGTAACTGTAATTTTTAACCAGCTCAATATTAAAAAATAAAATAAAATAAAGATAATTTTGGAGGGAAAAAAACCATGCGGAGAAACACTGTAGCAATCAACAATGTTTCAAAGAAAAAAAATTACAAAACCAAATTCTCAATCAGCTCAATATTAAAAAAAATCGACAAATATAATTTTGAAAAATAAATAAATAAAATAGAAAAACTAAGTGGAAAAACATCGCAGCAATCCACAGTATTTTAAAAAAAAAATTACAAAGCAAAAATTTTAACCAGGTCAATATTTAAAAGGTAAAATCAACAAAAATAATTTTGAAAAAAAAATAAATAAAAAAAAACAAAAAAAAAAGAAAAAAAGGAAAAGTTAGCCAAAAAAAAAGAGGAAAAACACGGTCGATTACTGTTGTAATCCACAATGTTTTGTGTGTTGGGGAACATTGAATCCCCCACACGGTTTAGTTATATGTATAATAGTCTTATTTGTAATGACTTGTAATTGTAATTCACAAACAACTTAATATTAAAAAAATAAAATTAAAGAGGATAATTTGAAAAAAATTAAACAAAAAACCATATGGGAAAAAACACTGTAGCAATGGACAGTAATTTTCAAAAAAGTTATAGTGTTTTCCTCACGTATTGTAACTGTAATTTTTAACCAGCTCAATATTAAAAAATAAAATAAAATAAAGATAATTTTGGAGGGAAAAAACCATGTGAAGAAACACTGTAGCAATCAACAATGTTTTAAAGAAAAAAATTACAAAACCAAATTCTCAATCAGCTCAACATTAAAAAAAAATCGACAAATATAATTTTAAAAAATAAAAAAATAAAATAGAAAAACTAAGTGGAAAAACATCGCAACAATCCACAGTATTTAAAAAAAAATTACAAAGTAAAAATTTAAACCAAGTCAATATTTAAAAGGTAAAATAAATTTGAAAAAAAAATAAATGAAAAAAATAAGAAAGTTAAAAAAAATAATTTTGCAAAAAAAACAAAAAAAAACAAAAAAAGAAGAAGGAAAAGTTAGCAAAAAAAAAGAGGAAAAAAAGAGAGGAAAAACACTGTGAATTACTGTTGTAATCCACGGTGTTTTGTGTGTGGGGGAACAGTGAATCCCCCACACGGTTTAATATATTTGTTAATATATAAAATTATTAACTTTGTTTAACTTTTAAGATATTTTATTTTTTTAATACACCATGTAATTTATGTTATGGAAATTGGGATGTTTAATTCCAATAAATAAAAAAGAAGATGAATATAAAGATTACGAGATTTTCAAAAAAAAAAAAAACGAACACTTATGCTTGGAAATGTGGTTGTGGTTGTTTTTGAAAGTGTTTTCACTCAAAAATATATCAAAATAATATATATTTTTTATTTTTTAAAATTATTTTTGATATCAATGTATTAAAATGATCTAAAAAAACTAAAAAAAATATTAATTTGAAGCAAAGAAAAAAATAAAAAATTTCAAATTTTTTCAAAAACATTTTTAAAAAATAAAAACAAATAGCGTCTTAATATAAAAAATAAACTAAAAAGTGAAGGTAGTGTTTAATAGTGTTAAACAGTATTTAGAGACTCATAATACATTATTATGGATTGGAGCAGTTCTTTTGTATTTTTTTTATTTTGACCCTTTAACTTTTGTTTTCATCAATTGAGTCATTTAGTTACAAAATTAATAGTCAATTGATTTATATTTGCTGACTAAAAGAAAAATTAAAAGAATAACGAGCAGCATAAAAAAAACAAAAGGAGATGTGTTTAAAGTTGGTTAGAAAAGTATAATATAGTCCTTCAATTTTAAAATTTAGAATTGTTCGGTTACTTATATTTTTCTAAATTCAATTTTGGTACAAAAATTTTTTTATTATTATTTTCAAGTCCCTAGTTTATGAAAAAAAGAGAAAGTTTCACTGGATTCCAGTATAGAAAGAGAAATTCATCGTTTTTGCACATTACTATCACTAAATTAATTTATCTTGGTATTCACGGGTTTTATTTGAAGAAAGTAGCTCGATAATGGTTGTTTAGAACTTCAATAATACCTAAAAATGGATCAAAATCTGAAAAAAAATCTAACCCAATTTGATTTTGTATTTTATGATCATTTTTTTAGATTTCTTAAGTTAATAAATTGATTTATAGGTGTTTTGATAGTTTTTTTAAAGTTAAAATGAGTTACAAAATGAGTTTTTAGAGATAAAATGATTTTGCCCTAATTTTCCAACTATCACTGTAATACCAAAATATGACACATTATTTAATGATTTTTTTATAAAAAAAATAAGAATGGGCAACTTAATATATATATATATATATATATATATATATAAAAGCCACTAGAATTGCGTGCCTGCTCTTTTTATAGGGTACATGCATGCAGGGCCACTAGGCTCGTGGTCCTTGGCTCTGTTATAGAAGGGGTTTTTTGTAATTTTTTATATTCTTTGTTTTTGTGCATAAAAATCTTAAAAAGAAATTTTTATTACATCTAGTTTGTATCCGGGCACGGATCAAAATGATGACGGATTAAGATATAATATCTCGGGCCTTTATTTTTGTTGATTAATGTATTTTTCTTTTAATTAAAAAAATATAATTTAACTCTTTATTATTGTTAGTTTTTTTATTTAACTTAAAATTAAAAAAATATACAGTTATCATTTAATTTACAAAAAATATGTTTAACTAAAACCATATTCATGACCCGAGTCATAAATTTTTTTTATTTAAATTGACCGAGTCGATATAATATAATTTTTTTTTAATTTCATCTTCAATTCTTTTATAAGTCTTCAATTTGTTTTCAGATTTAATCCAATTCGTGATCAATTAAGATCCAATGAAGGCCTCGCCAGAAAAAAAAAAAAAAGAAAAGGAAAAGAAAAGAAACATATTAGTTAGATTATCTAACTAAGTTAACTTATCATGATCATGTCCATTACTCAGGTTGTAAAATTTACTTGCTAACCCGGGTTAATATCATCATTTTATTCCCACCTTCAAATTTTTTTTATTTAATCCTTGATATTTTATTATTTCACTTTTTAGCTATGATCAAGCAAGGTTAGAATGACAGCTTTGTAATTTTTTTTTTTTTAACCATATCACCATTGAAGTAAACCGATCAATTTACTCTTGGTCTCTAGATCAAAGAAGTCACACCAATTGTTTTTTTTTAATTTTTATTTGTTAAGACTTATGATGGTATATTAATTTTGTTAATATATTAGTCAAGTTTTGAATAATTATTTCAAATATTTCATTACTTGTAGATAAAAATAACAAAGTTCATGTTTTTTATGTAATTATCAACTTATTAGCCGAGCTGACCCGCAACAAAACTTGGGCTAAATAGTTATAATCTAATACTTAAATTCAACACTTGTGTTTTTCAGCTGAAAAATGCTCTTTAAAAAAAAAATGCATAATTAATGCCTTTGCTTTTGCAGCCAATTTTTTTTTTTTTAATGAAAAAAGCATTTGCAATATCAACACCAAACATTATTATTTTCTTTCATTTCCTTCCACTGACGAGCACAAGATAACAATGGTGTGATGCACACACAGAGGCAGGGAAACACAGGATATGAAACTTTTTTTTTTACTTATCTGAGATCTGCTTCTACATTGAATTTCCAATCCTTTCCTTCCTTCTCATTTTCTTTCCATTCCCTTGATACAAGAAAATTACAGGAAAAGATGGAGCCGAAGGCTCACTACTGGAAAAAAAAGAGAGAATAAAACAAAATAAATTTTCCCACTGAAGTTAAGATGATAAAAAAAAAAAAAAACAATTTACATTTGACCAGAGAAGACCCTGTAATTTTATCTCTACTGAGTGAAGAAAAGTTAGTCTAGTGGTTGATCAGGGCCATGACGGTGTTTTCATGGCCATGAGTGGTGGTGGTTGCTTCTCCAGAGCTTCTTTCGTTTGTATACGATGAGTCCTAATGCTGCACTCCTCTACCTGCTTGATGCTGAAAGCAATTAGATATATCCAATATATACATTCCACGACAATACTATTTTTAAAAATAAATAAAAGAAAAAAAAAACCCTAAAATTGTGCACGACAAGCTAGCTAGCAAAGCTGAAAAACTGAATGATTTTGATTTTTTCCACAGGTGTTCTACGTATATATGCAAGGACCCCAGCTACATGCTTGCCCAGAGACAAAAAATAGAACTTTTTGTTTTTGCTAGAAGACCATCCTTTCAAGCCATACAAGTAATGATAGACTGATCTAGGCCAGCCAATCTGATAGAGGACAGACCAGATTGTCCACATGTGTAATAATTAATCTGGTGAACTGGTGAAGACAATCGTGAGAGACAGTGAGAGAGAGAGAGAGACAGTATTGATTAATCCCAACAACTTGCAAATCTAACCAGGTAGCACTGCCATTCCTCAACCATATCAAATAAATAAAAAGCTCGAACAATTGATACAACTTAACTAGGATGATGCTGCATGAACAAGTTCTGTTAGGACAGGTAATGCGACAGCAATTTATTGACTGACAAGGGTTTTGCTCTGCATTTACAAGGGCAACACTCAAATCCAGACCTAACCACTCCCACCATGCAGCAAGCATGTTTTAAAGCATGTTGGGTGGCCATGACAGCCGGAACATAAACA
>Ga0325401_1002886_pt1 | contig 15467 bp, 8 predicted proteins | sample PopdelMetagenome_FD_205666 | JGI IMG/M metagenome (GOLD analysis project Ga0325401, IMG submission 205666) | Populus deltoides microbial communities from Bellville, Georgia, United States - Xylem-PdKOR-R2 | ecosystem: Host-associated > Plants > Phyllosphere > Stem > Wood/Secondary xylem | place...
CAAGGCAAATTCAACAATAACAATTAAAATTCAACAAAATATTCAATTATTATGGCAATACAAACAATAAAATAGACAACAAATTTAAAAAACAACTATAGACTTTAGGAATGAAAAATGCTTACCTTAATAGTGTGTTTATTTTTAGACTTTATCCATTACAATACAAAAAAAAAAAAAACAAAACAAAAATATAAGGGAGGTGCTGCTAATTTTTTGTTAAATAGTCAAATTTGATTATAGCTACCATAACCTATTTTGAATCACAATACATACCATTTAATTTGTTGAAGATGAAGATAGAATTATGGCTAGAGATTACAAGAAAAAAACAAGAGATGTTTTGAAAGAAGGAGAGGAAGAAAATGGATAAAACGAAGGAGAGCAAAAAAATGATATTATTTTTAATTATGTCATCGGTGATTCCGTCCGTGTATTCACTTTAAAATTTTGAATTTTACACAAATTTTTAAATAACCCTCCAGAATTTTCATAGTCTGTCGGTAATATGAAATAAGTACACACAATCAGAGATACATTAATTACTCGCGCTTTGGAATTCACAATCCGTCGGTGATTTAGAGGACTTCACCTATATAGAGGTGAACAATTCCCATCCCCTGGCAAATACCGACGGAATGATTCCATCTATAGGGACGTCGATGATTGTGGCATATTCAGTAAATATTTTACAACTCTCTATGAAATATTGACAAACTCATTTCGTTTGTAAATCTGTCGGTGGTGTGCACAGTGCATGAAAGATTGTTTTTGTATTGTCTATTTATTCTCCATGCAAACATTTAAATTGCAAAGTGCCTGTACAACACAATAACAACATTGAACAATTATAAAAATAAAAATTTCATTGTACAAAATTTCATCCATAATATTACATTATAAAAAATTCTTTACACTTTCGTGTTCTAGTATTTTGTTAGAATTTTCTTATTCTTCTTCGTCAATTGAATCGTCATCAGCTCTGTCACACGTGTGCGGCGTCGCGGCGATCGCCCATCACCCTCATCATGTGTGGAGTGTTTATCTTGCCAAATATAGGGAGACAAGGAATTCTTGTCTCTTATCAGTGAAAAAATAGAATGAGAGTTGCCACCTAGTATTTTGGTCACTAGAAACCTTAACTGGTCTTAGAGATCGACTACGGAGAGTGATTGCATAAAGAAAAGGTATTAGCACCCCAAATACACCCTCCCTAAGGTAAGCTGCATTGCTTTATTGTCTGATAAAAACAAAAATCTTGTCGTGTGATGCAACCATATTATTCGATAGTTTCACCCACATTTAACTAGTATTTTGCCTATCTTTTATATATAAAATGCCTTGATATTCTTTGTTTTATGTTTTGAAGGCACTTTTGGATGAAAGATGCAAAAAGGAGTAAATTGGAGGTAATTGATAGATTTGATCTTCAGTCGATGATTTGTGCAAAGCGTGAGCTTTAGAGGTCGAAATGAAGTGATTCTAGTAGAATTAAAAAGCTAACATCCATACCTTTCTGGACATCTAAGGAAATAAAATAAAATAAGGAAAATCATGGAAATTGTAGCTTTCAAAGTCAAATCTCGCAATCTACCAGTGTTGACCTTCAACCATTTCAACTTGAATATCTGGAGCTACAGAATTCCAATTGATGCAAACTCAATTGTTTTGGATTCCTGACTAACAGTCCTATAAATAATCAAATGTTTAGCCAAAAAAGATGTCATATGAGGGAGATATGATTTTCCAAAGATGACAGCTGAATTCTGCCAGTAAACAGGTTTCGTGATGAAACGAGTCCAAATTACATTTCGAATCATCTAAACCGATATCCAAGTTTTTATTTTAGCAATTTAGCTCCTCTAAGTCAAAGCTTGAAGATTTCGTGCAAGACTATTTCTTTTTTTTTAGGAAAATAGTTATTGAAGTACTTAAATGTAAACAATCTACTTAAGGGAGGACTATTTTGTAAAATAAGGACTAGGATTTCTTAGCATATAAAAAGAAAGAGAGAAGGGAAAGAGGGCAGAAAGGAGGCAACAACTAGAAGTGAAGAAACACAAACTCTCCTCTCTACAAACCAGAAATAATGCTTTCTTCGATCTTTAAGAGTCGTTGTTCCATAGATATGCAAGGCTAATTAAGCTCGTTTTCTTGGTTGCAAGGACAAAACAAACCTTCGGATTTCAAGAACCGTAAAATTTATTCTTCCATTTATTTTCAGTTTATATTATGAATAAGTATGATTGTTTTCTTATGCATATTTTCTATGATTGTTGTTGATAATTGCTAGAGCGGACTCTAAGTTATTATTGTGAACAATCTATTGCTAAGTTTGATATCAAAACCGGAGTTGTGATATATGAACTTGTGAAGCAACTAAGCTTGATAATTGTGGCGGAACTATGTTATTAAACTTAGGGAGAACACTCAAATAAAGAAAACACAAGATGCGGACAGCTTGGTTGTTAAGAGATCAATCAATTTATCTAGTTCTTAGGGCAACCATTGAACTAAATCATTCATGCAGACATTGTGATTGTTTGTTGGTTAGGGTTAGTTATACGACGGATCCGTTAATTAACCAATGTTAAGAAAAGATAAAAATTCAGAATATAAATTGAAGTTTCGTTTCAAGGATTGGTTCTAATTTCCTTTGGTGGATGTGTGCTTGGAACCAAGGTTAGTTCTCTTGATAATTTTCTGATTTTATTAAATTTTGTTTGATAGTTTTTTGTTTTCTTTTGCTTTAGCCTAGATAACGTCCAAACCCCCCCCAAATTGCATATCATCTAGCATAAAAATCTGACTTGAATCTTCCTCGTGGGATCGACCCCTTACTTGCTCTATACTATCTTGTGTGTTGTGTTTGAAGCTAGGGTAATTAATTTGTGCGACCGCGACATGTGTTTTCTAATTTTTGGTCTGTCAATGGTTTAAGAAAAGTCCTCATCGGTAAGGAAGTTCTTATCTTATGGGGTAAAACCTAATTGTGCCAACGTCAAATAAAAAACTATCTTTTTAATATCGGGAGTACGTTTTACGTATAAATTCATAATCCCGGATATTAAAGGAAAATAAAATATTTTTTTGGGTGTTTTTTGAAATGTTGGCCTAGTTCTTGTGACTTTAATAAACTGGTTATTAAAGCCAAGATGCATGCTAAAACATATTTTTAAAATTTTTGTTGTATAAAAATATGATGTGATTTTTTCTTTAAGAGACTTGGTCGTTTGCATGAAAACAATTTTTTTTTAAAAAAAAGTTTTGAAGAAAACCGAGTATTTTAATACTGCATTTGTGTTTTTTCGGTATATAAAAAACAAACCGATATTAATTAAAATGGATAGAAAAATATGCAAGAAAATCATGGATTTTTTTGAAAATGTATTTTTTTTGTAAATTTTTGAACGGGCCGGACCCGAAACAAAATTGGTTTGGGACCAACCCAAATAAAATACAAACTACCTTATATTGGGTTGGACTTAGCCTAGCCGCGTGGACTGGGCTGATGATCCAACCCGGACTGGTTACTATGCCATATGATCCAACCCAGGTAATTATTTTTCCTGGCATTGCAGAAACATGCATAGTGCACGTTTTGCATACAAGGGAATGAAAAGGGAAAACAGAGATGAAAAGGGAAATCTGTAGAGGCTGATGATGGTGATAGTCGCGGTGGCTGATCCGCCTCCTATGAAGATCTGGGTTGGTGGATATGAAGGTGGACAGACCAGTGGTGGTGGTGGTTGTGGCAGGAGGCCACGGTGAAGAGAGAAACAGAGAGGTTCTGCTGGCAACAGAAATCGGGTTAGGGAGGCTGGTTTTTTGGTTGTCTTTGGACCGAAATTTCTCCCCCCTCTGAGCATGAAGATAAAATCTATCTATAGGCGGTGGAAGAGGGACACTTTGTCTCTTCTGGTGCAAACTCTCAGCCCTTGGTTCGACCCGAAAGCATGCCAACCATTGGCTCAAAGTAGCAATGATGAACTGTTAATTTTGCAGGAAAAATGGTTGGTCGGGCTGGCCACTTTGGGGCGGTGCCACCGCCTCTGCAACCTCGATTAGCCCGAACGGCTTACACTAGCGTGTAGTCAGTATCACAGGATCGTTTGCGTGTACATTTCATCCAATTTGGTGAAAAAACAAGGCGCCACATGCCTTGGGAAGGTGGCCACCCAACAAGCCTCGCTGGAGAAGAAGATGAATAGTATCTTATGATTTAGTCCTTCAATTGGTGATTTATTTCTATCTACACTATTGATTGGCTTCAAACTTTTAATTTTGTTCAAATTTACCTATGAAGAACTTCAATTTAAACCCTAGATTTCGATGCATTTTTTCCTTTGGTCCTTGGTTTCGGATCTATGCAATTTGACCCTTAATTGATCAATAAACTTCCAATTTCTACAATTTGACCCCTGATTTAGTCCATTTCGGTCCTTTATTTACGTGCCTTTTCCAATTTGGTCCTTGGTTTTGGATTTCTTGAATCAAATCCCTAATTGGCCATCAAACTTCAATATCTATTCAATTAAGCCCCTGATTTGACCAAATGAACTCAAAACAAATTGTACTTTGACCCCAGAACCTTAATTTCTTCCAATTAAAGCCTAAATTGACTTAAAAATCAATTTTTCTTGTAATCAAACCCTATATAAATTCAATGAAACCTCCAATAAAATTTAATTGAGTCCATCAACATTTGATTTTGGACTTTTTTCCTTAAATTGAATTTTTCTTTGTTAACACGGCTCTTCATCTGTAAAATATATTGTCAAATTTTAATCTTTGAATTTTTGAGCCTCCTCAACCAATTTCTAGCCATTTTCTAGGCGCTCTGACATCCTCTTCTCACTGTTTTTATTTTTTGGATTTTTTTGTTTTTAGTTTGAATATATATTTTTTTGATTTTTTGGAAGAGAAAAAGTGAATTTGGGGAATAACCAAAAAATAGGTTATGATAGTTCCCTCCTCTTTACAATGCTTACGACAGAAAATCTCTTAAGAGATTTTAGATAGTAAGCTTTGTAAAGAAGAAAAAAAAAAGAAAAAGACAACAGACTCACCATATCAAGAAATGATGAATTATTTGAGGGCTTGAAAGCACACTCAGAGTAAAAATTGAAAGATTTTTGTTTTGAAATTTGAAAGATTTTGAAATGGGCAAATTGTAATGGGTGACCTACCTAGAAAACGGATGGTCTCATTGTAATGGTTGACTTACCCAGGTGAAAGAATGGTCTTATTGTAATGGTTGACCTTCCCATATAAAAAATAATGGAGAATTGATCGCGTTGTAATGGGTGATCTACCCAGAAAAAGGATGGTCTCATTGTAATGAGTGACCTACCCAAGAGGAAAAAAGGAAGAGTGGTCTTATTATAATGGGTGACCTATCCAAGTGAAGGAATGGTCTCATTATAATGGGTGACCTACCCAGATAAAAAAAACATGGAGAATTGGTCGCGTTGTAATGGGTGACCTACCTAGAAAAATGATGGTCTCATTGTAATGGGTGATCTACCCAGGAGAAAAAAAGAAAGAGTGGTCTTATTGTAATGGGTGACCTACCCAGGTGAAGGAATGATCTCATTGTAATGGGTGACCTACCTAGATAAAAAAATATGAAGAATTGATCGCGTTGTAATGGGTAACCAACCCAGAAAAAGGATGGTCTCATTGTAATGGGTGACCTACCCAGATAAAAAAAATGGAGAATTGGTCGCGTTGTAATGAGTGACCTACCTAGAAAAAGGATGGTCTCATTGTAATGGGTGACCTACCCAAGTGGAAAAAGGGAAGAGTAAGAGCTCAAAGGCACACTCGAAAGGAGGTAGGGTTATAAAACGCACTACCTAAGAGATGTCGACTCAAAGGTACACTCGAAATGAGGTAAGGTTAGAAAACGCACTACCTGAGAAGTGAGGGCTCAAAGGCGCACTCGTAAATAAGTGAGGGAACAAAAGCGCACTCGAAATGAGATAGGGTTAGAAAACGCACCACCTAAGGGATGGTGGCTCAAAGGCGCACTCGAAAGGAGGTAGGGTTAGAAAACACACTACCTAAGAAGTGAGGGCTCAAAGGCGCACTCAAAAGGAAGTAGGGTTAGAAAACGCACTACCTGAGAAGTGAGGGCTCACAGGTGCCCTCAAAAGGAAGTGAGGGCATAAAGGCACACTTGAAAGGAGGTAGGGTTAGAAAACGCACTACCTGAGAAGTGAGGGCACAAAGGCACACTCGAAATGAGGTAGGGTTAGAAAACGCACTACCTAAAAGGTGATGATGAAACACCCATCTGACAATGTTGAAAGCAATGCATTATGATCAATATGCATGTATACTTACTTGAGAAATATAGGTCCCCATTTCTTCATGGTGTCTTTCTTTTCTCAAAAGTCGGAGTGTTGGCAGTAGACTTCAATGGCTTTTTCGCTCTTGCTTACTCAAGTCATCTCTTGTGATCTTGACCTCTAGGAAGGACTTGATATCATCATACTTTTTTGTCCTCCGCCTCTTTATCTCAAGGGTTGCTAATTTTGCCCGACATTTTTCTTAGGAAGGGAATCATGGAGCCAGCCCTAGCATGCATTTTTTATTGCCCCCCAACTTGATCATGCCTCTAAGTATTTAATTCGGGTTTGGGGATGAGGCTATATGAAGGAAGATTTGGTTTTTGACAAGGAGTTGTTTTCATGCAGAATTTTTGGAATTTCAAAGTTATTCCAGACACAGAATTCATTTTGACATCGATTCAAAGCAAACTCATTCTGAAGAAATTCAAGTGATTCCTATGAAGAGGTTTTCAGAAGTGATGAAAACTCTTTGTTTTGCTTTTGGTGAAATTGTGAAGTGATGTTTGATTGGTCAAAAAAATGGTTCCAAATTCAATTTGAAGGTTACATAGAACCGATTTTCAAAGCATTTATTTTATTTGCATGAATAATGATTTGGTTCGCATGAGAAAGCATTGCCTACCGATCCAGATTGCTTGCCTTTGATCAGAAAGGCTTGATTAGACACATAATGTAGGCTTGAGCTATTGGTTATGAAGAAAAAGGATATTTACAAGCTTAAAAGCTGTTTAAGGGATTTTAAGACTAAGGATCACTTGTGCTTGTTTCCTGACCTTTTGTCTTTGGAATATCTTCCCAAAATGGTCTGTCGTGCCCCTTAGTGTTAGGCTTGGGCTCTTTCTCTTTGTTTTTGTTTTCTTCATTTGGTCGAGCATCATCATATTGAATTTTTTTTTATGCTCAAAATTTTTGAATCATTTGGATTTTTCTTTATGCCCCCAGCTTTGTTTGGGCACCTTCGATGGTTGAGAATTTTGTTTTATGCCCCTCTATGTTGCTTGAGCACTTTTAGTCGTTGTTTTTTTTTCTCACACTTGCCTCTAGTGTGGGGTATGATCGTAGCCAAGGTTATTCCTAAAAAAAACTTTATTATGCTCAAAAGAGGACTACAAAGGATATATTTTAGCCTCGTGAAAAGATTATCAAAGATGACCTTTCTTCATTCCAAACTCGTGCATTTAGGATCGGTAAGCTTTGCTTTCATGCGAGTATGCAAAATGATTTCTCATTATTCATTCAAATAAAACTCAACTTTGGAGTCACATCATGGTTTTTTTTTTGTTGTCATGGTTGTTGTTGTTTTTTTTTCCTGTTTTCTAGGTGTATGATTACCTTTCTAAGGAATTGTTTGAATTTTCAGAACTTGTTTGTTTGGACAAACACCAATATGATTTCTGTCTCGTATCAAACACTTTGAATTCCCAAAAAAACTTTATGAACATGTGAGATTATACATAATTTTGGAGGGAAAAAGGGAAACACATTAGTGGTTTCATTGGTGAAGGTTGTTCTTTAGTGTGTTATTTGCATGAAATGACAGCAAAAATAAAGGTACGTTATGAGAACACAGGAAAACACATGGTCTTATTTAACAAGAAAGGCTCATTTGACAGAGAAAGTCTTGTGGCATTATTAGTCAAATTACCAACAAGACTGAAACAAGTTAAAACTGACATGATCATACAAAAAACAATAATAGGGCAGGCTTCATCCTTTTATTTTGGCAAATCCCCTATTAGGCTAGCTTCCCCACAATAGTTCTTGTAGAGGACTTATTAACGATATGGACAAAAACTATGGTCAAAATTTGAGACTTTCAAAATTTATGCTGCCTTTTTCACACCCTACCTAAATCATTGGTTCTTCCAGATTTCCCAGACATTCCACCGCTAGTGCATTTCTGATCTACCACTTCAAGCATGATTAGGTAGAGGGTTCGTGTTCATATTATAAATGTCTTCCAATTCTATCCACCTTGCCTTGATTAATTGCAAAAGTTTTCTCTTAAAGGCGTTGCAAGTATGGATACTATGTCCAGCAACACCAGCATGGTATTCACAAGTGAGCTCTAGTTTGTGCTAGCTAGGGTAAGGTGGCTACACCGGCGTCGCAGGTTTGGGAGCTACATGCTTGATGCTTAATAACTTTTGGCACATCTCATTCAGGGGCAGCGGTAATGGAGGTAGTTGTTCTTGGACCTTATGGTAATTATCAATTTGGCTTTTGGCTTGAAAGGGCTCAGGTTTTTTTATGTTGGCAATTTGAGATGGAGTGTGGTAGTTTTGGGATGAGTTTTTCCTACCCATATAGCCATCTTCAACATGGTTGACCTCCTTCCTTTCGAAGCCTCTTTTCTCGGTTAGTGCAGAAATTCTTTCACTCTTGACGCCTTGCTCTATGCGTTCGCACACTACCATAGTGTTAGTGAATTGTTGAGCCAAACTACACATCACATGCTCGTAATATGGCGCTTTGAGTGTGTCAGCAAATAAAGTGACCATCTCTTTGTCCAAAAGTGGAGGATGGACTTGAGGAGCTGATTCTCGCCATCTTTGAGCATATTCCCTTAAGCTTTCTTTGTCCTTTTTTCCTAGATTGGACAAGCTAGTTCTATTAGGAGCAATGTCCATGTTGTACTTGTATTGCTTGACAAAAGCCTCCACAAGATCTTTCCATCTCCAGATCTTTGTGTTATCCAATCTCATGTACCAGCTCAATGCTGCCTCACTTAAGCTATCCTAAAAAAATACATCAATAGTTTTTTATCATACACTACTTCTGTCATTTTATTGCAATAGGACTTGAGATGAGTCATGGGGCATTGTGTTCCACTATATTTGATGAACTTAGGAACACAAAACTTCTTCGGGACAACCACATTTGGGACAAGACACATCCCCGCTGCCCGTACTGGATCATATAAGTCTACCCCTTCAATGACTTTGATTTTGGCTTCCAGCGCCGCTATCTTTTATTGATCAAGGCCATCAGATGACTTGGCCTGGTGGGACTCGTTAACAAATGCATCCATGACTGCCAGGGCTGGTGTAGATGTTGCTGACTACACAAATGCTGGATTATATTAAGGCTCTTGACCATGTTCACTCATTCTTTCTTTAGGCTGAGCTGTTGTTGGAGTCTGATTAAAGGTGAGTAGTCGGTTAGAAGGACCTTCACCAGAGGCATTTCTTAGTGTTTGCTCGAGTAAGCTAGTAAGGCGAGCCACACTTGTTTTCAGATACTCCAACTCTTCTTGAAAATGGGCATCATGGTGAGTAGGTTCTTTGTCTTCCATGTTTCTCGCTTGAAGTCGGGTGTTGTAGACTCGTTGGGGACCTATATTTCAACCTGTTGTATGTATGTATATGGATGCAAATATATATACATGCGTATTAGGGAGTTCATACTCAAGCAATAGGTTTTGGGCCATTACAGGATGGGTGGCTTTCTACCTGGTCTCAAAAGGGTCTCTTGTTGTCCTAGTGATCACTCTCGTGAAGGCAATATGAGGGCTCAACAAGTAATGGGATGACATGTGCACCAATCATTAACAGTCTAAGCTCTCAGCGAAGATTTGAGGTTTACACAAATTTAAACCTTGACTAAAAGTTCTAAGGTAAGCTGCTAGTCCCTCACCTAACTTAATGTTTTTTGGTATAAATTCCCTTAAAATGTGAATGATGAATAAAGCAATTTTACAATGCAAAAAAAATATATACAAAATTAAAGCGTATGCGCAAAATGAGGAAATATATATTAACAATGACACAAACCAAACAATAAAACACAATAATCAGACAAAAACAAAGCTTAGTCCACAAGGTCCTTAGTGGAGTCGCCATTCTGTCTCACGTGTGCGGCGTTGTGACCATTGCCCACCACCCTCATCATGTGTGGAGTGTCTATCTTGCCAAATATAGTGAGACAAGGAATTCTTGTCTCTTATCAGTGAAAAAATAGAATGGGAGTCGCCACTTAGTATTTTGGTCACTAGAAACCCTAACTGGTCTTAGAGATCGGCTACGGAGACTGGTTGCGTAAAGGGAAGGTGTTAGCACCCAAAATACGCCCTACCTAAGGTAAGCTGCATTACTTTATTATCTGATAAAAACTAAGGTCTTGTCGTGTTTTCTAATTTTTGGTTTGTCTATGGTTTAAGAAAAGTCCTCGGTAAGGAGGACTTTATCTTATAGGGTAAAACTTAATTGTGCTAATGACAAATAAAAAAACTACTTTTTTAATACTGAGAGTATGTTTTACGTATAAATTCATAATCCTAGATATTAAAAGAAAATAAAATATTTTTATGGGTGTTTTTTGAAATATTGGTCTAGTTCTTGTGACTTTAATAAACTGGTTATTAAAGCCAAGATTCATGTTAATACATATTTTTTGAATTTTTGTTGTATGAAAATATGATGTGATTTTTTCTTTGAGAGACTTGGTTGTATGCATGAAAACAAAAAAAAATATTTTTTTTTTTAAGTTTTGATGAAAACCAGGTATTTTAATACTGCATTTGTGTTTTTATGGTATATAAGAAACAAAACGATATTAATTAAAATGGATAGAAAAATATGCAAGAAAATCATGGATGTTTTTGAAAATGTAATTTTTTTTTGTAAATTTTTGAAGGGGCGGACCCGAAACAAAATTGGGTTGGGACCGACCTGAATAAAATATAACTATCTTATATTGGGTTGGACTCAACCCAGCCGCGTGGACTGGGCTGATGATCCAACCTGGACTGGTTATTATGCATGCATAGTAACCATGATCGAACCCGGGTAATTATTTTGCCTTGCATTACAGAAATGTGCACGGTGCACGTTTTGTATGCAAGGGAATGACACGGGAAAACATAGATGAAAGGACGAGAATTGCCTGGAATTGAGGCGCTCTGGTAGCTGAGTTGACGGTGGCTGGTGGTGACGGTGGTGTTGTTGTAGTGGCAGATGGTGGTTGCTGCAAGAAGAGGAAGAAAGGAGAAGAAATCTGCAGAGGCTGATGATGGTGACAGTCGCGATGGCTGATCTGCCTCTTATGAAGATCTGGGTTGGTGGATATGGAGGTGGACAAACCAGTGGTGGTGGTGGTTGTGGGAGGAGGCCACGGTGAAGAGAGAAACAGAGAGGTTCTGCTGGCAACAGAAACCTGGTTAGGGAGGCTGGTTTTTTGGTTGTCTTTAGACCGAAATTTCTCCCCCCTTTGAGCATGAAGATAAAATCTATTTATAGGCGGTGGAAGAGGAACACTTTGTCTCAGCCCTTGGTTTAACTCGAAAAGCATCCTAACCATTGGCTCAAAGTAGCAATGATGAACTGTTAATTTTGCATGAAAAATGGCTGGTTGGGCTGACCACTTTGAGGCGGTGCCACCGCCTCTGCAACCTTGATCAGCCCAAACAGCTTACACTAGCGTGTAGTCAGGTATCACAGGATCGTTTACGTGTATGTTTCATCCAATTTGGTGAAGAAACGAGGCGCCACATGCCTTGGGAAGGTGGCCACCCAACAAGCCTCGCTGGAGAAGAAGATGAATAGTATCTTACGATTTAGTCCTTCAATTTGTGATTTATTTCTAACTACACCATTGATTGGCTTCAAACTTTTAATTTTGTTCAAATTTACCCATGAAGAACTTCAATTTAAACCCTAGATTTCGATGCATTTTTCCCTTTGGTCCTTGGTTTCGGATCTATGCAATTTGACCTTTAATTGATCAATAAACTTTCAATTTCTACAATTTGACCCCTGATTTGGTCAATTTCAGTTCCTTTATTTACGCGCCTTTTCCAATTTGGTCCTTGGTTTTGGATTTCTTGAATCAAGTCCCTAATTGGCCATCAAACTTCAATATCTATTCAATTAAGCCTCTAATTTGACCAAATCAACTAAAAAAAATTATACTTTGACCCAGAACCTTAATTTCTTCCAATTAAAGCCTAAATTGACTTAAAAATCAATGTTTCTTGTAATCAAACCCTATATAAATTCAATTAAACCTCCAATAAAATTTAATTGAGTCCATAAACATCTGATTTTAGATTTTTTTCCTTAAATTAAAATTTTCTTTGTTAATAGGGCTCTTCATCTATAAAATATACTGTCAAATTTTAATCTGTGAATTTTTAAGCCTCCTCAACCAATTTCTAGCCTAGGCGCTCTAACATCCTCTTCTCACTGTTATTTTTTTTTAGATTGTTTTTTGTTTTTAGTTTGAATATATATATATATATATATATATATATATATATATTATTTTATGGAAGAGAAAAAGTGAATTTAGGGAATAACCAAAAAATGGGTTATGACAAGCTCCATCAAAATTGTCGCACGTGTGCGGGGTCACGAAAATCTTCCACTCACGTAAATGTATATCTGACAAATATAGGGAGATAAGGAATTCTTGTCTTTTATTAGTGGAAAGAGGAAATGAGAGTCGCCACCTAGTATTTTGATCATCAGGAATCCTAACTGGTATCAGAGATCGGGTATGGAGACTGATTGCATAAAAGGAAGGTATTAGCACCAAAATACACCTTACCTAAGGTATGCTACATTATTTGATTGTCTAATATATATACTAAGGTGTTATTGTATTTCTAATTATTTTTCCGTTTATGGTTTAAGAAAAGTTATCCTCGATAAGGAGATCCTTATCTTATCGAGTAAAACTCAATCGCTTTAAAGTCTATTCATAAAAGAACTACCCTTTTAATATCAGGAATATGTTTTACGTGTAAGTTTCTAATCCTTAATATTAAAAGAAAACAAAATTTGTTTTTTAGAATTTTTGAAATAGTAGCCAAGTTCTTGTGACTTTAATAAATTGGTTAATTAAAGCCTAAATGCATGCTAATACATATCTTTGAGATTTTCTTTGTTGTATGAAAATATGATATGGTGATTTGTTTTAAGAGACTTGGCCGTATGCATGAAAAGAAGATTTTTTTTTGTTTAACTTTTGCAATATTTTAATAAAAACAGGCTATTTTAATAACGGATTTGTATCTTTATGATATAAAAATACAAACCAATATTAAGCAAAATTCAGTAGAAAAATACACAAGAAAATCACAACTTTTTTTTGAAAGGTTTTTTGGATTTTTTTATTGGGCCAGACCCGACCTAATGCATTTGGGTCTAGGCCGGTGCTCTCCGACCTAGTGAACAGTGGAGTAGCTCTCCACAGTTCAAATGCAACATGAACAGTGGATACTGAATAAATTCATTCCACTATTCACTTGCAGAATAGTGTAGGGCGCCTAAAAGAGAATATGAAGATGAAGGAGGAGAGGAGCTGACCTCGAGGTGGTGGTTGTAGCTGCGGTGTTGATGGTGGAGTGGCGCTAGGGCAGGCGATGGTTCTTCTTTTTCTACGTTTTCCTTGTCCTCTGTTTCTATTCTTGCTTCTTCTCCTTTTGTTCTTCCTTTTTATTCTCTGTTTTGCTTTTGTTTCTTTTCTCTCTATCAACAATGTTCTCCCCTCTTTTTGTGGCTTCGTGGCGGCGCTGCTGTTCTCGATGGTTCGCAGTGGTGGCTTCGCAATGGTAGATGACAGTTCGCAATGGCTTTTCCCTGATTTTCTTTCTCTTCTGTTTTCTATTTTTGTTCTCTTTCTCCCTCTGGCTTAAAAAACAATCTCCCCCTCTCTGTTTTTTGTTCTTCCCCTTTTCCTCTTTGGTTCTTTCTTTTCTCTTTCTTTTTTCTATTTTCTCCCCTGCCTTTGTTCGTCTTTGTTTCTTTCACCCAAAATTTCTTTGCCTTTCCTTCGTTCCCCCCTTTGTTTTTCAACTCTAGTTTCTCTTCCCCTCAGTCTCGTCTCTTCTCTCTATGTTTTGTTTTTTTTTTTCGGTTCTTCCCTCTATTCTTTCTCTCTATGTTTTGTTTTTTTTCTTCGGTTCTTCCCTCTATTCTTTCTGTTTATATCTCCCTCTATTTCTTCTTTCAATCTCTCTTGTTCATCCTAAATCTTCTCTCTAACCACCCCCTCGTTTTTAGTCTTTATCCTTTCCAAAATCTTCCTCCTTCTTTTTTCTTCTTTCCCTCTTAGTATTTATAGGTAAAGGGAGAGAGGCTCACCCTGTCCTGTCTAGTCATGGGATAGGGTAGGGTGGCTGGGGTGGCCTCTATGTAGTCGCCCGTAGGGCATGACTTCCTTGTCTAATCTTCAAAATGGTTGCAAGTGAGGGGCGTGGGTTGTGTTGGTTTTCTTGTAAGTGGGGAGGGAGAGGAACAAACGCTGCAAAGGAGGGGAATAAAAACCTTCTTCCCTTGTGATTAGTACTTAAAAGTGCATTTTTATCAAGGTTTTATATCATCATTTTGCACTTGAAGTATCAATAATTCCTTAACTAAAACATGTTTTATAATAACATATCTAATAATATAAGATACCTTTAATTTATGGTAAATATTCATCTTAAATGCAGGCCTATCACATAAATGAAAGGATTGATTGATGAGTTGAAGTACTGAAATTGAAAGGACAAAGAGATGGCCAAACTTAGAAAAGAGATATTGGTGCAGTCCAAACTGGAACACTATTTGGTAATTAGGTCATATCTGGAGCTGTAGATCTTGGATTTAGGTCTACCTTATATGGATGGAAAGCTAAGACATAGGCCTACAACTTTCATGCGAAGTCTAAGATTTAAGAAGGCCGTTTTCAAGTCCAAATGGTAGCAACAACGAAGAAGTCTGAATCTGTCCTGCAGACCAGACACTGTTCAGTGTTCAGCCCATATCTCAAGTTCTAGAAGTCCAAATGATCTCAAATTTTTACCCTACAAAGATCAGACAATTTCCTAGAACTTTCATGATTGAAGTCTGTTCAAATTATAACGTTATCAATGATGTTTTTGGCAGACAAGAAGATAAGAATTGTCACCAAGTCAAGATGTGGCCACCCATTCATCAATTAGTCAACAAATCAATAGTTCTGAATTTTGGCCTATAAAACGAGGTATTTGCCATGTATTTAGGCATCTTGGTGTTCAGATCAAGATCATGCTCTTGCTCTCTCTTTATATTTTGTAATGCTTAAGTTTTGCTTATATTAATTTCTTACTTATGCTTTTCATTTCCTTTCCTTGTTTATTTATGTTTC
>Ga0325401_1002887_pt1 | contig 15466 bp, 5 predicted proteins | sample PopdelMetagenome_FD_205666 | JGI IMG/M metagenome (GOLD analysis project Ga0325401, IMG submission 205666) | Populus deltoides microbial communities from Bellville, Georgia, United States - Xylem-PdKOR-R2 | ecosystem: Host-associated > Plants > Phyllosphere > Stem > Wood/Secondary xylem | place...
AAATCCCCATTAGAAAACATGTTTCTACAATCTACACACACATGTAAACTTAAGAACATCAAAACTAAACTAAAATCGTAATGAAGTTCTCTCGATAATCTTATATCCTAGAGTTAAATGAGCAACAGGGGCTGCATGCATACAAGCTGTCGAGGAACCCCAACCATCGATCGCAAACTCGAATAAATATTTCTTACAGGGGATTAGATTTAACCAAGGGGAAAAAAAAAAAAAAAAACTCACCCTCAAAGCAGCATGATGAACAAATCCTGTAGTTACACCAGAATGATTTTTCTACCTTGCTAGCTGGAACTGATACTAGGAGAATCTACAGATAACCAGACCATTTAGAACTTAAAATAATCTTTATTCTCAAACTGATCTACTCATTAACACTCTCAGTAGACTCGCAGACCATCTCTACACGTCTATGATGGAACCCTCATGACTTCTGGAGAACATATTTCTCATATAATGCAAGGATGTCTTTCTTGTTGTGACTTCGCAACTTGAGGATCTCAGCACCATAATTATGTTTTGTAATTTCCTGCTTTAGTTCCTGGATAGTGAACTTTCTATAATCTTCCTGGTCCGATCGCTGACTTTGATTATCCTCATTGCCCTTGAACACTGAACCACCATCTTCTGGTTGTGTGAGCATAACGGGGCTGGTTGTACTCCTCGACCTCTTCTTTACTCTTCTGTCATCTGTGCCTGTGTCTTGAACAGATCCTACACCCATTTCCACATCTTCTGTTCTAATTCGTTTTCCATGGGAAGCAGCCTTAAGCTTGCCATCCAATGCTGACTCATTCAGACGAACTGAAGTAAACTCCTGTTGGAGGGAATCAAGTTTAGCCCGTGCTACTTCCAACTGAAGAGAGAAGTCTTCAGCTCTTTTATTTGCAACACTGTGGGCTTTCCGTTCATCATCCAGAAGATCTTGAAGTGCTTTAACTGTACTAGCCCTCTCCACATTGTTTGATTTCAGAAGTGACTCTATTTCTTTCTCCCTTTCTTCAACTCTAGCTTCTAGCAATGCAACTTTCGAGACAGCATCCATCTCCGACACACGAACACTTTCAAGTTCACCAGCCAGATCATTTTTCTGTCTATCCAAGCTTTCAATATGCCTCTGAGCCCTCTCAATTTGGGCTAATCTTTCCATTGCCAATTTCTGAAACTCATTTTTTTCCTTTTGTGCAGATACTGCATCAGTCCTAGCTTTATCAGCTAATTCTGTAGCCCTCTTACATTCTTTTTCAGCATGATTACACCTTTCCTGGACTTCTGCAAACCTCTCAAACTCAGATCGGTACCTTTGCTCCAGATGGATCTTCTCTTGTTCCAGAATCCTAGCTTCTTTCTCATAAGTTTGGGCCTTAGCATTTGCAGTCTCCAGTCTCTCACCCAACTCTTTGATTTCAAGCTTCAGGAAGGATATTTCAGTATCATAACTCTTCATTTTTGACTCAGCAGCCTGCAAAAGGGACTTCTTACAGTTAAATTGCCGTCCATGCATGTGTGCAAATTGTTACCACCATAAGGTTTTGGTTGATGTTTAATTTCACCCAAAGTGCATGCACACGTGCATTTTTTGCGCCAGGGGGGGTTACAATCAGGTGTTCCAAGAAACATACCTTTAGCTCCATGTTTAAGGTTGTCAAACACTGCTCTGCATGCTCTATCTTCCTATTCTTCTCCTTTATTTCATCTTCCTGCATATCCATTGATATAGAAATTATTAACTTTTCTTCTGGTTATGTTCATTCATTGAAATAAAAGACATGACAATGAGCTTTGTATGTACAAGCACAAATGCCTGTGTCAGAAACAATTACCTTCACAACCAAACGGCCAGAAAATTCTTCCCGCAGTGCATCTTCCCTCAGTTGTGTTTCTTTATTAATTCTTCCTTGCACATTCGACGCTTTCTCTAAAGCGGCTTTTGTCTCTCTTACAGCAATGTCATACTTACGTTTCCACTCTGCTGCCTCTTCTTCAGCTGACCTGGTTTGTTCATGAGCAGCAGCCAACCTTGCTTCAGCAGCGCTGCTCCGAGACTTGAGAATTGCAATCTCTGAAGCTGCTTGCTCTTCATCAGCTTTCTGCTTTGATAACACCTGATCATGTTTTCTTTTCCAGTTGGATGTTTCTTGCTTGGCAGTATCCAATGTTTTCACCAAGTTAGAACACCTCTCATCCAGTGAACTACGATTACTTTGTAAATCATTTATGCGCCTCATATAATCATCAGCAAGCTTCTTCTTTTCATTAATAGCTTCATCATATCGCTTCATATATTCAGACTTATCTTTCTCACTAGCTTCTAGTTGCTTGTGAAGTAACGCCATTTTATCCTCTATTGAGCGGCATCTCAGCACAAGAGAACTCTTCTCGGATCCAATTTTATCATTTAGCCGTTTTGCAAGGTCAAGTATTGGACCTTCCAAACTGGGGAACAAAAGAGTTTTCCTTTTTCAATAAAAAAGTGCAGCCTTATAGACAACCAAAAGGGAGAGAAATATACAGACCTTTGTTGTAGGAACATTGCTAATTTCTGCCATTTCCCTGGACCATGACATGATGTTTCATATTCAGATAAAAGACCATCAAGGACCTGCATGACATTCACAAACCAGTTCAATCACAATATAATGCAATAAACCACAACTTGAATCTGGAACATCATTTTTAAGTGCATTTCTAAAAAAGTCCCTCAGGCAGGAGAAATGCAACTCGCCTCATCTCTATGGCAATATTCTTTTTATCCATACATAATAGGGCCCCAATGTAACTAAATAACTTTTTGGCAATGACAAACACATTTACAAGTGCTAATGACAGCTCAAGCATGAATCTATCATAGCTCTTCTAGCTTGGCTTCTTTGGCAAGTTAATCATTGAATATCACAGTAATACTTACAAGCATATGCTAAAATTCCTATTTTGTTTCCCCCAGCTACTCCACATTGACAATTCTCTCAGCAACATCTTAATAAATCAGAAAGTATAATTCCATGAAACCAGTTCATTTAGAGACAAGAACCATCTCAAATAAGTTTCCCAGCGAGTGCTGGCAGGAGGAATTGAGAGACTCATACTGCATCTACCTTGATGGCACAGGCTTGATCACATGGACAAATAATCACATCTGTAGGCCCAAGATCTCAATGACAAAGACTCATCTGGATAGCACATCTCTATATGCACACTGATTTACAGCTATAAGAGTTCTAAAAATTTCAGAAAAGTTGAAAGAGGAAAGAACAAATGAAAAGGATTCATCTACTAACCCAGACCTTGTATTGACCCATTAAAAACTATTGAAAGCAATTTCATTCTCTAATTTTACCAATTATGTCCACCTTTCAAATAAAAACCTTGTTCACCTTGAGGCATCTAACAAACTCAGACATATCATTAGAACTTATAATGAGAGACAGGGAGAAGTAGAGTCCAAGTAACAAAACTTGGATGCCCCGGTAGCTTATAATTGATAATACAACTGAAAAAAATGCTTACTTTCACAACGTTATCAACATTGGCATCAGAAGCATGACAGGCTGTTCTCAGTCTCTTTTCCATGTTTTGTATAGTGTTTGAACATCTCAAGTCTGCCTCCATAAATGCATTCCTCTTGTAATCCTGCATCAGAAGCCATATTTAATCCACACGCACGTGCGCAAACACGGAACAAGTAATCCTATACAAAATCTACCTCCTTTTTTATGGAAAAGAATCTACCATCTGCTTTAACCAGAAGGTAACTAGTCACAACTTTAGTAATTTGGCAACCATATGATCTACACAATTTTAACTATTTTCCCTGCCATCAATTAGATAAAACCCACCAAAACCCTAGGAATTGTCCCAACCCTAGAGCACATGCAAAAGGAAAAAAAGTTCAATAGCTATTTTTCTCTTTGATATATGTTTTAGCTTCTTTGGTCTCTTCGTTGTGTATGACCATGAGGCAATGTTTACATGGTTTCTGCGTGTAACCTTAATAGTTTATGGCTAGAAAGTTCAAATTTTAGATTTTACTCTCACTCATCCTGGTGATTCAAAATTCTCTAAGCAAAGCTATCACACTTTTATGTCACCAATTTAGGCATTGTACAGGAAATACACATGCATGCAAAATGGGCACATAAAGAGAAGCTTAATGTCTCATAGGAGCGCTAAAGCTAGCTCCTATAGCAGCATGGCCCTTTTTTGTACATATCCACATAGGTATCTTTGTGGCAAAAAACCACCAACCAGCCACCCAGACACATAAATATCAGCACCATAATGAAGATTATATCTGCCTAGTGGAAATATATAAGAATATAAACATCTACTATAAATGGATTTTAAATGACAAGCTAATAATTTGTAGCATATTTTTTGTAATGTTTAAGAATTTTAGATTATTAGAACAGAGAGAACAATTGAAAATCTAATTAGAAGTTATCAAGTCACCAATAAATATTTCTAGTAATGCGGTTTTGCCTCATATGATATGAATCTTCTAACTGCATTAAGTTTGACCAGTTAACTCTCAGAAACTAAAATAAAATAAAATTATAGAAGTGATTCAAGGCCTACACCTCATGCCCTTGAGTAATCCAACATATAGCCTAAGTTGGTGTTATTTGAAGAAATTGGTTTCTTATGTCCTTTCCATGTTGTTTTGCTTAACTTTCTAAACTTTTTCATCATCTACTCTACACTTTCCAGTTACAAGCAGTTAAGCACCTTTAAAACAAAAGGCTGAATACAATAACCCATCATACAAGGCTAGATTAAATATTTCACTGTAGCATTCTTAATATATTCATTACCTCAAATGCTCTTCTGGAGAATTTTTGGAGAAGCTCTTCATATTTCTTCCTTGCTGAACCAATCCCCACAGCAGCAGCATTAAATGCAGCCAGTGATTTTTTAACAGCTTCTTCATGAGATTCTCTCAAAACAACCTACAGTTGCCAGACTTAGAATATGATAGAAATCACCAAATAGGTAGGGGATGAGCATCACTTACTTCCTCAGTTGGCTTCGAACGGTCAAAACTTGACATATAAATTTCTGTGGCAGCGTCATATGCTCGCCTACACTCAGCTTCTTCAACACTCTGAAACACAACATTACTAGAGATGAAGAAAAAAGAAAAAAGAAAATTATCACTGCACCTGCTTTTTGAAAAAAAAAATAAAGAGTTTTTCAAGAGTAAAAGTTATTGTTTATCCCATTTGTCCATTTCATATTAGTTTGTTACAAACAATTTGAATCGTGTATATTTACGTGTGTTCGCGATTCTGCATGTGGATCCAGGATCTATCAGCTAATACAATCTGGTTATTTTTATGAGTTAGAATAAACCAAGATCTTTCTCCCCCCAATAGTTTGATTAAAATTGCACTATCACAAATTCAAACCATATGTTGAATCTGTCTCTTATCATATTCAAATTGTGTTCGATATAAAACCATTGACCTTTTCCTGTTCCAATTCACAACTTCTTGAAGATGACAACAAAGAAGCAAGATCCTTAAGAATATATGAGGCACAAGTATTCTTGAATATTTAAATTCTTAGACCCATTTACCTATATAGATATTGTTTCCATATCTGTAAACAATAATAATATCAGTAAATAATAAGAACCATGGAACTCCTACTCTTTAGAAAATTACATATGTTGGTGCTTTCGCACACAGCCAACACTTTAGCTGTCACTTCTGCCTCTGTTTTCTGGGACTCGAGATATTAAAAGGAAAGACTACAAGGAGCATGGAAGAAGAAATGGCAGTTTGGTTTCTTTGCAAATTCAGTTGGCTTATGTAAATGCTTATATATTGTTCCAAATTCAACTAGAAATTACCAAATTCTTCACACCAGTTTAGTAATCGAATAATTAAAAAAAAAATCATTACAAACACTTTCATATAAAACATTGTTCAGTACATTGATGGCCTTAGATGTAGCATAATTTATGCTTTCAGAGAATAACTAATAATCCAAGATCATGTATAATGATAGAGTTAACAAAATAAAACACTTTTTTTTTCAAATAATATAGGTCCATGCATGAGTAGACAGATTCATCGAAATTGAGTTTTAGATATGTAGAACAAGTAAATCAATCTAATTTCATTTTCCTGGGGAAAACAATTGTCCACCTTGATACTGATACCCAAAAAAAGTAGCATATAGGTTAAAGAAATCTATTGAATATTTGAAGGTTACATGTGGACTATTGCAGTACCCAATGCTGATTAGAACCAGTTTGTAGAGGAGTACACTGAATGATTGAAGAAAATGTTGGGAGGGATGACTACGAATCCAAGCAGCCATCTGCTATATTAACTTTCTTGATTTCAAAAGCATAAAAGAGTTCCAAGCAGGATGCATACCTGCCATGAGGAAGATATTGTTGGTACTGCACCATTATTGAGAGCCTCTAGATAAGATTCTGTAATACCAACAAGGACTGGGCCTGTCATTACAGTGGCGCCAATTTGCTTGGGCCTTGTTCTCTCGAAAACAAATTTTGTCAATGCATCCAGCCCAGCTCTAAATTCAGGCCTTAGTTTATCCAACTGCATAGGAAACAAGGGCTTAAGTTCACACAGTCCATCAGTAAGAAACATAAGAATGCGTGTGCTCGTGTATGAGGGAAGAAGCATGTATACCACATAAGGTACTAACCGAAATTTGATCCATATGCTGGAGATCATTTTCATTGTTCAAAGGCCGCACAAGAGGGAAGCATTCTCTGTCTGGAAACAGAGCTCGAATTGAGTCCCGAATCTATGACCATTACCAATGCATAATTAGCTCCTCTTAACATAAAAAGAAAAAAAAATCCAGCACAACTCAGGTAAGATAAGCTAAGAAAAAGGATATCTCAAAAAATCCTGTCCAAATATCTGACAAAATAGAGACTCCTTTGCAAAAGAGTCTGTGTCACTAGGTTAAACATGCAGTTAGAAAAAAACTAACTTTTACCTCATTTTTAGCAGCTATATCTTTTCCATTTCCCTGAACTGACCTTAGAGCAAGCTCAAGATAGTCACGGGGTGTTATTCTCCTATTATCCTCAACTAAATCCAGATAAAAATCCTGCAAGGTAATCAGGAAAACCATTTTGAGGGTTTTATGTAAAATTAAAAAGTTAATGTTCCAAAACAAAACAGGAAAATAATACCCTTAGAAGCCAAACAAAAATTGGGGAGAACTGCCCGAGTTCAGAAGCTGAACTTCTTCCACCAGAAGCTCTAACACGAATATGTTTTGTCATTTGAGTGACAAGGGAGAGTCGATCAAGTGCTGCTTCATCTATACCACCCATCTAAATAGAAGAGCATAAATAGGAAAATGAATAAAAGTACAGTGAAAAGAGGGAGAGAGGAGACAATATGAACAGTGAAGATTAATCATGAATGTCAGAAATGCATTATAACATGATGAAAAGGATTTTTCAAGAAACATCAACTACAAACAAGCAAGAAACGTTAATAAAAAAGAACAAGGTCTCAGAATAAGTTTCCCTTACCTGATTGTAAATGAACATACTAGATAGAAGGACAGCTAAGGAGAATATCTGAGTGCTGTATGTTCCCTGTCAAAGAAGAAATTTACTTATGATAGATTAAGTTAACATGCTGACAAAACACAAGAATATGAATAATTGAACAATTACTGCATAATCCAAAAGAGCAGCTGTGTGGGAATATAAAAAGGATATGGTGTAAATTATAAATAAGAAGGAATCACAGAAAACAAATTCTTCAATTAATAAAATTCATTACTAGCCATTTCATCAATTCTTGAACTGCTAAAACATAAAACAAGCACAACAATCATCAGTTCATCCTGATAAAGTAAATACACTTACCGTTTGATCATAAGCATCTATTCCTTCACTGTCTAACAGTAAGAGATTGTACTGAGTTCCATCAAGGGCAGTTCTCTTTAACGGTGCACTCCACAACCAAAGTCCTTTTGTACATGGCCGATGAGTGGATGCTACTTGAAATCCACTACTCCTGCCAATAAGCTACAATACACAAGTCCACCTCTTAGTTAATAACTGACACATGAGGTCAGTTGCAGAAATGGAATGCCATAACAAATAACTCTAAAATAAGCTTCAACAAACAAAATTCCAGTAGACATTCATTGATAAATCTACTAGTGTACATATTAGGTAAAGGAAGTGTGCATAACATCTGTCGCAAATACTGCATTTTGTAATTTTGAACTTTTCCACAACCCAAACCCTAACTACATTCCAATTAAATCCCTAAACATATTACAATCCTAAAAGTCCCAATCTTCAACCAACCAGAATCAATTCCCTTACCTGATTCAAAATAAAGCTTTTTCCCTGTCGAGCGCGACCACAGACTGAAACGACACCGATTGGTTCCTTAACAAGCTGGAGAGTAGCCACTGCTTCTGGATCCATCCGAAACTTCCCTTTCTCATCGCAGTAAACAAGTCGGATCGGCCTAGCTGGTCCGGTGACAGGAGGAGCCGACGGAGACGGCGACATGGAGGAAGAAGACGACTGAGAGTAGGATGACTGGGGAGAGGAGTCGGCGCTTCCTCTAAAGAAGCCGAACATCTTGTACGTTTCGGCGGTGAGCCTGTGATGTGCGATTTGCTTTTGATTTTCTTGCTTTCTTTTCGGTTCTCACTTGTCTGGCAGCGATTGTGGGTTCAAAATTGGAGAGGGAAAGGGTAAGTAAGAAGCGGTGAGAACTAATAAAGGAGGGGGTGAGGCAGTGAGGGAAAACACCTCCACGCTTCTTTTGAGAGTCAGAACGACAGCGTGGAAATAAAGCTAACATCTCGGTCTGGCTATTTATTTATTTATTGTTATTTTTTTATGAGATTTATTTATTGGATTGGATCTTTAGGAACATGTCAATTTACAAATCAATTTTTGTATCCAAAAAAAACATTTACACTCATTAAAATAAGTATATTATAAAAAAATAAAGAAGATATAAAATTTCTGGCCAAACAATGTCAAGAATTATTTGAAAATAAAATTTGTTTTAATCTTTCAAATACTTTTAAGAGCAGAAAACATTATATTTTACAATAAGTATATTATAAAAAATAAAAAAGATATAAAATTTCTGACCAGACAATTTCAAGAATTATTTGAAAATATATTTTTTTTTAATCTTTCAAATACTTTTAGGAACAGAAAACATTATATACTCTAGTTACTCTATAAAAAGGGTTTCGATGACAAAAATGACATATTTAAATCAATTAAGAATTACTTAAGTATTGTAAAATAAAAATCAATGAACTCCTCGGAGGTCTTATAAGACCAAGTAAGTTTTTATGGTCATGTGTTGCCTTATATGTCCCAAATGAAGCAGAAATTAAAAAAAAAAATTTTAAAAACAACAAGATTAGTCATAAACTAGATAGATAGCATGCATGATGCTCTGTGTCGATTCGCAAAAAATATAAATTATTATAATATCAGTTGGAAGTTAGATTTGTAAACATTTTAATATTCAAGTTAGATTTGATAGCCCGTCAAGTCCAGGTGACTTAAATTTAGCGGTCATGGAACCTAATTAATAATAATAATAATAATAATAATAATAATAATAATTTTTAATCTTACCCTTCAAATCAAATCTATATTTTTTTCACCAGTAATAATATTTTTAAAAAAATTATTAATAATAAAAATAATAATATTAAACATGTCTTACTCAAGTTCATATAGTTTTTTATTTTATCCCTCAAATCAAATCTATGGTTTTTCTTCAATAGTAATAATTGTTTTTCATATTTAATAATAATAATAATAAGACTCGCGTTCATTGGGTATGACATCCCCTTCCAGACCCAAGTAACTTGGGTGTGGCGCCCCTGCCAGACCTTATCTCCTGATGTGCGGCCTTACCAGACCCAACTTCCTGAGGTCTGATCGCCCAAGACCCAAGTTACTTGGGTCTAACGTCGTAGCCACACCTAAGTAACTTAGGTTTGGAGAATTCCTGGGGTCTAGTTCCTTTACTAATAATAAAATTAATAATATTTATAATAAAAATAATAATATATATAATATTAATAATAATATTAAACTTGCATGACCCAAATATTTATAGTTTTTAATAATCCCTTCAAATCAAATTTATAATTTTTCTTCAATAGTATTAATATTTTTGGAATGAAGGATAAACTGATAAATCCAAGCGGTGAAATGAAAAATGACTCTCATAACAAAAGGTATAATGGTATGGTTCAAAAGTTAGATTAAAAATTATAATAATAAAAATTCATTGACTTTTGGGATAAGGCATAGCCAAGGATATTAGTAATGTATGTATGTTGTATTTCAAATTATTTTGATAAAATATAATAGATACAATATGAAAATCATTTATTGTATAATTGTAAAATATCATATTAGTTATTTTGTGTAATATAATTTATGTTAAAAATGGGGTTGTCAGATTGTTGACATGTTATGGATTTGATAACAATTATAATAGTGAAAAGAAATTCTATTAGTAGCAGCGATGACTGTATATGGCCAATGGTTGCCAATTGTTCTATTTAATGTAAACATGACATGAGTTGCTAGGATATTGTTTATGTAAGAAAAAATTTGTTATGATAATTTTAATTCCATTGTAAATGAACTACCAAAGTTATAAATTAATTATGTACTAGCTATATGAAATTTAGTAACAAATAAACTTGTTGAAGCTTAAATTGTTGTGTAATTATATAAGGTAATCATAGAACAATGATATTAGCATGTTTGACCTGGAATGATATGAAATTATTGGGATGATATCCTAAAGTCAAGCATTTTAAATGACAAAAATGGAGAGATAAAATTTAAAAGAATAACTCTTTCTGTTAGTATTTTGTATTTTTGCAAATAATGTTATTTTTAAGTAGATGATGCAATTGCCTTCTAGGATTAAATGGTTTATTTTGTGATGAATTAAAGACCTTGGATGAAGGATATAAAGAGTAAAATATTGGAAAGGCTGAGATTAGAAGATCTAGTTTATGCATGAATGTGCTTTTAAGCATAATGAAATAAAATGCAAATCTGATTAATGTTTTGTTTCATTAATATGATTTGAATACTTGTTGAGTTGAAAATTAAAAGCTAACATAGATAATCAGTTTTGCAGGATACATTACCATTATGATGAAGGCAAGACACGAGTAATTCCTAGTATAAAACAAATTCTTGTGGGTTATTCACAATGTGTATTAAGTTCATTAGACACATCAACCGATAAATTTATTATAATCCAGTGAGGTAAAGACTTCATAGATATATCCTACATATATAAAAAATATACCTGTTTATTTTTCAAAAGTGTTATAAAAATTATGGGTTGTTACATTATGTATCGTGCACATTGGCAGATAACACAATGCCTTTTAATATGATCATTGACCACCAAGGTAGCCAGAAAGTCAGGTTTTAACCCATTTAACAAAGAAAACCTATTTTTAACCCTTTTCTCGCAAAGAAAACCTAAAAAAAATCTTAGACACCCTAATAAACCTGTTAATAAGCTAAAATCAATTTTCAATCTCCTAAAAATTGAAAAACTAACTTGATTAAAAAAAAACATCTGAAGGCTTGATCTACCTTTTATGCCAAGATATAGGGTTAAAAACACTATAATAAAACTTTTCTTGCTAAATCAAACTCGTTGACATATAAAGAAGAAGAAGAAGTGTTGTTGGTGGTTAAATTATAGGTAACCAACTAACCTTATATCTCCTCCTATATTTCCCAGACCCTCTTTCTAATCACTTAAAATTTAGGGATTAAAATGTTAACAAAATGATTTTAAAAAATATGAAAACCTTAAGAAAAAGGGACCAATAACAAAACAAAAACTTTATGGACTAAAATAAAAGGAAAATGTGCTCCATGCATAATGGAGAAAAAAGGGGTTGAATATTTATTCTAGTTTCAAATTTGATCTTTAAAGTTTTGATTGTTTTGAATCAATAAAATTGAATTTTATTTTACTAAATCAAGCAATAAATCTTCGTATAAACTTATTATTGACATTAAGAGAACTCTATATCAAGCCAACAAAAAAAATCATCAAGTTCAATCATAAATCAACTTAATATTAAAGGATGAGATTGAAAAAAAAAGTAAGTGACTAAAAAAATTTTAATTGATCAAATTTAAAAAAAAAAACATAATAGGTAATCATTGCAATCAACAATTGATTATGTTTTCCTTCTATGTTGCATTTTCATTATTTTTTTTATATATTATCTCTTTCACCTTGCATTGTCTTATGTGTTTATGATTTCAAACAACATTTACTGGTTTATCAAGCATTAATTTTACAAAACTGAACTGTAATTGTTACTAAAAATAATAATTAAAGGAATGCAATCAAATTTGACAAAAAAAAAAATTTAACATGCCACTATGTTATTTCAGAGAGTGATAGACATAAAAACTAAGAAGATTAGAAGGAAAAGAGGGAGGAGATGAAAGAAAAGAAGAATGGATAATTGGAGTCACACTGGACTTGGGTCATTGTCAAGCACAACCTCACGAGGAAGCCTCTATCAAGACGATTCCAACAATAACAAGGAAGGCCACTATTGGATCCTGAAGGAAGTTGTTCATTCCACCACAATGCATTGACCTCCTTCACACGCTAACATTTGTGTTACACATGTCATCCACTTCTTCACTTTAGTCCCTAGTTTGGCAAAAAAAAAAAAAAAAGTTGAATATTTGTTTCAATTTCAAATTCAGTCTTTAAAAATTTAATCATTTCAAATCAATAAAATTATATTTTATTTACCAAATTGAACATTAACCCAGACACCCTGAATGTTTTTTTGACATTGTGAGAACCCAAAACCAAGCTACAGAAACAAATTACCAAGTCCAATACCACATCAATAATATGTGAGAGGATTAAAAAAAAAAGTTGAGTAATAAAAATAGGTTGAAAAAAGACCTGAATATTTAGTCCTTGATTTGACAAAAAATAAAGGCTAAACATTTGTTAGTTTCAAATTTAGTCTTTAAAACTTCAATTATTTTGAATCATTAAAATTAAGTTTTATTTTATCAAATTTAGCATTAACCAAAGTTCGAATTTTTTTCTCAACATCACAATAACCTAACATCAAGATAATCAAAACAAATCACTAAATCCAATCTCACATCAACTCAATGTGAAATAATCAAGTTGAAAAAAAGGTCAAGTGATAAAAAAAAAATTGTGCAACATTATTACAATCCACATTATATTGTGTTTATGTGCACAAAAAAATCATTGGCTCTTTTAGTTTCTTTTTAATTTTCCAACTACATGAAACTTGTATTTCTTCAACATTATTTTTATTTCGTAAAATCTACATTTGAATAGAAATACATGAAAAATAAAATTTAATTTTTTATGTACAAATATTGTCCTTTCTAAACCTTCTCTAATCATTTTCATCAAAGAAAAAAAATATTTAGGATAATTACCAAAATATCCTTTCAGAAAATATTTTTATCTAAAAAAACCCAACAAAATATTTTTGATATCTATTAAATCCAAAAGAAATTCATATATAAGAAGAAAACTCATTTTCTATTATTGAGTTTATTTTATTTTAAAGTCTTATAGATTAAAAAAAAGTCATTGATTTAGATAAAAAAAAATATTTTACAAGATTTTATATTTTATATTTATTTGTAAAATTTATGTGTGTGTGTGTGTGTGTTAGTTATAAAATATAATTGTATACACCATATAAATATAATATTATTTATACATTTTCTTGTTAAATGTTTTTATTTTAAAATCCATTAGATACTTTTATATTCAAAACACCCTATAATAAGATCTCTCATACAAAAAAAAAAAAAAACCAACTTAAACATTATAATCAAACTCTAACTATTTTTTAATAATATTTAAAATCCAATAAATATTTTTTATTCAATCTCTAACTAAAATAATACTTTTAATTTTCTTGTTAATAGCGAGAGTAACATTCAAATAAACTTTATAATATTCAAGCTCTAAGTAGTCAAATACTATAAAATACAATTTGGTCTCACTAAATCAGGTGTCACGTAATTAAAAATTAAAAACAATGTCATATCATGAAAACAAAACACATACACTCTCTCTCTCTCTCTTCATACCTTTTCTCTCTATTTTTAATATAATATTTCTCTTCAAGTCTCCATCTCTTCCAAAAAGTAGAAATTAAAATATAAACTTCCTTTCTCTCCATCTTTTTCAAAAAAGAGAAAACAAATTTGAAAAAAAGAACAATAACACAAACTTCTTTAATGTCCATTGAACTTTGAACCTTATAAACACAAATTATCAAGTTATTTAACTAATCTTAGTTAAGAGATTTAAAAAATAACAAAGAAATCAAAGTAAAAAAAAAAACATTTCAATGGTAACTCTCCCTACCTTTAAATCCAACTCCTAATTCATTCTCTTTATTAATAAATAAGAAAACCAATAAAAGTTTACCACTTTGATTCGAATTCTTGGTTTTTCATACTTTATACAAAAACAAAATGCTAAACTACTCAAAACTTATTTTTCTTGGTCAAAGTTTTGTATCTAATTCTAATTCATTGATAGTTATTCCTTCTTTATATGATTTGTCCATCAAATCAAAACACCCATAACATTTTTACATCAACAAAAAGAGTTTGCTGACATAGAGAAAATTGATGGAGAGAAAAAAAATCTATTGAGATAGAGTGTATGTTGAAAGAGATTTTTTTTAATGATGTTATATTATTTTTAATTTTTCAATAATATGACATTTATTTTAATAGGATCAAAGTATAACTTATAGGATTTGATTAGTTACAACTTAAATACTTACCAGCAAACTAACATTCGTGAAAAGTATAAATCAATATTTAAAACAAAACTTTGATGGTGGCCTGATTAAAAATAATTTTTGAAGCATATTAATAGAAGCAAAATTATATACAAAGAATAAAAATGAGATTTTAGAATCAAATATGCTTGAACACATTTTAAAAATGAGTTAGCAACAACTAAAAGTAACAATATATGTAGATGAGACTTTTAAAGCCATTATCGATACAAAAGTTCAAAAACTCAAAAATAAGATAAAATAGGGTCAAAAACTCATTTTGGAAGCATATTAACAGAAGCAAAATTATATATAAAGAATAAAAATGAGACTTTAGAATTAAAATATCCTTGAACACATTTTGAAAATGAGTTGGCAACAACTAAGAGTAACAATATAATTAGACGAGACTTTTAAAGCCATCATCGATTCAAAAGTCCAAAAACTCAAAAACAAGACAAAATAGGGTAAAAAAACCCACCAACATGGTTTTAAAATTATATTAGTCTAAAAAAAAGCAAAACTTTATCCTAAATAATACAAACATGCATTGAAATGCTAACAAACAAATATGTGAGAT
>Ga0325401_1002893_pt1 | contig 15455 bp, 7 predicted proteins | sample PopdelMetagenome_FD_205666 | JGI IMG/M metagenome (GOLD analysis project Ga0325401, IMG submission 205666) | Populus deltoides microbial communities from Bellville, Georgia, United States - Xylem-PdKOR-R2 | ecosystem: Host-associated > Plants > Phyllosphere > Stem > Wood/Secondary xylem | place...
AGCGAGCGACTGATCAGCCAAGCCACCCTGCTGCACTTCTCATGCCATTTCCTTTTCTAGTGTAGCAACTAGAATTAGTTTTAACCGCTTTCTTCTCGGAAACAAAGCTATAGTGAAGTGCAGAGATGGCTTATAGAGGGAGAGGGAGAGGACGATTTGGAGGCGGTGGTGGTTTTAGCTATGCAAGGCAAGAGCCCTTTGATTTATTTCCTGTATGTCAGTCTTCTCTTTATTTTTATTTTTTTTGTTATTTATTCTTTGCTAGTAATTCTTTTGATATAATTTTGCAGTTTAAACTTAGTCGGTTTAGTTTGAATTATGTAATTTCCTTTTTAATTTATGGGTTTTGAAACTTGTGAACTTTCGAACTATGGTTGCAATGATTCTTTTATGGAATTTGTTAAATAGACGAAAGACAGGCCAAAGAGGAACTTGGAAGTACTGGGTTCATTTTTGCTGGGTTAAAACTTTTCTTAGAAGTTCATTCGGGAAAAAAAAATCATTCATATGATTCAGAGTTTCTTGAAGTAGATGATGGTTGAGTTGGTGTGTTTCTACGGAGACGAAATGAACTTATCTTTTGTGAATATTGCAATTTTTCTCTTAAAAAATATCCTTGTACTGTTTATGTTTTGGTTTGTAAGGCATCTATCTTGTGTTTCTGTTTTCCAATGTTTGTAGTTTCAATGCAAAAAAATGCATCGATTGCTATTATTCGATAGAGAAATGTAATGGGATGTCTTTCTTTATGTTGTTTTCCCTGAAAAAGAATTTTGCTATTCCAGGAAATTGAATTACCTGATCCCAAAAATGTGAAGGAGGAAAGGGCATTAGTTGTTTGGAATTCAAGGTTGACAAACTATTTCAAATCCTCTCCTTGTTATCTTGAGGAGATTGTTTCAAAGGGTAAGCATGGAACTCTTAGACCACTTTTTTAGTATCTTGTTTCCCAAATAAGTAGGTCAATCATAGAAATAAGAGATTTTTCCCTTTTGCTTGAGGATATGGGTTTGGACAAGATATTACTGATGTGTTATTATTTTCATTCACTTCTTTTGTTGCGTATTTGCTGTAAATTGTGTATGGTTTACCTTTTAGTCAGTACAGATGGAGTTTTATTTTTTCTCCTTTCTTTCAAATGTTCAAACTTCAATTAGGCAGAAGAAGAAATCCACGCACACACACATTTATTCCTGAGAGGTTGCTGAGTGGTTGATAGCACTGGTTTGTAAAACCAGTGTAGTTTGCAAAGAACATTTGGGACTCAAATTCCTCTCCCCTTTTTTCGTTGAATGAATTAATTCCTTACATATTTCTTATAACCAATTTCGATTATGAGAACAGATCACATGTCTTAAAATTGGAAGCTAAAATTACTTCTGGTTTCTTGATTCACTATTATCATTACTATACACGAAAAGGTTAGGATATCAAACAAGAACCTGATTTAGCTAAATACTTTGGACACTGTTCAATTTCTTACATCTTTGACACCATCATATTACCTTTTTTTCTTTAGTTCTTTCCCATTATCATTGATCTCTTGGCAGTTTTTCCCTGGAAGTATCACGGTTGTGGTATATTGAGATTGATCAATCAAGTTCATGAACTTTTTTTTTTTTTGGGCAGCTGACTGGCTAATAGTTTAGGGACAAACTCTTAAAAAATCAATTAGCATCAAGTCTCTACCTGCATAGCATATTGAAAATATTTCAAATATGTTGTGCTGAAAAGCTTATCTTCAAACCCAGTTAGAGGACAATGTGCCTAGTATCAATGAATATTGTACTTTTAAAATTAAGATCCACAGCTTCACATTTGTATGAAATTAGGGAAAAAAAAAAACTTCTTGCTGTTCCAACCTCAAGTGTTTAATCTTAATTGTTGTATGTTTCAGACAAGAATGTTTAACTTTATGCGTCACTTTTATTAGAGAGTATTTAGCAATGTAGTCATAATTTTAGTCCTCTACCTTGTGCACACCAACTGGGCGGTGTTTTTCTGCCAACAATGTTCCAAGACATTAAGTGGCCTAATCTATGATGCTTTACAAATTTTCATTTCCTCTGAATGTGATATCAGAGATCCAGAGCATGGACATAGAAAGATTTTCAGACAGGGGGAAGCCAAGGATCACATCAGAACGTGATTCACTCGACCAATTCTTACAGCTCACGTCTAAAAATTTTCCTAAAGAACTGATTGGAGGTTTGCAATCTGAAATTACAAAATATGAGAGCAATGCGTGTGTTATGCATGTTTATAAGTTTTCCCCTCTCTGTTCAATGGTGCTTCTAATCATGAACTGATTGGAGGTTTGCAATCTGAAATTACAAAATATGAGAGCAATGCGTGTGTTATGCATGTTTATAAGTTTTCCCCTCTCTGTTCAATGGTGCTTCTAATCATGCTAAGAGGTTCTTTATGCAACGATAATCAGGTTTAAATAGGAAGCGGCCAAACAAAAAAGTGAAGTGGACAGCAGGTGAGATGTGATTTGGTCTTACTTTATTTACTCATAGTTGTTTGTAGATGTGGCCTTAATCTAAACTCCCTTTCCAAATGAGAAAAACTGCAAAGTCTAAATTCATCTCATGCACTCAAGGCTTGCTTATAAATCTATTAGAAAGATGGATAGAGGATCTGATCCCTCATGCAGATAAGGCCGACCTCCTGGGGGATCGGTCGGGAGGCTCATTTCTACGGTTGCTACAATAAGTGAAATTGACATCAGTATTGTGGGTTTTTTTTTTTTTTGAGAAACATTATTGTCTATCTCACATATATTAGATATATACTGGATCTAATATTGACAGATAATTCTTTATATTGGGGAATAAGGCATAGTTGGCTATTCTTTTATTCTCATACAAACTGTATTTCATATTTTTCTCTGTTGCACATATATCTGGACCTTGTTAGCTGTAATGCAGACAGCTTCTTTTGAAGCACTCGGATTGTTCTTGCTTCTTATTTATGATCCACTAGATTCCTTGACAATATGCATTTATGATATATCTACAAGCTGTCAAGTAGACAGCAGTGCCGTTGAAGATGATTCATGGAAGGATAGCTAAACATGTAAAGCGTTACACTTTTGGAAAACTTTCTTGGTCCTTGGATTTTATTCAACCATAGTCAGGAGATGGATAATATTAAGTTGCACCACAATTATACAGTCATCCTATTATTTCATACAAGCTTTGAAATAATTGTTTATTGAAAAGAAAACATGTCACCCACTATTTAATTTGTTTGTGGCTGAAGTTGGGTTTTCTTGGCTTTATGAGTTGTTTGAGCTTGATTTTATATATTTAGGAATTCTAATGAATGATATAAACAACTAAATATAAATTATTAATTTTGATCACACCTGCTGGTTGTCATAATTTGAAGAAATGTTTTTCCTTGGCTAGTGATTTTGATGGGTTGCCTATGCTTTACACTATCTGATTGGGTAATTTATGATTTGCTACCTTGTCAGTGAGTGACATCTGTTCTTTAGAATTACCCACACTCAGCACTTCGTACAGCTAGAAGAGTTGTTGAGTATCTATTTAAACTGATTTAGATGTTTGTATGATAGACCTGCTGAAGTTAGATATGTTTGAGATGCTTTTGTTCTTCAAATCTTTATTCAAATTGATTTAGATGCTTGTGTTACAGACTTGAGGAAGTTGGATGATTATGAGAAGCGTGAATTGATGTATGAGGTAAAAACCTTCAATCATCTGCCAACCTGCTACCTACACTATTTGGTCAAAATGACTGCAACTAATACTTCTGACAATTTACATGAAGCCCCTATAGAATTAAGTTTTTTTCTTGTTTTATTCTCCTTCGTTTTTTGAGTTAAAATCAAAAGTTTTTATACCACATGCCATTGTTTGCCTTTATGTGGTAATTTGTTGGTCAGTTGGTGATCCTTTCATGCATTTAGGGCCAAGCTGAAAAGGTTCAAATGGAAAAGAAAGAAGACGAAGACGAGGAAGATGAAGATGAAGAACTAGAAGAACCTGATGATGAATATGATGATGGAGATTATAATCAGGTTCCCTCAGCAAACACAGGGTCCTGTGTATATCTATTGATTTTGCATCAGCTTTTTTCTTGCTCTTGAGTAGCTTCGGTGATTCAGGATTGTAGCATTCTTTGTCAGCCTCAGCTATCCCCATGATATAATAACATCTCATTTCTATGCCATATAGGCAACTTATTATGCCATCACCAAGAATGGTCAAGAAATAGATGTAAATGGTACTAGGAAAATTGAGACTCCGTTTGAACAAGATTTTTTTATGGAAGGTATTCCATTCCAGCCTTTAAATTAATTCCATTGAGATGGACTCTCTGACGAAGACTGTCTCCATGATTGTCAAGTTAAATGATTGCATGATCTAAAGAATTTAAATGGATAATCCCTATATGTGGCTCATAATAAGGGAGTCTCCAGCTAGTTTTTTAATGATTGGAAAATAACATAACATATGTGTTGCATCTCTTTTGACAAAATAACATAACATTGGAAAAGTTTGAGATTTTAGTTTTTGAATCAGCTTCTACAAATAGGTGGCCTTGTTTTATCAGCTTCTACAAATAGGTGGCCTTGTTTTATGTGTAGACAGCGCTCTAGAATCTTTAATGAATTTGTTTATCCCCTATTGGAGCAGATGTAGCGTGCCGTTGGTTGGACATTTGCAACCTCCCAGTTGCCTGCAGGAACTCCAATTAAGTAGCACTATGAGAAATTTTGTTGAAAAATATAATATTTAAGTTGCTAATTTGTACAACTAAAGTTCACTCATTAGCTATCTAAAGTTGAGCATATATTATGAGATGGGAAATATTACGATTCTGTGTGGATTCTAGTTTAATATGAAATAATGTTAGAGATCAGTTCAAGAGCTTCTTGATGTTTGTTAGAGGGACTAATGTTTTTGTATGTGACACTATACACACCTAACTTGTGCATTCTTAAAAGGCTTCATTATAAACTTATATGTTGGCAAGTAAATGTTTTAACAAACTGTTATCCACTCTATGATCTCGCAGAATATTGATTTTGATGATGATGAAGACGATTATAACATGGAGGATGACAATGCTGGTATGCACCTTTTCTCAAACTTGAATAGTTTCACCCACTTCTGTTGATGGTACACAACTTTTTTTTTTTTTTCTTGGCAGATGAGGCTGTATATTAGTTGCCTTGCCGAGAACATTGATGTGTCTTTCTCTGTTAAGCAGTTTGCAAGTTTAGCAAACTGGACCGTATTTGCAATGGTCGTTGTCAAGTGCACTTGGGAATTTTCAGGCTCCATAGACATACAGCAAGTGCTGCTTTTTGGTAATTCCCTTTTTGTAATATTGACTATTATGCAATATTTTCTTGATTGAAAGATGCTGCAGAAAATGATGTGAGCTCAAGGAAATGGATATTTGATTCTACATTTTATTTACATGAGAATCAAGATTGCTTGAGACACGAGACTTCTGAGCATATGAATTTTGGTGTGGTTTCAAGCATCCAAAGGAGAAAGCTCTGTTCAACCTTGTGACATAATATATATTCGGGATTTGTTTGAGTTACGTTGTGATGTGTTTTTATTCCATTCTAAACTTAGTCATGGACCGAGTAATCCTTGGAAATCATGTTGACTCGATCAGGATCATAAATTAAATTAGCTGAAAAGCATATGACACCCCAAATAAGGTGATGCAATCTGACAATACCTGCCTGAGCTTTTCACCCTTTGACATGTCACAATTTTAGTCACAAAAAAAGGTGGCCTGGAGGAAAGGAAGGCTGGATGGTCAGAGTCAGACTCGCTGCTGCCAAAATATTGGTGTTTTTACGAGTTTTTTCCCACATGGAGAAAAATATTTCTCAAAATAGCACAGCTTAAGCGGCAGCGCAGGTCACTCCAGTCTCTTTTCTTTCTACACATCAAATCTGTGACACACACACACGGGAGAGGGAGAGGGAGAGGGAGAGGAGTGTAATAGTATCAAAGATGGATGATAATGCCGCCCCCCTCCATCGGAGAACATTCTCACATCTGTAATTTTCTTTTATATGCAACCAGATATTTTACTAGACCTGGAAGTTGCCACGTGGAATTATTGAACTGGCTGGTGAAGAATATACCACCACGTGTCTTCATATGGTGCGAGTTTTCCAAAAAAGAAATAATAATAAAAAAAAGCGAGCGAGAAGGAGGAGAACGTGAATGGCACTCATTGAATCATTGTAGAAATGTAGGGAGGAGATTCAATGAGAAAGCAAGTCACCACATCATCAATCACACCCTTGATTTGGGGCCCACTAATTATGCTCTCTCTCCCTGTCTCGCTTTGAAAGCACTATAAATACCTCCCTTCTTTGAACCAAAAATATTCAAAATAGAAGAGAAGCTAAAACATAAGGGATAAAAATTCGGAAGGAAAAACAAAAGAACGAAGAAATCAACGGTAGTTATTTGTTGATCGAAAATGTCGTGGCAAACATACGTTGATGATCACCTGATGTGCGACATCGAGGGTAACCGTCTGACGGCTGCCGCCATCATCGGCCAAGATGGCAGCGTGTGGGCTCAGAGCGCCACTTTCCCTCAGGTGGTCTTTTCTTGATCTGTTTTGTTTTGTTCAAATTGTGTTGTCTGTCTCAATATAATTTAGATTGAGATTTTATCGGATCTGATTCATTACTCTTATTTAATCACAATTATTTCCTTCCTTTGTTTCTCGTTTGGATTGGTCATTGGTTGTTGTGTTTGATTTAACTAGGAATGATGGATTATTTAAGGAATCTGGCTTTTTCTAGTTTTAAATTTTTGAGAGATTTAGTTTAGATTTTTTTTAATCCTTTTTTTTTGCAAATTGCAATCAACTATTGAAATGTGATGCTTTTGTTGTCATTCAATATTATTTTTAACCTTTCTTTGGTTTTCTTGATTCAAGAGAACAAAATCGGTTAATTGTTTAAAGATGGATTTTTTTTTGGGTAAAATGCTGCATTTGGCAATCAGTTTGTGATTGGCTCTGACTTTTAAGGATATGAATAGCGCCCCATTAGCTGTAGGAAATGGTTTATGATAATAATGTATATATTGTAAGTGGATGCGCGTTGTCAGAGTTAAATGGATTGTCGACCTGGTTTTGCTTTTCATGTCATTCTTAAAAGGATGATTTGAATCTTTGTTCTGATTTGTTGTGTATGAACATTCCCATGCAGTGAGAATGTTAGCTGATATGCTATGTGGTGTCTCTCTCTCTCTCTCTTTCTCTCTCTCTCTTTTCTATGATTTTTCTGAGCTTGTATTTAATGGTGTGCGATTGGACCTGCAAAAAACATTTTGTTATCATTTTATTAATTCTTTAACCATTGTTTGTAATGTGAATACAGAGTTTCGATTGTGCTATTCTTTTGAATTTATTGTCACTATTTCTTCTGTTGTCGAATGCCCTTTTCTTGCTGGATATGGTTTCAACTAGTTGATAAGTTGGAGTGGTATCGTCAGTTTTCTTTTCCTGTTTCATGTGTCATTGACCTAAAGATTTATCACTGGTTGTTTATAGTATAAGCCTGAGGAGATTTCTGCCATCATGAAAGATTTTGATGAACCTGGATCTCTAGCCCCAACTGGGTTGCACATTGGTGGCACAAAGTACATGGTGATCCAGGGAGAGCCTGGAGCTGTGATTCGTGGAAAGAAGGTACGACATTATTTCTCATTTTTAATACTAGGTTCTCATTCACCATGAGATAATTCAGTAATTGATATTATTTTTTCTTTCATACTTGCCGTGATTTAGCATGATTCATATTGTTGCCTAGATTTAGCCATTTAAAGTAGTGACAATTGTGTAGTCATTTTAATGGATGACATGGTTTGGTGTCAACTTTACGAGGATGCTTTAAGTTGTGGAATGTTATTGTGTAACACATGACAGAGGGTAATGCTGGTGTCCCAAGATAAAGGCCTTTTACTTTGAATCTTTAATCGTATTTAATGCTTAAAATAATTCGTACAAATCTTTAAGTTTATGCTTGTTGCTTTATCATGATTAATGTGCTTATAGGGTTTGATCTTTTCACTTTCCATTTTCTTAACTCAAGGATTCGTTCCATAAAGACTGTTCGTAATGCTTTTCTGCTATTGATGATGTTAAGAACTTTCCCTCCGTTAACTCGTTGTCTTGAAATTCATTACTCCAACTCCTTGAATGAATAATACTAAATCTAATAGAATTTAATTTTTTGACTACCTATGCAAGTCCTTACTACTTTGGTCGTATTTTCCCAGTCTTATTCATTAAGCCTATTTTCCCAGTCTTTATTCAAAATTCTAGAAATATTGAAGGCTGACCTAATCTGGTTTAGCCGTGGCTTGCAGAAACCAATTTGTAAGGACAAATTGGATTGAAATTCTTGAATGTTATTAAACATGTGCTATGATCAGGGGAAGTAACTTCATCTTTCATATCTCAACGTTGTTGCGTCATGCATTTTTCAGGGTTCTGGTGGCATCACTGTGAAGAAAACCGCCCAAGCTCTTATTTTTGGTATTTATGATGAGCCATTGACTCCAGGACAGTGTAACATGATAGTTGAGAGGTTGGGTGATTACCTCCTTGATCAGGGCCTGTAGATCCCGTCTCAAGATTGTGGTTTGAGAATGCTGTTTTTTGATTTGGGCTTGCATCTGGCCATAAACTAGCATTAATGATTTTGCTGCGAAATAATGGTTTGGGGACGGTGACAGTGATTTATATTTTTGATCTTTCTTCTTGATTCCTTGTTTTCTTAAAATATATGTATTCATGATCGTCTATGCTATATGCTAGCTTGAATCAAGTTTGCCATCTCTAAAGCAAAATGCCAGTTGGATTTGTTTTGTATCAAGATAATTGTATTTTATATATATATATATTCAAAGAAGTTTGGTATTTATATGCACATAAACGACTTTGTGTGAATTCAGGAATAAATTAGATTATTGGAACATGTTGTGACGTGGTTTAGATTAAATTTTTTTTTATGTAAAAAAATATCCAAATATTTATAACTTGTTTTATAATAATAAAAAAAATTAATCATAAATTCAAAATATGATACATATTGAGCTACAATGATATATTAAATTAATTCAGGTTAATCTGTCAAATTTTTAACTTAACTATGACATTTTAATAATTTTATAAAATAAATTAAAATAAATTATGAAGGTCAATTTTTAATCAACATAATTTTGTAGGATGAAATTAAAAAAAAATGTGTTAAATTAATTTTTCTTACCTGGATCAACTTGCCAAACTAATAAGTCGGGTAATGAGATTAGGATAATCTAATGGAAAGTAAATATAAAAAAATTTATAAAGTTCAATTTCCAACTAACTTAATATTGAAGGATGAAATAAAAAAAATAAATTAAAAAAACAAAAAAAAATCAACATGGGCGAACTTATTAAACTCGCGACTTAAGTTATATGACCAAAATAACTTTATAAAAATCAAATAAAAAAATGACAACGCTCAATTTTCAACATACATAATGTTGAAGGTTAAAATTGAGAGAAAACAAACACTAAATCCATTAGTTCAAGGTAATTTTACAGAAAAAAATGAAAAAACTACGAAGTCCAATTCCTGAATAATCTAATATTGAAGGATGAAATAAAAAAAAACTAAATAAAAAGAACAAGATTGAGTTGTTGGAGGTTGAAATTAAAAAAAAAGACATTCAATTAAAAAATAACCAAAAAATAAATCGAGTCAACCAGGTTAATCTACAAAATCGTGACTCAGGTTATGGAATTAAGATAACTCTATAGAAAACAAATTGAAAAAAATTATCAAGCTCAATTTAAATATACTCAATTAAAAAAGAATCCAAAAATGAATAGAGCCAACCTGATAATAAAAAAATAAAATCAATTAGAAAAAATAGCTCATACAAATGACTCAAGTCAACTCAGGTTGATTTGTTAAAATTTCAATCTGGGTTATGAGATTGAGATATATTCATATAAAGCAATAAAAAAAAATCATATTTCTAATAGATCTAATATTGAAGGTTGAAATTGAGAAAAAAAAAACTAAATCTATAAGATAGATATATAACCGAACATAAAAGAAATTTTTTTTTTTTTGCAAAGCTTAATTTCTAAAACAACCTAATATTAAAGTATACATTTTTTACAAAAAAAAAATTAGATTGGTGGAGGGTAAAATTAAAAAATAAAACTCAAAACATAAAATACTATTCTAATAAATTTTGTAGTTGTGGCTCAATTTAGCCACCCTTTAATGTTTTGTTAATAATGTTCATCTAAATTAGGATGATTGGTTGATCAATCAACAAATTATGAAGGGCTAAGAGAAACTATTGAATATATTTAATAAACTAGTCCTAACGCATGCATAGCTGTTAGACCTTACCTAATGGATTGTGTAAATCCCGAGTTAAAAATAAATTTAACTTCAAAATAAAATGGGTTGAATTAAGATTTAGAAAAGTAAAATAAAATAAATAAAATAAAATAAAATGGTGATACACTTGTTAAGAGAAGAGAAAAATCAATTAAAATAATGGGAAAAAAATAAGGTCACATTTGAAAATAACCAAAACACATTAATATAAAAGACATTTCTTCTCTCTTATGGCCGGCACCAGCAGAGGTAGAGAAGAGGAGAGAAAAACTTGATTTTATTCAAAACAATTATAAGGAAAATCAATAGAAAACCAAAGGGACTAATGAGAGTGTGAGAGAATTACTCACCACTGCACCTTAAACATTTAAACTAGAGAAAAAGAGAAGGAAACCAAGGGGAAACACTGCACTGTGGACGACAGCAAAAATAAAAAGAAGAGGGACTCAATTTTTTTTTTATTGGTTGGGATTCAAAGACTAGATTATCATTCAATAAGAAATTCTAAATCTAATCTAGTAATTTCATTCAAAATGAATAACAATTGAGGTGGAAATTATGAATTTAATGTTAAGGTTTATGATGAAATTTTAGGGAAAATATAAATTGACTATAAATTGATGAATATGGGTTAGATTATGTTGTATTGGATGTTAAATTGAAAATAATTAATGAAGAAAATCATATGACCTTAAGACTCAATGGCCGACCAATGAAGGATTAATTGAATGAAATAGAATTGTGTTTAATTAAGCAAAATTGTGATAAATTAGTGTGTAATTGTGTTGAGGAAAATGATTCTTAAAAGAATTAAGTTATATTATAAAGTATGCTTAAAATGTTGAGAAATTTAGAATTGAGGAAAATTGATGCCTTTAGAGGTGAAGGACCATTGTGTTGTGTTGACTTCTCATGTAAGGAAGAGTTGATTAAAATTATAAGAATGAATTATGATAAGAAATTAGATAGTAGTGCCGATCAAAGAAGAAATATTCGAATGATAATATAATTATGATTTACGATATATGAAATGTAGTATAGTTGTAAATTATGTTAATGCATATGTTTTTTCATGACATGGTTTTAAGGATTTTAAATAAAACAAAATGGGATTGGTGAACCTTAGAAGGAAAACTGATCGTGCATAATTTGGAGTTATAAATCTCTAGATATAGGTGAAAATCTGATTCCTAAAACTACTGCCGATTGAATGAAAATTGCTTTCAATATTACATTTGTTTGATGGTAATAAATTGATTAAATAGCTTTTTCTAATTAATGTACTCGTAATTTCATTGATTTTTCTCATCTTTAAGGATACCAAATTTATTTACTTGACGTGAAAGAATATTTATTTTACTTCGATGATCAATATATTTATAGGAATGGATGTATGGACCCTTGAACTGATTTAATGATATATCAATTTATTATTTTCATAATTATTATTTCTTGAATTTTTTATTCAAAACCCTCGTTCTTTCTCATTTCAATATATTATAGGAAGATTAAATAAAATTTCTCTTAGGTTTGACCTGATTTTCACGATCATACTACAAATTTATTTTGTTTTTGATAGTTAAGTTAGAATTATATTTTGGTGGTTTCACTAACCGACCAATACCTGATGAAAAGAATGGGTAAAGTTGTTAAAGGTAGACCATTTAAAAAAAAGAAAAAAAAGAAAAAAAAGAGAAAAGAAAAGTTGTTCCATTGTGTTCTAAAAGGTTTTTTTGTTGATAAAGCTTGAAATCAAAAGAAGTTAAGTAATGGTGCTTAAAGATGGTGAATTTGTATGATTTGATGAGATATCTTGTTTACAAATTCAATTTTTATAAAATGCTCTACTTCTTTTGGTTTTAAACTTTTTCTTTTCTTTTCTTTTATCTCGCCTTAACCTTAGCCTCATTACAATCGAAAACCAAGACCTTTTAATTAATGTGTTGCTTGTAATATTTTAATAATGGAGATGAGATTGAAGAGCAAGCTTATAGTAAAACATATTTATTGATTGAATTAGAGAGATTTAAACACATAAGCCGCAAACACGTTGTTGAAGTGTATATCAACAATGAGAGGACCTATTACTTAGGCATGACATAGATTTAATTTAAATCTCATTGATTAATTGAGTTTTGAAGTTCGCATGTAAATAAATTCATGAAAATTTATGTTTTTTTTATCCTTATTAATTGTATTCTTGTTTATAATGCATGTACTCTTGCACATTGATAGGAGATTAAGAAATTAGTCATAGTTATTTTATTTCTTTATTTATTTATACTTTGGACTTCCTTAAGTTTGATTTGATCTCTCATTTCTTGAAAACGAGCAAGAGCCAAGTGTAGGGGTATATAATACAACTATATTATTTGATAGTTTTACCTATATTTACCTAGTATTTTGTTCATGTTTTATATATAAAATGCTTTGATAATATTTATTTTATTTTTTGAAGACACTTTTGGATGTGAGATTCGAAAAGGAGTAAATTGGAGATAAAATTCAAACCATGTTCTAACCCGTGTCGAATATTAGCAAATTTGTTGAAATGAAGTGATTCCAGTAGCATTAGAAAGCTAACATCCATATATTTCTATACATATATGGCAAGAAAAATAATAAAAAAAAGAGCATAGAAATTGCAGCATTCAAAGACAAGTCTAGCATTTTATCAATTTTGACATTCAGCCATTCCAAATTGAATATCTTGTGTTATAGAAGTCCATTTGAAGCAAACCCAATTTTGTTGAATTTCTAACTCAAAGACTTATCAACCTACCAAATGTCAGAAGAAACAAAGCTCATATGAGAGAGATATAATTTTTCTAAGATAACCTATAAATTCGACCAACAAACAGGTTTTGTGAAGAAATAAATCCAACTTACTTAAATGTAAATTGTCTACTTTGAAAAGAACAAATTTTTTTTTTAAAAAAATACAAATGGATTGAAGGGTTGTGGGGATTAGGGTTTCCTATCAAATAGAAAGAAGGAGAGGAGGTGAGCAAAGAGAAGAGGAAAACTCCACCCTTTTCTCCTATACCCAAAATTATGTTCTCATTTGTTCTCTTCATTAGTTTTTCGATAGACATGTAAGGCTAAGTTATTTTTCTTGGTTGAAAAGATACAAAAACCTTCAAATTTAAAAAATTGTAAGATCTATTCTATATTTTCTTTTCAATTTATATGATGAATATGAATGTTTTCCAATGCTAATTTACTATGATTGTTTAGTTTGATTGTTGGAGCGAATTCTAAATTATTATTCTAAACCAATCTAATGCTAAGTTTGTTATCAAAATTGGAGTTGTGGTATTTAAACTTGTGAAGCGACTAAGTTTAATAATTATGGCGGATCTATGTTGTTAATCTTGAGGAAAATATTTAACTAAATCGAACATAGATTGTAGACAATTATATTGTCTAGTTTTATCAACCTATCTAGTTCTTAAGGTTGCTATTGAATTAAATTACTAGTGCAGACACTATGGTTATTTAATGGTTAAAGTTAGTTATACTAAAGATTGGTTAACTGACTAATGTTAACAAAAGATAGATGTTCAGAATATAAATTGACGTATCATTTTAATGATCAATTTTGATTTTCATAGGTGAATGTTTACTTGAAATCTAGGTTTTTTTTTTCTTAATAAGTTTTGGATTTATTTAATTTAGCTTGATTATTTTATTCTATTTACCATAGCATAGCCTAGATAACCTCAAAACCCCTCAACTTTGAATCATCTAGCATAAAGATCTAAACTAGATCTTTCTTGTGAGATCGACCCACGGTTGCTCTATACTATTTTATTTGTTTAAGCTAGGGTAATTAATTTGTGTGACCGCGACATCGCAACACTCACTTAAGCTTAGTCAAGCGCTGAATCTAAGCATATAGAGATATTTTCTCTCTGATCAAGTCAAAGATATTTTCCCCCTGATCAAGTTAGAGATATTTTCTCTTTGAACAAGTCAGAGATATTTTTTTCTCTTTAACAAATGAGATGATGGGCTTTAAAGACTAATTGAAATTCTTAAAAAGGGGATTCTCAATCTCTCTTCTTCATGACATATTTATTTTTAGTGTATCTCTCTAAAATATCATGGTATTTTTTCTTAAAAAAAATACTTACTTAAACATTAGAGAGTCCTCAAGCTCACAAAAAGGACCTTTTGCAAAGTATCAAGCACCAACCAGCAGCCACTTTGGCAAAGAAGAATGGATTAAGTTATTAGAACCAAAAGATTAACCGATTATCCAATACATAAACCTTATTCTCAAACTACTTGGATTTTCTAGGATATCATCAAAAGATTATAAGGAATTTACAATGGTCTTTCAAAGGGTCGAACCCTTAACATTAAGATTAAGGGACCTAGTATTGAGAAGTCTGAGATCAACAAGAAAGAACCTTAAAAGGTTGGGTTAGAAACACTCCTTGAAAATCATGAATATGTTTTCTTTTATTAAAGAATTATGAAGATGTTAGGCCACTCTTATCGGAGGGATGAAGTTGTCAAAGCTCTCAAACTCTCAAGACTTAAGGAAGTATTATGTAATAAATTTGGGGGTTGATTTTGACCAGAGATTAAAGAGTGGCTAAAAACAATAAAGTGAAAAGTATAGAAAATGTTTAGAAAAAGAGGGTGACATGGACGGTGGATGTTCACTAGTCCATGAAAGTTCAACACATGGCATGACAACTTTTAAAGTTTAAAGTCATGATTAAGTTTTCAGTCAAAATAGACAAGATCTATTCAAATTTAAATTCAAATTTATTTAAAATTCTAATCCTTTAGAATTTAAATATATTTAAAATTATAATCCTTTAGTTATTATTATAAATTGAATAAGGTAGTGGTATTTGGATTTATTCAAAAAAGTCTTTAATTAAGTTGATTTAGTTCTTGGAGGCTTAGGCTATCTCGAACCTATCTAGAAACTTTTATTTTATAGAAAATTACTCTGCCCATCATGTAGTATGATCTTTATTTTACTTTGCAACTATTTGAAAATTAC
>Ga0325401_1002894_pt1 | contig 15455 bp, 17 predicted proteins | sample PopdelMetagenome_FD_205666 | JGI IMG/M metagenome (GOLD analysis project Ga0325401, IMG submission 205666) | Populus deltoides microbial communities from Bellville, Georgia, United States - Xylem-PdKOR-R2 | ecosystem: Host-associated > Plants > Phyllosphere > Stem > Wood/Secondary xylem | place...
GAACGTCTGCTGAAGCCAGCAAATGGTGACGCCTAGCACCAGTCCCGTTACGGCGCCTACCAGCGCTACAATGGCGCCTTCGTACAGAAAGATGTTGCGAATCGTATGGCGGGTGCAACCCATGGCCATCAGCACTGCCACGTCTTTGCGCTTGTCAATGACGAGCATCGACAGCGAGAAGAAGATGTTGAGGGAGGCAATGAGTAGGATGAAGGCGAACGTGATAAACACGAACATCTTCTCCACTTTGATAGCCTTAAGCAAGCTTACATGCTGCTCGTCCGAGTCGAGCACTTTGAAGTCAGTACCTAGCTCCTTGCGCAGTGTTTCCTTCACATCCGAAATGCTGTACCCGTTGCCAACGCGTACTTCCAGCGAGGTGCGTTTATCGCCGTACCGCAATAGGTTTTGGGCAAACTCTAAGGGCACGAAAATGTAGCTGTCGTCGATGTGTTGCTCGATTAGGAATACGCCACCCGCGAAGATACTCTGCTCGTTGAACGCGTTTTCGGGATTCAGTGACAATGCTTTCTTGCCCGTGTTACGCGGGTACAGCAGGCGCATAGGCGAGAAGCGGTTGTTCAGGGCTATGCTCAACTCGTGCTGCACACCCGCCCCGAGCAGGGCATACGGTTCGCCGCCACGCATCAGTTCGTGGTCACCCTCCACCAAGGCCGAGTCGATATTGCTCTGGGCAAAGAAGTTCTCACTTACGCCTTTCATCTTCACCACCATTTGGCGGTCGTGATACTGCAACAAGGCGTTGTCTTCGATTACCTCCGTGACGAGGGCTACGCCTGGCGTTTTCTTTAACTGCGTGAGCAGCGGAACCTTCGCCTCAAAAGCTTTGCCTTTAGTGGCCGAAATCACCAAGTCGGGGTCCGATTTGCTGTAGAGCGAGCGGACTAAATCCTCCAATCCGTTGAACACAGACAGGACAATAATGAGCGCCATCGTCCCTACTGCCACGCCGATCATGGAAATATTGGAGATGATGCTGATGATGTTGCGCTTCTTCTTGGAAGAGAAATAACGCCGAGCAATGAGCAGCGGAACGTTCATGCGGCGCGGACGCGTAAAGGGATTGAGTTAATGAATAGTTGTTATCAGCTAGCAAGCATAGTGCATAAACTCCACTGGCTAAGCACGTCAGCGTGATCGTCAAAACTATCTATTCTGCTGAAGATGCAAAGCAATTGTTTTGTAGCCACGGTTGAAGTGTCAGCAAGAATCAGGCAAGCTAGCTTCTACCAGCAGCAAGATACGCGGCTCGCTGCAAAAGGTCTACTTCCACGCTTTCACAATCAGGCCCGTACCCGAATCGTGCTTCATGCGCGCATCAATTGTATTCAGAATAAGACAGAAGGGAAACGTAATCAGATAGTAGAACGGCAGCAGCACAAAGAACCACTTAGAAGCACCTAGCATCAGAATGGGATACTTCATGCTAAGCCGCCACGAAACCTGGCCCGGCTCGCCGTAGCTGTAGCGGGCCTCAATGCGCTCAAAGCCCGCCGTGCGCAGCTTCTGCTGAATTTCGTGAATGTTGTAGCCGTCGCGTACGTGCTCTTCAATGAAGCTAGTTTCGCCGTCGGCGTGCACGTCGGAACCGCCTTGGTCGGAGGGCGTGGAAATCAGGAGCATCCCACCGTCTTTGAGCGAAGCGTGGATGTTGCGAAATACTTCTACGTCTTCCAGAATGTGCTCCATCACATCCACCGACAAAGCTAGGTCGAAGCTGTTGGGCTCTTGGTACAACACCAAATCCTGGACGGCAAACTGCACATTGACCCGTCCGATCTGACGAAAGAAGCGGTTAGAATCGGCAATCTGCTCATCTTTCACATCGACGGCTAAGATGTGCCACTTTTTACTCATCCCCGACAGCCAGTAGGTATACTGTCCGTAGCCCGAACCAGCATCCAAAATATTCAGTGCCTCATCTTGGCGGCCTTTGGCCCACGCGCGCAGCTCGCGGTGCACGTGCCAAGTGCGAAGCAACAGTAAATCGAGCAGATGGTAGAAGGTACGACGCAGCAAGGGCGTGCGGTTGAATACTTCTCCCAGCGTCTTCTTAATCGGGTCGTAATACAAGCGGTAAAATAGTGAAATGGTGAATTAGTGAGTTGAGTGTTCTGACGGTGAAACGGTTAGTTTGCAAAACCCACTATTTCACCATCTCACCATCTCACTCCTCGTCGTCGGCGAATAGCTTGGGGCGCTTCGGATTATCTGGCTTTTTCTCGTCTTCGTCGGCGGGCGCGGGCGGAATGTTCAAATCGTTGAGCACCTGATCCATATGCGCGGCGTAGGACGCACTGTCATCGAGGAAGAATACCAACTCCGGTACCACGCGCACTTGCTGGCGAATCCGCTTGGCTAGAGCTAGCCGGATTTCCTTACCATGGTCGCGCACTTCGCGCAGCATGGCCTCCCCGTTGTTAGATAATAGCAGGCTCAGGTAGATGCGAGCAACCCCTAGGTCGGGTGCAACACGCACAGTGCTGATACCCGGCGGCAGCCCGGGAAACAAGTGCGGCAGGTCGCGTTGAAATACAGTGGCTAGCTCTTGCTGAAGCAGGCTAGCAAATTTTTGTTGGCGTTTACTTTCCATGATGCGTTGACAAAGATAAGGGATTGGGGACGTACGGTTTGCTGCTGATAAGCTAGGTTAGCTAATTGTCGGTGGGATGAGTGCGTTGGCCCGCGTGCTCAAGGTCCTGACCGTGGCTATTATCTCCCAGATAAGGGTACCCTGAGTAAGCGCGGCAACAACGCCCATGCTACTTTTGCGGACGTGGCCTAGCTTGGAAGGTTACAGTAGCGTACGGCCAATAAGCTAACTAGGGCCTCGGCCGCCTGCTATTCTTCGTTATTCATTTTTAAGTCTTCTCGTTTCTGCTTCGCTTCTTTAAAAGTCCGCTGCCTACCCGCTTGGTCATGCTGCTGCTGCTGGTGTTGGCCATTCGCCTACCCTTGCTCTGGCTAGGCGTGCCGCTCACGATGGCAGAGTTGCGGGCGCTGCTCGTGGGCGAGCGGCTACACGAAGGTGCTTTGCTCTACCGTGGCCTTTACGATAGCACGGCCCCTTTGGCGGCTGCGTTCTTCGGCGCCCTCGATTACGTCATCAATCGGCCCGTATGGCTCTACCGACTACTGGCGCTGGCATTGCTGGTGTTTCAAGCATTGCGCCTTAATGCCGTGCTCAACCGCGCCGACGTGCATCCGGAGCGTGGCTTTGTAGGAGCGCTCGTCTATCTGCTGCTCGCCAGCGTCACTTCCGACCTCGATACGATGTCGCCGCTGTTGCTAGGGCACACGTTTATTATTCTGTCGCTGAGTGCCTTGCTACCTACTTCGCGCGAAGGGTATGACAACCGTCGCCTGTTCCGGGCCGGTTTTCTAATTGGGGTAGCTGCGCTTTGTTACTTGCCGCTGGCGCTGTTTCTGGTAGTTGGGTTGTTTGCCGTTATCATTTTCGCGGCCAATTCCTTTCGCAGCTTTTTGCTGCTGTTGTGCGGTTTTCTTTTCCCATATGCCGTAGCAGCTACCTTCTTTCTGTACGCTGAGTCGCTGCCCGATTTTGTACAGTTTCACTTGCAGCCTACGCTACGCGGGTTTGCAGCGGGCGCCGATGGCCTGCCGTTGTTTCTGCAACTGCGCCTCTTTATTCTGCCTAGCATTGTGCTGCTGCTGGCGCTGGCTCGCACGGCTGTCACGTCGCTGGGCTTGGTGTTTCAGGTTAAGTTTCGGCAGCTGATGTTAGTTTGGTTGCTCGTGACGCTACTCATGATTGTCGCTGGCCGCGCTACGGCGCCCGGCACAATGGTGTTGGTATTACCACCGCTCACGTATTTCAGCTTATTCCTGTGGCAAAAGGCCCAACGGGCTTGGGTACTGGAGGTGCTTTTGCTCGTTATCGTGGGGGCCACGTTGGCAGTTCGTTACCGCTCTACGCTCGGGTTAGAAACGGCGCTGCAACTGCCGGCCGAAAGCCGCTACGCGGTGCAACCGAACCCCGCCTACGAAGCTGTGCAAGGGCGCCGCTTGCTCGTGCTAGGTAATGACCAGCGGCCTTATTTGCATAACCGCCTGGCTACTCCTTACCTCGATTGGTCATTGGCACGGGTTGATTTCAACCACCTGAATGAGTATGCGGCTGTAGCGCGCCTGGCGCACAACTTCGCTCCCATCCCGCCCGACTATATCATTGACGAAGCAGGCTTACTACCGCAATTGCGCTACAAAGTACCCGCCGTATTCGATCAATACAAACCCACAGCGACTCCTAAGGTCTATAAAAGAGTAGCGGAGTAAGTACGTTTCTGACAGGCTATTTACGCCCTACTCAGCTACGCACTTACTCCGTTATTCCTGCGAGGTAACTCGAACTAGCTTACGCCATTATTAGCGGCTAGCTCCGCGTTCAGGCGGTCAGTGGCCTTGCGACGTACCACGCGGGCAATGTTGATACTTAGTTCGTAAAGCAGCAGGATCGGCATGGTGACGATGAGCTGGGAAGAAATATCGGGGGGAGTGATGATAGCCGCAATGATGAGGATGACCACAATGGCGTGCTTGCGGTACAAGCGCATAATCTCGGCTGAAATGAGACCGGCTTTCGCCAGAAAGAACACAATCATGGGCAACTCGAATACGAATGCACACGACAGCGACATGGTAGTGAGCGTGCTCAAATAGCTCTGCAAGTCGATCTGGTTCTCAATGGTTGGATCGACAGTGTAGGAAGCCAAGAAGTTGATACTCAGCGGCGCAGCAATGTAGTAGCCGAATAGCAACCCGATGATAAACAGAATCGACACGAAGAACACGGCTCCACGGGAGTTTGCTTGCTCGTGCGGATAAAGGCCGGGCTTAATGAAGCGCCACAATTCCCAGAAGGTATAAGGAAAAGCTAGCACAATGCCCACCAGAAACGAAGTGCTGATGTGCATGGTCAGCTGCCCGCTCATTTCGCGGTTCTGAATCACGAAGCCTACTTTGTCCATGCAAAGCTCGGCATTGCCTACCCATCTGCCGAAGTTGCAGAACATGCGGTAAGTCCAAAAGTCGGCCCGCGAAGGACCAAGGATCAGGTCGTGGAACAGAAAATCTTTGGCGAAGAAAGCCCCCGTCGCAAAGACAACGATGGAAATAGCCGAGCGGATGATATGCCACCGCAGGGCTTCCAAATGATCAATAAAGGACATTTCGTGGGAGCTTTCCAACGTTTGTCCGGATTGTAAGCGGGTTTGATCCACTGAAGAAGGGTGACTGAGTGAAGGAGTGACTGAGTGAAGGAGGGAAGTACTAGAACAAACGTAAACGAAAGCAGGCAGGATTCCGCCCCTTGAATTTATGCACACTCCGCCACCCAATCACTCAGTCACTCAGCTTATGCGAAGAGCGGAAATTGCTGCATCCACTCGTTTATTTGCCCACGTACACGGGCTAGGTGAGCGTCGTCGTCGTGGTGCATGAGCACGTCGTCGATGAACTCCACAATGCGAGTCATATCGGCTTCTACTAGGCCGCGCGTCGTGACGGCAGCTGAGCCAATTCGCATACCGGAGGTCACAAAAGGCGACTTGTCATCGAAGGGCACCATATTTTTGTTGATGGTAATATCGGCTTTGATGAGCGTATTCTCAGCTAGCTTACCCGTCAGACCTTTGCTGCGCAAGTCAATCAACATCAAGTGGTTGTCGGTGCCGCCGGAAATAATCTGGTAGCCCCGATCCACGAAGCCTTTTGCTAGGGCTTGGGCGTTGCGGATGATCTGCTGCGTGTATTCGGTGTAGGCGTCGCTCAGGGCTTCGCCGAAGGCTACGGCCTTGGCGCCAATTACGTGCTCCAAGGGGCCGCCTTGCGTGCCAGGGAAAACGGCTCCATCTAGTAGCGACGACATCATCCGAATTTCGCCTTTGGGTGTTTTCAGGCCAAAAGGATTTTCGAAGTCTTTACCGAGCATGATGAGGCCACCGCGCGGACCCCGTAGCGTCTTGTGCGTCGTCGTCGTCACGATGTGGCAGTACTCGAAGGGCGAATTCAGCAACCCTTTGGCAATAAGACCCGAAGGGTGTGAAATATCGGCTAGCAGCAGCGCACCAACTTCGTCGGCGGCTTCGCGCAAGGTTTTGTAGTCCCAGTCGCGCGAGTAAGCCGAAGCCCCGCAGATGATGAGCTTGGGCTGCTCACGGCGCGCAATTTCTTTTATTTTCGCCCAGTCGATAAGGCCCGTCTCGGGCTCTACCCCGTAGAAGCTAGGCTTGTAGAGCTTGCCCGAGAAGTTCACTGGCGAGCCGTGGGTTAAGTGGCCACCGTGCGAGAGGTCAAAACCTAAAATCTTGTCGCCGGGGTTCAGCACGGCGAGCATTACGGCGGCGTTGGCCTGGGCGCCGGAGTGCGGCTGTACGTTTACCCACTCTACGCCAAACAGTTCCTTGGCGCGGTCGATAGCGAGCTGCTCGATCTGATCCACAATTTCGCAGCCACCATAGTAGCGCTTGCCGGGTAAGCCCTCGGCGTATTTGTTGGTCAGGATGGAGCCTTGCGCCCGCATCACTTGCTCCGAAACGTAGTTTTCAGAAGCAATGAGTTCGATACCATGTGTCTGACGCTCTTTTTCCTGACGGATGAGGTCGAATAGGACGGTGTCCTGCGTGAGAGGTGCGATACGGGTTTCCATAGGCTCAAAGGTACGGGCAAGTCGTTTATCATCTACTAATTAACATTTACCATTTAACAATATCGGATAGCACCCATCTCGATTTAACTTGCATCCGTATTTAGAGAGTGCAGCCGCACCCCAAGGAAGGCGTTAAAACGATACTTGTTAATTGATAGCTGAATAGATGGCGCAGCCTCTTGCCGAAGTCCTTACCAGATTACGCGTTGGTAATCAAACGTTTATTATTAATTTCTACCAACAGCACCGCGAGCATTTCACGCACTGGGCTGACCTGAACCATCAGTTGCCCACGTCGGAAGCCCACGCTCTGCTGCGCGCCGTCCTGCTAGAATTTTATGACCAAGTTGCCGACGGCCGGCTCACAAAGCTCCCCGATGATTTGCGCGCGCACTTGTACAGCATGGCCCACGAGCGGATAGCAGCGGGCAAATCGGCCAAGGTGCTGCCTCGCGCGGAGGCAGGCCGACGGCAGCGGCTGCTTGCCCTATTTGGCCACCTAGGTCCTGATTGCCAGAAAGTGCTGATGTACTTTTACTTCCGTGGCTACAACTTTGAGAAGGTAGCCGGTAAAATGGGTTACGCCAACGCTACCGTGGCTCGTTTGCAAAAGACCAGCTGCTTGCGCACGCTGTACGAGCTAGCTAGCCGCGACTCCCAACGAGACGTAGCTTCTGCACCCGATAATGGATAGCTAGGTACCGTTTGTTGCGGTTATTTATTTGATCAGTAATTCTACTTATTACCCCGAGCTTTCGCGCCCGCCCCGTATTTCTTCCCGCATGAATTCACCCGTCGACCTTCGTCTTTACTTGGAAGATCTGGAACGCTTTGCCGATGGGCAAATGACGCCAGAGGAGCAAGAGCGATTTGAAGCGCGTTTAGAGCAAGATGAGGCCCTAGGCCAAGCGCACGCCATTTACGAACAACTGACGGCTGATCTGCGTTGGGTGGCTGGCCACGAAACGCTTCGTCTGCGCCTAGAGATGCTCGACCGCCGCCTCGACCAGCGCGAAACGGCCATTGAGCGCATGCAGCACCAGCAGCGTCATACCCAAAACCGGTGGGTGGCTATTGTGGTAGGCGTGCTAGTATTGGCCATGGCCCTCTGGATTTTTACGCGGCGTCCAGCCCAAGCATCTATTGATGCGTGGGGGCAATACTATCAACCCGACCCCGGCCTCGCGCCCGACGAAACCAACGCCAACTTGCGGCCACTCCTAGCCGAGTCGATGCACCAATACCAGGAGGGACAGTATGGTGAGGCGCTACGCTCCTTGCGGCGCATCCCAACCAACAACATCGGGCAGGACACCTTGCTGTATTACACTGGCATTTTTATGCTGCGTGACGGCGATGGGGCGGGCGCGCGCACCTTCCTGCGGCGCGTAAGCCAGCAGTCTCAAGTACCACTGGCGCGCAAGGCGCTCTACCACCTAGGTATGGCGCACTGGCAGGCCAACCAGCCAGACGAAGCAAGGGCCGTATTAAAGCAAGTAGCCATTGACGCTAGCAACCCATACCAACATGCCGCGCAGACGGTGCTACAAGCTAAAGTCCTGGAGAAAGAAAGATAAAGGGCCGCACACAACGCCAAGCTCGGTAGTCATACTTGACTTGTGGCTGGTTAGCGTCGTGCGATAGGGTAGGAGACCTTTTCGATATTGGGCTGCAAGGTCAGCTCGAAGGTGTCGAGCTCCAAGGCAGCCAAGTGGCTGAGTTCGGGATTGTGGCGGTACACGCAGCCGGTGTCGAGGCTGATGGCGCCCGCTTGTACACGCACTTGCCGCTGCACTTCGGCGGTGGGCGTAGGCACGTGCCCATGCAGCAGGCGCTTACCGCCTAGGCGAGAAGCATCGAAGGTAAATTCCTTGATATTGAGCATGGTGTGCAAGTCAGCGCGCATGCGTTCGGGCGGCAAGCGGAAGTTGAAGCCAGCGTGTACTAGCACAAAATCGGGTAGCTCAAGCTGGTATGGCAAGGCATCTAGCCAAGCTAGGTACTGCGCCGGAATTTCGGTGGGGCTGCTCACGCCAAAACTTTGCAGGGTGAGTTGTTGGTCGGCCGGCGAAAGCCACGTCAGGTGCTTGCGGCGGTAAGCGGCATCAAGCAGTTCCTGATCGTGGTTGCCGCGCAAGCAATTAACCTGGTAGCCCTGCTGCGGCAAGTACATAAGGTAATCGAGGACGCCCTTGCTATCGGGGCCTTTATTTATGTAGTCGCCCAGCACGTAGAGTTCATCTTCGGGCCGCACATGCAGAACGTTTTCCACCAAATGGCGAAACGTCAGCAGGCAGCCATGCAGGTCGGTGGTGACGTAGCGCGCCATTTGGCAAAAGGAATAGGGTGTCCCGGTTTATACTGCAAGCACACTACATAGTTGCCCCTGCTTGGCGCAGCCCCAACGAAAAAGCACCTACTGTTAGCAGGTGCTTTTTCGTTGATAAAGACTCAGTCTCGAAGCCTAGCTGTAAGGCGGTTTGTCGAGGCTAGGTTTGTCGTGGTTGCGGTTGGGGTGCCGTTGCAGATCCGCTGGGATGTCATCCAGCCCGTCGTTGGTGTACTCGTCGGCAAGGCGTTCTTCTTCCTCGCCCGTTTGGCCGAGCGGCATGTTGCCAGCGGCTTTGTGCTGCTCGGAGCTGGAGGGAGAACCGTGGTTTTCCTTTGACTGATGGTTGGTGTTATTGCTTTTATAAGGCATGGCGACAACTTCAATAAAGGTGAAACAACTATTTGAAGACGAAGCTTTTGGCGTGAAAACCTAGTAGCTTCTGCCTAAGCTAGCTTGTGGCCAGCTAGGTTTACTTCGACTTGTGGGTATTCCGGTTAGGATGGGTTTGGGGAGCGTCCTGCGCGTCTTGTTGCAGGTCTTCCTGGGTTTGCTCGTCGCGGTCAGACACCGGCAACGATTCGGCTTTCGATTGGCCGCCACCCGCAGGTGAGCCTTGGTGTTTCGCAGATTGCGAGCTGATTTGGTTTCCTTCTTTGGCCATGGTAGTGGTGGAAATTTCTGAGTGGGTGAAAAAGTGGGTGGTTAACCCTATCGTTCGCCAATGTCAAGTCCCGATTCTTGTGCATTCGGGTCTAGCAGGTCGGCATTGGTTTCTGGAGTAGCTCCTACGTCGGCGCCATTGGGTTGCGGCTGAAACATTTGTCCCATTCCGACGCGGGAGTTGGGATCATACATTTCGTCTTTGTCCTCGTCGGGCGCGGCTTCAATTTCGTCGGGTGCTTGCGCTACCCGGCGCTCGTCCATATCGTCGGGCGAGGGCAGGTCTTGATTGGGGCGGTCCTGGCGTCCTTCGTCGTTTGAACGGAAATTATCGGCGGGGTGGTCAGCTTTATCAGCTTCCTCGTTGACGGAAGTAGCCGTGATACCGCTGTTGCTGTCGGTGCCGTAGCCTTCCTTGCCGTCGCGGTTGCCGAAGCCGCCGCGCGCCGCCTCGTTTTTGGGTGGGTCGCCGCCCGAGATGATGTGGCCGGCTTTAAATTCTTCTTCAGTTGTATCGTCGTTGATAACGCGAACAGGGCGGTTATGCGGATCGGTAGCCATAGCTTCTAGGGTTTGGCGGGTTGGTCCTAGGTTGTACTGTGGTTTGCGGATTTGGGTTTAGTTCAAGTCGACACTTCTCCGTATTTACGCTTGTCTTACCTTCTAGCTTTTCGCGTATGCCCTCCGCTGTCCCCCGCACCGTGCCCGAGCTGCAAGCCGCTATGGCCGCTGGCTCGGTCCCAGCTTTTTTATTTTTCTGGAATGCGGGTCCACCTACTACGCCGCCCGGCAGCGACTGTCTGAGCCAATGGTATGCCGCGCCATTTGAGGTAGACGGCGTTCGGTACCTGACCGCCGAGCACTTCATGATGGCCGCGAAGGCCCGCCACTTCCACGACGAAACCACCCTAGCTGCTATCCTGGCCGCCGAGCACCCCAGCGAGGCTAAAAAGCTAGGTCGCGAGGTTCAAGACTTTGATAGCGCGGCGTGGGCCTTGGTGCGTTACGAACGAGTCGTGCAAGGGAACCTAGCTAAGTTCACGCGAAACCCAGCCCTGCGTGATTTTCTCGTGCAAACGAATCCTCAAATTTTGGTGGAGGCTAGCCCGGAAGATAAAATTTGGGGTATTGGCCTTGCTCAAGAGGATGCTCGCGCTACTCAACCCGACGAGTGGCCCGGCCTCAACCTAATGGGCTTCGCCCTGATGGCAGTTCGCCACCAGTTACTGTCGCCTGCGCTAACTGACGGTTGGCTTGAGCAGGACAATGCTCTTACGCGCACCTATATCTTTCCCGATTTTAAGACTGCCTTCGCCTTTATGACCGATGTGGCCGCGGTGGCCGAGCGCCTCGACCATCACCCGTGAATGGCCAGCGAGTACCGCACCGTCGAGTTCCGGCTGCGCACGCACGATGCAGGCAATACCGTCACCCGGCGCGACCACCGCCTGGCCGCCGAGATAGATAAGCTGGCGGTAAAATGGCTCAGTGGCAAGTAAGGAAGTAGCACTAGCTTCGGCAAATGAGGTAGAAGCGTAACTTCACCACGCGCCGCGTCGCCATTTCCCTATTTCACCCCTAGCTTTGCGTGCATGTCCGAAACGCCAACACCTACTGTTTTGTATCTGGTACCCACGCCCATCGGCAACTTGGAGGATATTACGCTCCGGGCCATTCGGGTGCTGGGAGAAGTTGATACGGTGCTGGCCGAAGACACCCGCACGAGTGGCCGCCTGATGCAGCACCTAGGGTTAAAAAAGCCCATGCTCAGCTACCACCTCCATAACGAGCACCAAACTGTTGCGCGCCTGCTCACTCGCCTCGAAGCTGGCGAACGAATGGCGCTGGTGTCGGACGCCGGCACGCCGGGTATCTCCGATCCTGGCTTTTTGCTGGTGCGCGAATGCCTCGCAAAGGGTTTGAAAGTAGAATGCTTGCCAGGGGCCACGGCCTTCGTGCCGGCGCTACTGAAATCGGGATTTGGAGCCGAACGCTTTATCTTCGAGGGCTTTCTGCCCGTGAAAAAAGGCCGCCAAACCCGCCTGCGGGAACTGGCCGCCGAAACGCGCACGTTGATTTTTTATGAGTCGCCGCACCGGTTGGTAAAGACCCTGGAGCAGCTCGCTGAAGCCTTGGGTCCGGAGCGGCAAGCCTCCGTGAGCCGGGAGCTAACCAAGCTGTTTGAGGAAACCGTGAACGGTACGTTGCCCGAGCTAGCCGCCAATTTTGGCGCGCGGCCCTCTATCAAAGGAGAAATCGTATTAGTTGTTCAAGGAAATAAGGAAGAGCGCCGTGCTGACTAAACCTTCTACTTCGGGCGCATTCGTTGCTGGGGGCGCCGAGTATACTAATACCCGCCTGGTTGGGTGGGAGCCTACGGTATTGGCCCTGCTCAGTGCTGGCTTGCTGTGGGCCGGCTGGCCGGTGCACCCCGCTGGCTTGGCGCTGCTGCTGCTGATTGCCTTTGTACCCTATTTGCGCATGGAGCAGCTACTCGTCAGGAGTGGGGCTAGCGGCTGGAAGGTGTTCCGCTACACCTACCTCACGCTGGTGCTCTGGAATGCCTTTACGACGTGGTGGGTGAGCTACAGTACACTGGGCGGCGGCATTGCGGCCGTGGTGCTCAATGCCTTGCTCATGTGCCTGCCAACCATGGCGTTTTACCACACCAAGAAAAGGCTAGGTTCGCTGGTAGGCTACGTAGCATTGCCTATTTACTGGATAGCCTTCGAGCAACTGCACCTGCACTGGGACCTCACTTGGCCCTGGCTGACCCTCGGCAATGGCTTTGCCGAAGCCAATAACTTCGTGCAGTGGTACGAATACACGGGTTTCCTAGGTGGCTCCCTCTGGATTTGGCTAACCAATATTCTGTTTTTCAAGGCCTTGTTTGGCTTGTCTGTGAAGCCCCGTAAGCTGCGCCAGCGCCGCCCGTCGCCGTTGCGCTGGGTTGCTCCTGCGCTGGCGGTGATTTTGCCGATAGGCGTTTCTTACCTGATCGGCAATGCTTACCAGGAAAAAGGTCCGAAAGCCGAGGTGCTGGTTATTCAACCCAACGTCGACCCCTACCAAGAGAAGTTTCAGGGTACCAGCAATTTCGTGCCCTACGACGAACAACTAGCCCGCCTAATCCGCCTAACCGAGCAGCAACTGACGCCCCAAACCAAGCTCGTGCTGTGGCCCGAAACGGCTCTGGAAGAACCGTACTGGGAGAATCTTATTGACGGCAACCTGAAGATTCAGAACGTGCGGAGCTTCCTGGGGCGGCACCCCGGTTTGTCGCTCATAACGGGCATCACGAGCCTCACGACGTACCCCAGCAAAGAAGCCGCTAGCGTAACGGCCCGCTACCGCGACGACGCCGGTTATTACGACGTATTCAACACGGCTGCCTTCTTCCCCAATGCCACCGGCAAAATCGGGTTTTATCACAAATCGCGCCTCGTACCGGGGGTGGAGAAGGTGCCGCCCCTGCTCACCAGCGTTATTGCTAGCATCGACCTAGGGGGCACCGTGGGCAGCTACGGCAGCCAGGAAGAACGCACCGTGTTTTCGGTACCTAGCTCGCCGTTGCGCGTTGGTCCGCTGATTTGCTACGAGTCGATCTACGGCGACTTCACGGCGAAATACGTGCAGAACGGCGCTACTTTGCTCGGCATCATCACCAACGACGGGTGGTGGAGCGACTCGCCCGGCCACTTGCAACACCTGCAATATGCTACCCTACGCGCCATCGAAACGCGCCGCGACATTGCCCGCTCGGCCAACACGGGTATTTCGGCCTTCATCAACCAGAAAGGCGAAATCGTAACGCAAACCGGCTGGTGGCTGCAAACGGCCCGCCGTTATGGCGTGCAACTCAACGACGAACTCACTTTCTACGTGCGCCACGGCGAGCTAATCGGCCCCACCACGCAGGTGCTAGCGGTGTTGCTGTTAGTGCTGGTGATTGTGAGCCGATTTGTACAGCGTCGGTCGACAATGGCCCGATGAGAGCAATTGCGTTGATTAGCCAACCCCAATCAGAAGAGAAAAGGCTGATGATACACGCCACCGAAGGTGGGGTATATCTTTTTGGTTACGACACAATCGAGGATGCGCCTGGCCTGTGGGACGAGTGGTATGAAACGGTTGCTGATGCTAAGGAGGCTGCTTGCGAGCAATACGGAGTGGCTGAAGCGGCTTGGCAATCCATTCCTGATCCGTTAGAAGGCTGTCAGCAAGATTGGATTGCGCCAGTTCGCGTAAAGGACCGAGCAGAAGGCAACCCGCAATGGGGTAGTTTCGAGCAGTTGGTTGATGACCAATGGCTTTCTCTGTAGTTAATAAACGTCATTCATCTTACACCCAATAGCTCAAGCTAGGTCTTGAGCCTTATCTAGCTAAATGGATTTCAATCAACTCAGTCTGCAAGTTGCCGAAGTTGCCCGCCGGGCCGGTCAGTTTATTCGCCAAGAGGCTACCACCTTCGACCTAGGCAAGGTGCAAAGCAAAGGCTTGCACGACCTCGTATCGTATGTCGATCAGCAGAGCGAAAAGCAACTGGTCGATGAGCTGCGGCAGCTGCTTCCCGAAGCGGGCTTCATCACGGAAGAGGGCACGGAAGGCGCCGAGCGCGCCGAAGAGTTCAACTGGATCATCGATCCGCTCGACGGCACCACCAACTTTATTCACGGCTTGCCCGCCTACTGCGTGAGCATCGCCTTGATTAAAGGTGGGGAGTTAGTAGTGGGCGTGGTGTACGAAATTACCCGCGATGAATGCTTCCGGGCCTCGCTCGGCGGGGGCGCTTTCTGCAACGACAAGCCCATCCACGTTTCGGCGGCCATCGACCTGCACGATACGCTTATTGCCACCGGCTTCCCCTACTATCAGTTTGATAAGCTCGATAGTTACCTCCAGATTCTCAGCACATTTATGCGGAATACGCAGGGTATTCGCCGGGTAGGTTCGGCCGCCATGGATTTGGCTTACGTAGCCTGCGGCCGCTTCGACTGCTACTTTGAGTTCAACATCAACTCCTACGACGTAGGGGCAGGCGTTCTATTGGTGCGCGAAGCGGGGGGACGCGTCACCCAGTTTCTAAAAGACGGCGACCCTGTCTTCAGCCGCGAAACCCTTGCTACTAACGGCCACATTCACGACGCTACGCAAGACATTATCCGCAAGTACTGGGCGTAACTTGTCATTCCGAGCGCAGCGAGGAATCTGAGCAGCGAGGAATCTGAGTAAAAGGAAGTTGCGCAAAGAGCTAAGTATTAGCTCAGATTCCTCGCTGCACTTGGAATGACCAGCCCTTGCAAACTTTTCTACGCTTTTCGTGGTTTTGCCCTCGTTATGTTCCTACAATATCTCATCATCGGGCTTTTGTTTGCGGCCGCTACTTTCTACGTAGTTCGGCGCTTTTGGCAATCCTTCTTCTCGAAAAGCCAGGGTGGCTGCGCGAAAGGGTGCGGTGGGGCGTGTAGCACCATCGACGTCGATCGGCTTCAGCGCACCATCGAGAAGGCCGCTCAACCTGCCAACGCTCGCTAGCTTTTCTATTGTTAGGCAACCTGCCCCCGTGTCTGCTCCGTATAGCAGGCGCGGGGGCTTGCTGTTTTTGGCCAGTCCCGCGTAGTGCAACTAGCTCTCCCAACTGAAATCCCCTTGAACTATGCAAGACAAAGAAGAAGAGCGTTCCATGGTGAACGTAGAAAAAAAGCTAAGCTCCGACGGCTACACTGAAAACTTCACCGTTACGGACGGGCGGTTGCACACCTTCGCTAACCCTCA
>Ga0325401_1002895_pt1 | contig 15453 bp, 9 predicted proteins | sample PopdelMetagenome_FD_205666 | JGI IMG/M metagenome (GOLD analysis project Ga0325401, IMG submission 205666) | Populus deltoides microbial communities from Bellville, Georgia, United States - Xylem-PdKOR-R2 | ecosystem: Host-associated > Plants > Phyllosphere > Stem > Wood/Secondary xylem | place...
TAAATGATTAAATCCCTTACTGTGGGTTATGAATGTCAGCTTGGCTGCAGAATTGGGACTTACATTGTAATTTCTGTGGTAGAACTCATGTATACCTTTGGTTCACAATTGGTCTTAACAATGTTGTAGATTTAGTGCATTTATTGTAGACATGTGCAGTTTCCTTGTTTGAATTCCAACTTTCAAGTTGGAAAACAGTTTATGCGTTCACCTTATCTTTGCCCTTTTTGTAGAAAAGTAGATTAGCTGCCATGTCTTTATAGCTTTTCAAATTGGTTTACAGTTGTTGTTCCTCTTCTGTGTAAGCTGGCAGACTTGTTATGCTTTGAGGATTGCTAAATTCTCAAGTAGCAGTCAAAATGTATATCCAAGAGCATTTTGATGAGTGAGAAATCTGAACAAAGTTGAATTTTGTTGGTTGTGTTTCTTTGCACATGTATACTCAAAATTATTAGGCTAACTTATCTCATAAAAAATGTCAGCTGTTCATTGACTACCTTAAATGCGCATGGTTTTTCTTAATATGGACATGTATTTGGAAAGTATGAATAGAATCTATTTCCTTGTTTGGTGCTTCAGCTGACCAATAAGGTGTATAATCCTTGTGCAGTATTCTTTATAACATCAAATCTTGGCTTTTCTGCGTACTATATTAAGATGTATAATCCTAGAATTTATCTACAGATTAGCTGTTTGTTTTCTTCTCTTTTCTACTCCAGATATGGGTTTTGATTATCTTGAATGGTAGGCATTTATCATGTAGATCTCTCTCTCTTTCATGATCTCGAGGAGTTACCAATCCCTTTAAGTGCCTGCATGACTATAAGTTGCATTTTTTTTTTTGGTTGTGGGCCATTTCTCTTTGCTGGTTATTATGAGTTTTGCATGTTGGCTATGTACTAGCTTTAATTCAAGCAAGGATTGTCTAAGGTGCTTTAACCTTGTCCAGCATGGACTTATGGATGTACAAGGTGCTGAAGAGCAATTGGATTCAAGTAGTCAGAGGGAAAAAGAATTTTAAGGCTTTAGCGATTGAACATGTGATTTCAGATCCGAATGGGGTTTAACAGGGGGGTTGAAAAATTCGCTAGCCTCACACAAATGAGATTAAGGAATCATTCCTTGGAAGAAAGCATCACACTTTTTATGGTTTGAATTAACCCAATACAGCAGAGAAGTTCTTATTGAGTTTTTCTCATTATCCTTTTCGAAAATGCATAGCAGCACTTTACTTTCTTTTTTATAGTTTTGAAACATTCCTTGTCCTAATTAGTTTTGGAGAACTATCCAAAAAATGCTATTTGTATTTAGAATATGTAAAACCTAATCAACAAATTTGTTATCTTTATGGTTAGAAGATGCTTTTATATCGTAACTATGGTTAGAACAACAATCTTGTTATGCATAAAGTTATTAAATTACAATTTTGGCCTTGCTTACATGTTTGTCCAACGCGACACTTTAATCCCCAAGTTGCATCAACTTATTTATGGCTCAAAGCTGACATTAACTCTATTCTGTAATAGTTCATTCACTATTTTGTATGATTTTGAAAGTGAACTCCCAGGGCTTTATGGTAAACAACTTCTCATGCCCTCCTCCTCCCTAGGAAAATATCAAGTACCTCCCTCGTGATGAGATAAGTCATGGGAATCAGGACAGGAGCACTCTCCTTATGGTTGAAATTTTTATTAAAAAAAATTGGGATGTTACAAGATTAGGTGTGAAGTTTTTAAACAACTTAAATGTGTTTTGAGTAAAATCTGGGTTTTTATTTGAGATGGTTTGAGTTTTGCATACCCATACCCTTATGGTGTTCTTGTAAACAAAACTCAAATACATGAGCATAGTTCGGGAGTTAGTTGTAGTTGCAACAGTGGTGGTAGCCAATTGTCTAGCATAGCTTTAACTTCCTTTGACTCCATTAATCTAGTCCTTTGTGTTAACATTTAACTCATTTGGGATTAAATGTTACCCCTTGGCCATTAAGCCCTTAATGACAAATTACAAAAGAGGTTTAACCATTATAGGAGTAGCACTTAATCACTTTGATCTCATAGCAAACATACCTGTAATGCAACTGACGATGATTGTTAAGAAAGAGAGTACTTAATTGAAGGTTTGATCCCAGAAAGAGGTGATGAGCATTATAGACTTGCATTCTGTCGTTTCATTGATTTTAGTTGTATACTCATACTTGTGAAGTTGGAATAGTTCATGGTTGTGAGTTCTGTTCCATCCCAACCAGAACAGACAAAATACCTTGCGCTGCCCTAAAATCCAAAACTTCAAACCCCTAATTCCATTTCGCCTTAAATTTCGATCCATTTCAGAAACTCTGGCCAGGATATTTCTCTCCTCTCGTAGCCGTTCTGTTCCATTCTGAAAATGGGTGAAGAAACCATATCCCAATGGTTGGCCTTGCTCCAAACTCTCACTCAATGGCAGTAGGAATCCCAATGGCTTATAGGGACCATATTCGCTTACATTGATGCAAACTTTTACCTCCTTGGGAAAGATCTATAGTCCTTACCATGGCAAGAGGCAGCAATGGAGAATTTTCTGCAATGGGCGAAAGCATGACGAAGCAATGCTGCGTGGAGCTCTATCTCCCTCGAGCGGGAAGGGAACAATCATGTGTCATCACCCTTGTAGACAAGATTGTCAGATGCCAATCAGTCCGTGCAGGCTCATGGCTACTGAAAAGGCATGATTCAGTAACACGACAGCTGCCTTTTTATAATCCAAAGCATAAAGGATTGTTTTTGCTTGTAATTCTCTCTCTCTCTCATTCTTTCTCATTAAAGTCATTGAACTTCTTGCCCATTTTATATTTCCAAGAAATCATTCTCCCTCCTTGAGCATAGAAGCAAGTATTTATGTTGTTATCATTTTATTAACATTACCTTTTTTTTAATAACTTTCAAAATATAGCCTCCAATGACGAGATTTTTATCTGAAATAGTAACTTATTTACATTTTTTTCTCAGATGCCTCAATTAATAAACATTGCTAAAGTTATTTTGATGAAAAGTTACTATATTGAAAAGATTTTCAACTTTTCATAATTTCATTTTCAGATAGAAGTTTCATAATTTAGTGACCTTATTTTTTCACATTTATTTTTTGAAATAAAACATGTTATTGTAAATTTATATATGAATACAAATTTATATATATGCGTGTGTGTGTGTGTGTGTAATAGTAAATCTGAAACAAAATGTCAAAATGTACTGGTACTGAAACACCCCGCACCAATAAAAAACCGTAACTTTCTCTAATTGACAACTTTGCTTATAAGTGTTATATCATATAGGCTTTGCAAGCTACATATTTACTATTTGTTGGCTTTGCCTAACATCATGTTTTTGTGCACATTTGCTGATAAAGGAGCCATAAAGATTTACGAATATGGTGCTTTTAAGTAATCTCTTAGAATGTTTGAGTGTTATGTGAATCATGGCATTCTATGCACATTTGTCATATGTTTTATTTGCAGCACGCAGCCTGTTCGCAACATTTGGTTATTATCATAAAAAACTGTTATAGCCTTTTAGAAATTTATTTGGTGTTCTTGGTCACGTGTGCCTCTTGTTGAGTTACCAGGGTTTATCATTATAGCAACCTAGCTTTAATCTTGTTAACCTGTGTTTTCTTCAGCTCTGTTCTGCTCTTTTCCTTCTTGAGTGTGAAAGTTTTAATTATTCATGATGAGGCTGTTTCCTTGGATGTCTCCAATATTGTAGTTTTTGTCTTGGCTATTGGTTGTAGAGTAGTCCATTTGTATTTTATTCTTTCATTATTGAGAATAAGGAGAACTAGTCTGAATAAGCTATGGTGTTGGCTCTGTAAATGCTCTGTCACTCAAGAAGGGGGTGCATCTGTATTAATGTTGCAATGCTGCATTTAAGTTTTGCCAGATTACACAATGTGCTGTGAGCTTTAATGCTAGTGCCTTTGAGGTTGTTTGGTCATGATACTGTATTTTTGTTGGAAAGGTATGCTGTGATATGAAAATTGTTTTTATGATTAGTCGTGTGTCAGCGTCCTTATAAGGATTGTGGTTGAGGTCATGATTTTTTTTTTTTGAAAATATTGTCTTGTGGATCTTGATTTATGCTTATTGGGGTTTATTTGGAAGTCGCACATGAATAAATTTTGTTCATTTTTCTTATGGATAACATTTGAAGGGGTTCACCTTAGAGAGTCCCCACCATGTCAAAGTGACAGCAAAGGTGGAACTATCACGTTGGCTCGTTTTGATTCAAAGCCCAGCTCTACTTGCTTGCTACACTTCAAAAGTTTGATGTTTATTGTTTAGCCGGATCAAGGCATGCAAGGCACGGGCTTTATGATGTGAACTTGATGTGTTACTTGTGTGTTTGTGCCTTGAACTTACCTCAAATCTGGTGGTGAATGCGTCTTTGTTATTCTTTAATCTGAACTTGTAGACTTGACAATATCTGAGAGAAACCTGAATTATTATTCTTCAATGCCCTTGATATGCACACTTACAGGTCTTCCAAAGACTTCCCAGACATGCATGCTCTTATAATGCACACGTACAGCTCAGATAATGCTGATGTGCGTGTGGATCACTTGGGCTTGCATAAAGCTCTCTGTGTTCTAATGGGATGGAACTATTCAAAGCCTCCTGATAACTCAAAGGCCTACCAATTCTTACCTGCTGATGAAGCAGGAGCTAACCAGGATGATTTGATTATGTGGCCACCAATGGTGATAATTCATAACACAATTACAGGGAAGGGTAAAGATGGGCGCATAGAAGGTTTGGGAAACAGAGCAATGGATAGCAAAGTGAGAGGTATAGTGTGCCCCTTAGTTCCTTTCTGTAGTTGCAACATATACAATGATATTTATCTGCTCAATAGAACCCTCCTGTTATATAGGATGTACTTCCTGCTTTTTTGCAACAGTTATTAAAGATGCTCGTTACTAATACACTACCTCATTTTGGTGTATTTTTTTGCTAAGAATACTGATGATATTTTTTATTTGGGAGCAAACCCGAGTAGTAGCTCAAAATTGATAGGTTACTTTAGCAGGGGCTTCAGCATTTGTAGCTGGTTTCTTTTAGTTAGGTTTTTCCTTCTATAGTATCTTGTATGCATATTGTTTTATTATGGTATCTTGCATGGTTAAAATTAAGTTATTTAAGGGCTAGGGGTTTGTTGTGTTAGGCCTTTGCTTAATTATTTAAGGGCTGTTGTTGCTGTAATGGAAGAATATTTATACTGTACAGACCAGAAGACCAGCCATTGGCAGTGCTTGTTCTCTTCTTCACTCTCTTTTACATTATACTCACTCAGATAAAACTATTGAGGAAACAACATTTTGAACTTTAGGATCTTTTCGCCTCTCCACAACTGTGAAGCTCATCTGCAGTCACTAGCCCCCATGAGTCTAGCCACTATCCAGAGGACACTCACTTATGGAAAATATCACAGAAATGTACCAAATTATTATAAAATTTCACCTACCCAACTAAGAGATGTTAAGCAGATTTGGGCAGTAGGCGGAGGACTTTGTGATGTTGAGCAGATTTAAATATAATGCTCTTTGTGCTTTGTGACTCGATAGGTTCTGTTTTAGGGAAGTTTAAGTAGCTAGAATTTGGGATGCAGGTTGCAGGTTTTCTCGTGCAGTGACTAATTGTTGTGTTTAGAATCTAATTTGGTGGATCAATCATTTGTGTAAGTGTTGTGGATGTTGTTTGCTGTTGCATGATTATGAGTTAGTAAAGCAAGCAAAGAATGAAATATGGAGGCTGCCTGGAAGCTGTGAACAGTGACCCAAACAGTACTAGAGTTGCAGATTCGTATTTTTTGGTGCTACTTGATGGAAGAATGGATCGGGATTTGCATCATGGGTGAGTGTTTTACAAATGAAATAAGGGTTGATTTGATGTGAGAAGAAGTTAATGCGGTGATGGAAGTTGGGAGTAGATATAAAAGAACAAGGAAAGAGAGGAAGAGAGATAGATAATGCACTCATTACACACATGCATCGGCCTCCAAGCTAAAACCAAACAACTCATAATTCTGATATCAAAAGTCTAAGAAAGTAACTCTTTATACATAGGTACTTGCAAAGACTCTTGGGACCTTTTCTTGTTCTGGTTCCATGAGGTTTAGAATTTGTAATTTGAGAAATACAATAAGACTAGTTGAGGTGCCAAGATAATAAGAGACTCAGAAATTCTTAGAAGAATATATACTCATGAACCTTAACTGTAGCAAGAACATGAAAAATTGAGCGTTTCTTATCACAATGATTATGGTACTCGAGAACCATAAAAGGTTATGTTGCTCAAGGACTCATGAAAGAAAACAAAACCACCAACATCAAAGATCCCAGCGAAAAAACAACTGATTGTGCTTTCCAATGGCTTTATTACTTTGCTTGATGCAATGACAAACATGCTTTTGAGTTGAGTTTAGTTTAGATCATCAACTCTGCTTGTTCTTTGCTTTGCATGTTGCTGAAGAACATGTATTCCAGTCATGGTCTGAGGCTAAGGATTTCTTTCTATTTTTTTGGATCATAAACTCCTTTTATATTCTTTTTAGTTTTCATTTTCAGTTCATCCAAATCTATCACTGAAGGAGAAACAAAATATCCTGAGGGCCCTGGTGGGTGACTGAATGTTTGTGTTTCTAGATTTGTCAAAGATTGAGCCTCCAGTGACTCTCTGGGTTTCAATCTTTATGCATACAGTTTCTGAGGCTGTACATTTTGTATTTGTTTTATGCAGACCAGGCTACATATATCTCTTTTGTTTTCCTTTGTATTGCTTCAATATACCAGAATCATGGGACCTGTAGTCTTACACCTCATGTCAGTGACTTGTCTGTGCTTCCTTGCACGGAATATACTTATTTGCATCTTGTTTCCATGGTTTATTAGTTTGCTTTTTCTTTGCTCTTCTGTTTTGATGTTAGTTTAATTGAAGTCTGTAACAACAGGCTGGTTTATTCTATTTTCTTTTGCAAATTTGTTAACGAAGTCTATTTACCCATTAACCACTGCAATTCTCAAATTTAGGGTGATCAAATTTTCTTTTGGATGATTTACAGTTGCTAACTGATATTTCTAGTGTCTGCTGTTGTTTTCAGCTGAGTATTTTCTTTTTCTTTGAGCTGAATCATTAATTATGAATGCAATATATGGAACCATTTATTTAGTTTATCCTGGGATGAAAACTTGATGATGATTCTTATGAGCTCCATCATCTGCTCAATATTTGCAGTAGCTCAACTATGCACACTTATTTTTATTTCTTTGTTTACCTTTTCTGGTCAGATCTAGGATTTGTGGGTGGCAAGTCAAAGTCCTTGTACGGAAGAGATGGTCATCTAGGCATTACCCTTGTAAAGTTTGGTGGTGATCAATCAGGTCTGAAAGAGGCTGTACGGCTGGCAGACCACTTTGAGAAGGATAATCGTGGACGCGAAGCTTGGGGTTGCATACAGCCTCTGACGTTTGGCAAGGATGATGAGAAAAATCCAAACCTTGTGAAGGTGGATCGGAATGGGGAGAAAAACAGGGTTCTATATGGTTATCTTGCAACAGTTGCTGATCTATACAAGGTTGATTTTGAGACAAGGAAGAAGGTCGTGATTGAGAGCCATCAGGAACACAAAGCATCCAAGTAGACTATGGATGATGACATGAGGTACAATGGTGTAATTTAATGTATTGTCATTTGATCTGCAAACCTCTGATCCTTCATGGCATTTTATGCTGCAGAAGGTGAGGAGAGCTTCATTAGGCATTTCATTTTCCTTCTTTTTGACTGACTTCATGTAGGCCGTTTGCTAACTCTATTTAAGTTAAGAGGCAGTCTCTTGGAGTTTGGATGCTAGCTTAACAGTGTTTGTACTGACAGCTTGTGGTACGCAGGAATTTTACAGGTTCAGGTCACGTGATTGTTTACATGTTCCCCTGTTATTCGCCCGCTAATGTATAGACATGAGTTGGCATCATACTTGCAAGCATTGATTATGCACGCTACCATTTATCTGTGCTAACTACACGTAGGATTAAATGCATGGAAAAAGGGAGATCTCTCTCATGGAAAGAGTCTTCACGTGTGTGCTTGTTGAAGTCGGGATGCCGAAATGAAGATGTTTTCTTTGGAATTGAAGGGTGACAACTTGCACAGCGGTTTGGATGGTTTAACAGGACGCAGCGCAGCCTGGCTTCTTTGGAATTTGCAATGTCGCCCATTCTAAAATCGTGGTGATTTTCTTGTTTCTTTCTTCCTAAATTCCGTGGGACCAAAAGACAATGCTCTCGTTTATTTATACTGGTGGTGAGTGTAATGGTAATGACTGCCTGATTGATGGGTCGCACACTGACTCGCACTCTCCAAAGTTATGAAGATTTGATATCCTTATGACACTGCTAGTAAATAGAGAAAAGACATCTGATAACCATGCACTGAGAAATTGTACGAGATGAGGCCTTTATCTTGGCCAATTATTTATGGGGTTCTTGATAATGACAATGTTATCTTAACACTTGTCTTGTTTGCAATCATCGTCCTTGCTGCTTTCCAAACCTGAAACACCCTTATGACCTCATATTGTTTCGTTGTTGCCTGCCCTTCTTGTCCTCTCAACCAGTACCATTGAAAAATACATGTTTCCAGCCCTTCTGTTATGCATTATGAGCGTGAGAGGGGAGGAAGCACCTTGCCCACAGTCCATCTCCTGGGCCATGACGTTTTTATAGGAATCGTGGTGGAGGTAGCTGAAAGGTGGGCAGTTACTTGAAAATATGGGCACAATCGCATCTGTGCTCCGTTTAACGTACTAATTTGCACAATATCGGACCATTGGCCCAGCAGCTGAAGATATGATGGCATCCCCCTGCTGCCTGCTTTTTTTTTGTTTCTTTTTTCTTTTCCCCGTTGAATTTGATGGTTAGCAACCACATGCATGGTTGTATCAATCCCCTCTTCTTCCACATCTGTGCTAAAGTGGGCGCTAAAATCTGGTTTTGATGGTCCGATCTCTAAATCAGAGGATTTGAATGAAATTCAGAGGACAACACTATTTGATGGTATGATTTGCTAGTCGGCACTGAGATGACAGAGATGATCCAAATTTTTATTGTACATTATACCTCGGCACATGCAAGAAGCAAATCTATTCAGCATTCTATTGCAAAATAAGCTAATGATAAAGATTGAACTGAGATTCAATATGTGACATCAAAGTTCTTCACTTAAACATTAACATACAACATTCAGTCATTAGCTGTTGCTAGTTGCAGTGACAGAAGCTCCTCTTCAGGAATAACCCTAATTTGACAATCTGACCTTGGATAGGCTGCGCAGAGCAGTGCATACCCTCGCTCGACCACATCATCACTGAGCATACCATCACTCTGATCAACCGAGCCACTTATTAGCTTTGCTGGGCAAGTCATGCACACCCCAAGTTTGCAATCATGAGGCACAGTCAATCCAGAGTCCAACGCCTTGGATAGTATGGTCTCATCCGGTTCGACCTCCAGCTCCGTGGATTGACCTTCATGCTCAATCACCACTTTGTAGGACCTAACTGCAGTCTTCAAGGATCTGCCAGCTTTGTAGTGGAGCTTAAAAGAAGAGACCTCGGTGGGTAGTTTATGTCTGGTTAGGATGAAGGAAGGAGATGGGGTGAAATGAAGGGCTGCCATGGTTTTTTGTGAGGTGGGAAATGTGGGAAGCTTTTGTTAGCCTTTAGGTAATTTGTGGTGTTTGATAGGATAAGGTTTTGCTGGGAATTGAAGGTTGTCTTTGGAAATTTGTTTGCTTCGTTCTAGGTGGGCATTGCCCCAGGCTGTGGCAGTGGCAACAAAAATCTCAACGCTCTAATAATAATTAAAAACAAAACAAAAAACAAAAAGAAAGTGCTCCGAATTGGGAATTGCAGGCGCCTGCCTTCATGGGAAAAAGATTCATGGTACTCAAGCTACTGCAAACGTGATTTCAAAATCACACTTCCTCAGCCCATATACAGTCTGCAGACAAGATATGGACAGTGCTGCCTCGTAACCAATAACTGCTGCCAATAACCAATAACCAAGAATATTTTCAAAGAAGAAAAATAAATAAAATTTTACTGATATGTCGAATAGTTCAAACATAACCAAAGAAGACTAATATTTTATGATGTTATGTTATTTTATGCCATTGCGAGATTATAAGTAAAGATTATGAAAAATAGAGTAAAAAGATTATCATAAAAAAATCTTCATCGGTAGATATTGATAATTAATTCTTGTATTGAGTGTTTTATTTTTCAGAAACTAAAAATTTATATCTCATAATTAAAAATAGATTACGGTAAAGTGCATATTTTCCCAAATTAAAAGGGATTAAAAACCGTAACATTCTTGTATTCAATAAGATTTATATCCCTTCCGTTCCATATTTTTGGTGGTGGAAAAAACAGCTAGTTTTTCTTCCTCCTTGCATTAATAATGAAAACGACGACAGAAATCTAAAAATATTCAAAACAATGCTTAGATCTCATATTGGTCACGTCTCATTCAACATCGAGTTACATACAAACTATGCCAGGTGTCATCACATTGCAAGAACGGTCAATCGGACAGTGATCCCCAACAATTTTTAGAAAAATCCCTTTTTGGCATGGAAATCCCTTCTTTTCATTTTTGGTGTTATAATCACATAATCTTGAGGAATTAGAATGTGTTATTTATTCTTTTTTAATATAAGATGAAGGCACAACAAAGGAATTGTCTCTATATTGTGGATGCGGTCAAGGATGGGACTGCAAAAGCCAGAACTACAGGAAGTGCTGTTAAATCATCAGACCTCTCATTCCCAAGTCACAAAGCCACGGGACTGTCTCAAGCCACGACGCAGAAGACAAGCAGCAAAATCTAAATGCGGTAGCAAACAAATTTGGCAGACTCATCGATCCTCACGTTTTTCCACGGAAAAGGAAAGTGGGATACTCTCCAAGACCCAAAATAACCATGTCTCTCTCTGGAGTTTGAGATTTTGATTTATCTGCTTTACCTCCATCACATCTCTGGTTCTTGTAAGATAGTGGGGATCGGTTGCTGTGGCGGTGACACGCCAGGTTTTGGATGTGTCAACAGGATTTTGATTTGGCTAAAAAACGAAGATCTCTACATCCAGGAGATCAGTTTGGAGTTGACAGAGATGGAATATCCAAAACCTGAGAAACATATCATTCCAACATCAATGCCTGTTCTACTTGCATTATTGTTTTTCAATTTTTCAGGCCGACACAAACAAAACAAAAAAAGAGTTACAAAACATGGGTGATTCTCAAAGCTTAATGCAAAACACAAACAGTTCCCGGTGTGATATTTATTGCTGTCATGTAAAATAAATAGTTGTGCTATAATTAAATTACATTGATTAACCATACTGTGCATAATTAATTATAATGGATCTAATAAATAATGAGTAGAATGACAAATTTTCTAACGTTCAGGTATTTTTAGACTAATTTTCAGGATCCGAGACTACATAATCTTTGACATTTATACTTGTATGGCTATGCTTAAGTAGGTCATTCATTTTTTTTCCCCTTGTGGTAGCTACGTGCTAAGATTCAAACTCTAAGTAATAGCTACGAATCCACTTATCACCTAAGCCAAATCTCAATGAAACTCGCACACACATGCATGCATCTTGCTACCAAATCTTCTAGTAGGAAATGTCTATCTACGCCAATAATTAAGTAAATGGTTAACCAAGGACTTTCACAAAATCAGCATCCAAATTCAAGGGAGTTAGTAAGCTAGTTTTACCCTAATGATGCACATGTCCTGGTATAACACACGGGGTTTGGCGTGCCAGATCATTATACAATTAAGACCTGGAAAAATCCAATCTAGGGTCATTTTCAAGAAGATATGGATTTACTTTCTCCCACATATATAACTCATAAATATTGGACCCAGCTTCATATATAGCTGCCAAAATTGACCCGAGCTAGGAGAAGAATCCTCGAGTCTTTTATATATATATATATATATATATATAATTCTCACTTCCAAAGAGATATAAAATACTCGCAGCATATTAACATCTTAGCTAAATAATAACGAGAGGAGAAAAAAAAAAGGGAAGACAAACACAGCTGCAATGGTTTGTTTGACACGGGAATTGGTCAAACTGGTGATGAATACAAGTTTTTGTCTTGGTGATGAACTGGTAATTAATTAATCTTTTAAGGTCATATTATTCTAGGGTAATTAGCCCGCCAAAAAGATTAATTAAGAGGGATACACATGAAATGAAGATATTATTCTAATTTATTCGATAAACTTTGTCTAGATACTCACATAATTAATTATAGGCATGCTGGAGGCCGTCCTCACACTTTGCTCCTGCTCTTCGTCTTTAATTTATTGGAATGTTAAAAAGATAACGATAGACAACGTTCAGATTCTCTGGATCGGTTTTTATATTCGGCCCTACTTGTTTTAATGGCGACACGCAACTATCCTTTGCATTTGGCCTCATCTACGTGGGTCGATCGCCCATTTTCATCTATTTTCATGTCCTGGTGAATAATTAGAAACAAATCAAGGCCGTCCAATTGCTACCTCTTTAGCTGACACGATTTATATATATATATAACATGTGAATTTTTGATATATATAGTACTCTCATATCCCTCCAAATGCCATAACTGATTAGCCCTAAAGAGTGAGATATAATAATGGAAGCACACAAGGACAAATGGTCCGGTGTTAACCTTACCTAAACCAACTAACTTTACGGTAAGAATTAGTAAATTAATCAAGGATATATGTGATATATCAAAATATTTCATTCTTTTGTCGTAGTTGGTAGCCCCCCTCGTTCTTTTTATCGATAATAGTAGTATATATCTCTTTGGATCCTCTTCTTTGTCTCCCCCACTGTACTATCATACAAAAAAGAGGAAAAAAAATAGCTCTCAATGTTTAATGCCATGCCCTCTTCCTCTCTTCTATGCACATATGGGGGTTCACAGTGCACTTTTTGGGGCTTTTCATGGACTCATTCGAGCTTGCCAGTCCAAAACTTGGACTCCGTTGTATTAAAAATCAAGTTGATAAGTCGTTAATCTTTTTTTTTTTTTTTGTCTGGATCAGTACCGTGTTGATGGCTCGGAGCATTTACTGTTAACTTGGTTAGAAAGATTAATTGAGCCAATAACCTCTAATTTGACCATTAAGAATTTGCTAAATTCAAGTATTTATAAATTTAACTTGGTTTCCATATATATATATATATATTTGTGTGATGGCGTGATGTTATTTTTCTAATTTGCGGAGCTAATTGTGAAGTCAAAAGCTAATTATGCGGTGGTTGGGACTAATTAATCGACTTCAGGGTGAATAAGCAATGGCTAGTTGAAATGTTGAACAGTGATTTTTCGCCCCAAGTGGAAGATTCTCCATTATAACAAGAGGGAAAACAAAATACTAAGTCAGAAGTAATTATATCATCAATCTGGGATGCATAAAAAGAAAATCCAAAACCTCCTCTTAGAGTCCTCTAATAAGAGATCGATAATTTGTTAGTTAGATGACAATATCATCATTCACCGAAAGGGAAAGCATTAACTGATTTTCCGACATATCCAGAATTGAAAGTGGCTTTGACTAAACAGAAACCAATCCTGAAACGAGCGTAGATAACATGCTTTGTTTAAAGATCTGTCTTCTGTTCTGTACCTCTCCACACATTCACCCGTAATTTAAGATCCCAAATAAATGTTGACAGTTGCAAGGGATATGCGCACCACAGGCCACAAACCTAGCTATACCCGAAGGTCCATCCCATCGCAACGCGCCCCTGGCTAAGAACTAGCTAGCTAGGTTAGCTCCTGATTGTCGATGTGCAGGGCCACAACAAAAATCAAGGCAAATAAACCAACTTGGGCCTGCAGCCGTGCATAGCCAATTAGCCAGGCAAATCACCTGCTGGCCAATCAAACATCCATCCAAAGTACCTAGAAACACTTAACAAGAAAAACTTAAACACATGCATATAACCCAACACAAGACAAAGATTAAAAATTAAAACATCATCGAGACATTAACATCCCACGCGAATTCCTTGGTTTCCAAATTATTTATAATTTACTTTGCCTCCATTACAAATGACCTTTACTGTGTCTTCATGCATGATAACATCGATCCCTCCTCACCAAATACAAAGTGATTCCACAAAACAACGAAAAAACGTGCCACCACTAACATACATCACATATGCCCCTTCTTTTTAACTAACAAAACAAAATTTAAAAGATGTACACAGTACATAATTGACCTCACACCAATAAACGTGAAACCTTGTGTTGTTGAAGGCCTCCAGGTTTCCAGTGGGTATCGGGTTCCGGCGAGGGCGAAGACAATAGGCAAACAAGTATATCAGCGAAAGCACTAACGATAAACTTGTGGGTGTTTTTAGGGTTTAATTTAAGATAGCAAGAGATCAACTCATGCAAGTAGTCCCAATTAGCCCTAACGTCCCTTATCTCTCTTGCTTCAATCATCTCTTGCATTGAGTTTTTAAAATCTATGTAAGGATCTAGTGAATACTTTTTAATGGCAACACCTCCACTGACTGGGGTATGAAGCTCTTGCATGGACTCAATGATGGAGTTGGAGCGGCCAGGGGAGGAGGAGAAGAAACGTTGGGAGGCGATAATGGTGGCAAAATCAGGCGTCGAGTCGGTGTCAGGATCGGAGTAAGATGAGGAGGAGGAGTTGGTGGAGGGAGTACTGAGGGATTTGGAGGTGGATGCTGAGGAGAGGTCATAGAGGGAGTTGAAGTTCTTGATCATTACTGATGTGGTGGGGGCGGCGGCGGTAGCGGATGATAGTAATGGATCACTATGCTCTTGCAACTCTGAGGGCAATGGATGTGAGGACGGGGTTATGGTGGGTAAGCATTTGAGAATGTTCTTCCAGAAGATGGTGGGCATTTTTCCTCTTGATGAGATCAGACAGGGAGATTGTAATGTGTCTGCTATAATGGCAATGGGGATAAAAATAGAGGAACGCTGAACGGTGGAGATTTTATTTCGTGAGAGAGAGACAGAGAGAGAGCAACAGTGCAAGGTTGCGGAGGAGTAAGAGAAGCACCATTTATTTTTGTCTTCCACTCCTATCTTTATTCAAGGCTTTTGTAGCGAGGATTATGCAGTCTCACCATTATTAAACTTGTCTAGCTAGTGGTAGTTGGTCAATCTAAAACCTAATTTAGATAGGGTTTTGGGTTTTTTTAAAAAATATTATCGAAATTAATCAAGTAACTCAATTAAACACTCATTTATTTATAACTTGATTATCCAAAAAGAAAACTCAAAATTACATTAATTTATTTTAAAAAAATATTTACTCGAGTTACCATGCTTTACTCATATAATATTTTTATGT
>Ga0325401_1002898_pt1 | contig 15452 bp, 15 predicted proteins | sample PopdelMetagenome_FD_205666 | JGI IMG/M metagenome (GOLD analysis project Ga0325401, IMG submission 205666) | Populus deltoides microbial communities from Bellville, Georgia, United States - Xylem-PdKOR-R2 | ecosystem: Host-associated > Plants > Phyllosphere > Stem > Wood/Secondary xylem | place...
CCGAGCACGACCGCGGCCACCGCGAGGGCAGCCACGAGGGTGGCACGCAGCGGGTGCTGCGACATGGAGCGCTCCCTGGGGAAGAGGGATGGCGGAAGGGCCGATGGACTGTCCCACCCGCCCCACGAGTCACATGCGCAACACGCCGAGCCAGCCTGGACTGGTCCGTCACGAGCCACCGGCCCGTTCCGTCTGACGGTGTTCCATCGACACGCACCGGCCCGACCTTGAACGGTCGTCCCTCAGACCGGTCGGCCGCGCCCCAGCTCGTGCTCGAGCGCGTCGAGCTCGGCGCCCCCGGACATCAGCGTGACCAGCTCGTCGCGGGTCATCTCGGCCTTGGGCCGGTCGGCGATGCTCTCACCGCGGCGCAGCACCAGGAACCGGTCGCCCACCGGGTAGGCGTGGTGCGGGTTGTGGGTGATGAACACGACCCCCAGGCCCCGCTCGCGGGCCTGCGCCACGTAGCGCAGCACGACACCGGACTGCTTGACCCCCAGCGCCGCGGTGGGCTCGTCGAGGATCAGCACCCGGGCACCGAAGTGCACCGCGCGGGCGATGGCCACGCACTGCCGCTCGCCGCCGGACAGCGTGCCGATGGGCTGGTCGACGTCCCGCAGCGCGATGCCCATGGCGGCCATCTCGTCGCGCGTCGTCCGCTTCATCAGGTCGACGTCCAGCATCCGGAAGGGCCCCTTGCGGGGCTCGGAGCCGAGGAAGAAGTTGCGCCAGACCGGCATCAGCGGGACGACGGCGAGGTCCTGGTAGACGGTCGCGATGCCCAGCGCGAGGGCGTCGCGCGGGCTGCTCATGTGCTGCTCGACGCCGTCGACCAGGTACGTGCCCTCGGAGTGCTGGTGCGCCCCGGACAGGATCTTGATGAAGGTGGACTTGCCGGCGCCGTTGTCGCCCAGCACGCAGGTGACCTCGCCGGCCCGCACGCTGGTGGTGACCCCGCGCAGCGCGACGACCGAGCCGTAGGTCTTGCCGAGGTCGGTGACCTCGATGAGGGGGGCGCTCACCGCAGCCGCTCCGCCCGCACGCGCACGGCGTTGTTGACCAGCACCGCGGCCAGCAGCATCACGCCCAGGAAGGCGTAGAGCCAGTTGCTGTCCCAGCCGGCGTAGACGACGCCCTGCCGGGTCATGCCGTAGATGAGCGCACCGAGGGCCGCTCCGACCGCCGAGCCGTAGCCCCCGGTGAGCAGGCACCCGCCGACCACGGCGCAGATGATGTAGATGAACTCGTCGCCCACGCCGGTCGAGCTCTGCACGGTCGAGCTCTGGAACAGGCTGATCATGCCGACCAGCCAGCCCGCACCGGCCGTGGTCATGAACAGGCCGATCTTCGTGCGCGCGACTGGCACCCCGGTGGCGCGGGCGCTGGCCAGGGCGCCGCCGACGGCGAAGACCCAGTTGCCGGCGCGGGTGCGCAGCAGCACGACGGTGGCCAGCACGGTGACCGCCAGGAACCACAGCACCGAGACCGAGATGCTGGCCCCGCCCAGGGCGATCGTGCCGCCGAACACCGGCTTGACCGAGTCGACGAACGGGACGTCGCTGAACCCCTGGACGGCGACCTGCCCGTAGACCAGCTTGACCAGGGCCAGGTCGATGCCCTGCAGCACGAAGAACGTGCCCAGCGTGACGATGAAGCTGGGCAACCCGGTGCGCACCACGAGCAGCCCGTTGAGCGCACCGATGGCCAGCGCGACCACCAGGGCCAGGACGACGGCGACCCAGACGTTGAGCCCGTAGCCGGTGGTGGCGACGCCGACCAGCAGCCCGGTGGCCCCGGTCATGGCGCCGGCCGACAGGTCGAACTCGCCGCCGATCATGAGCATCGCGACCGCGACGGCCATGATCCCGAAGCGCGAGGCGGAGTTCAGCCAGGTGCCCACGCCCGAGGGCGTGAGGAACTGCTCGGCGACGACCGTGAAGAACACCAGCACGGCCAGCGCCGCGACCGCCGCCCCGACCTCGGGACGGCGCAGCACCCGCGTGGAGGCCCGGGTGGTGGTGGTCCGGGTCGGGGCGGCGGTGGTCACCGGGTGCCGTTGGCGGCGTACCGGGCGACGTCGGCGGCGTTGTCGGAGGTGACGAAGGCCGGGCCGGAGTTGACCGGCTGGCCGCCGCCGACCACGTTGCCGTTGGTCGCGTAGAGCTGCAGGAACGAGACCGGCAGGTAGCCCTGGAGGTAGGGCTGCTGGTCGACGGCGAAGGTGATGTCGCCGGCGGTGATCGCGTCGAGCACGTCGGAGGAGATGTCGAAGGTGTCGATCTGCGCCGAGGTGCCGGCGTCGGCCTGGGCCGAGACGGCGGCGACGGCGACCTGGCCCTGCAGGGCCAGCACGGTGGTGACGCTGGGGTCCGACTGCAGCTTGGACAGGATGGTGTCCTGCACCTGCGCGGTGTCGGTGCCGTCGACCTGCAGGTTCTCGACCTGGCCGGCGTAGGTGGAGGCGACCGCGGAGCAGCGGTCCTCGAGGCCGATGTTGCCGGCCTCGTGGATGACGCACAGCACCTTGCCGGTCTGGCCCTCCTGGTTCAGCCGTGTGCCGACCGCCTCGCCGGCGGTGGTCTCGTCCTGGCCAACGTGGGTGATGGCGCCGAACTCGGCCGAGCGGCCCTGGCCGGAGTTGATGGTGATGACCGGGATGCCGGCGGCGACGGCGGCCTCCACCGACTCGCGCAGGCCGTCGGGGTTGGCCATCGACACGACGATGCCGTCGACGCCCTGGGAGACCGCGTTGTCGATGAGCTCGGCCTGGCGCGTGGGGTCGGGGTCGCTGTTGTAGTCGACGGTGACCCCGAGGTCCTCGCCGGCCTGGTCGGCACCGGAGCGGACGACGTCCCAGAACGAGTCGCCGGGGGCGCCGTGGGTGATGACGGCGATGTCGAGGTCCGCGCCGGCGGAGCCCTCGGCGGAGGTGTCCTCCCGCCCGGTGCCGCTGCAGGCGCTCAGCGCCAGGACGCCGGCGAGGGTGCCGGCGACGGCGAACGCACGGGCAGATCGGGTGATGCGCATGGGTGGGGGTTCCTCCTGCTGAACGGGCATACCAAGCGATGAGTATGTCTGGTCCGCGCTCAGGGGGTCAGCAGGCTCATCTCGAAGGAGTAGCGGTCGGCCACGTAGACGTGCTGGCCGTGCTCCACCGGGGTGCCGTGCCGGTCGTAGGAGGTGCGCTCCATCGTCAGCAGGATCCCGCCGGGCGGCACGCCGAGCAGCTCGGCCTCCTCCTCGTCGGCCGGGCGCGCGCCGATCACCTGCCGGGCGGTGCGCATCTCCAGACCGGCCGCCCTCACCAGGGCGTACAGGCCGGTGCGCTCGAGCTCGGCGTCGTCCAGCTCCAGCAGCCCGGCCCGGAACCAGTTGGTCAGGCGGGCGATCGGCGCGCCGCGCACGGCACGCAGCCGGACGACGGTCACCGCGTCGGTGCCGGCCGGGATGGCCAGCGCCCGGGCGGTGTCGGGGTCGGCCGGCCCCGTGGTGTGCGAGAGCACCTGCGTGGCCGGGTCCTCGTCGGCCCGCACCAGCTCGTCGTAGCTGCTGGTGGGCTCGGGCGGGGGCAGCCGCAGCGGGGTGCCCACGCGGGTGCCGGCCCCGCGCCGCCGCACGATGAGGCCCTTCTCCACCAGGTAGCGCATGGCCTGGCGCAGCGTGGGCCGCGACAGGCCGAGCGAGTCGGCGAGGGCCACCTCGTTGTCCAGCCGGGTGCCCGGGGGCAGCTTGCCCGAGGCGATGCCCTGCTCGAGGTAGCGGGCGACCTGCCGGTACAGCGGCACCGGGCTGGTGCGGTCCAGCCGCAGGCCCGCCACGAGGTCGGGCACGGGGCCGGACACGGGGTCGGTCTCCCGCACGGTGTCCTCCCTCGGTCGCGCCCGATCAGCACGTCAGCTTGTCATGCCGGTGGCTCGTAGGCTCTGCCGCGTGGACGTCTTCGGCTCCGGGCACGAGCAAGTGGTCTTCTGCAGCGACGAGGAGTCCGGCCTGCGCGCCGTGATCGCGGTGTACTCCACCGCCCTCGGCCCGGCCCTGGGGGGCACCCGCTTCTTCCCCTACGCCACCGAGGCGGCCGCGGTGGCCGACGCGCTCGCCCTGTCCAGGGCGATGGCCTACAAGAACAGCCTGGCCGGGCTCGACCTCGGCGGCGGCAAGGGCGTCATCATCGGCGACCCGAAGCGGGACAAGACCGAGGCCCTGCTGCGCGCCTACGGGCGCTTCGTCGAGTCCCTCGGCGGGCGCTACCTCACCGCCTGCGACGTCGGCACCTACAACGCCGACCTCGACGTCGTGGCCCGCGAGACCCGCTTCGCGCACGGCCGCTCGCTGGCCCGCGGCGGCTGCGGCGACTCCTCCGTGCTCACCGCGTACGGGGTGTTCCAGGGCATGCGGGCCGCCGCCCAGCACCGGTGGGGCACGCCCTCGCTGGCCGGGCGCACCGTGGCGGTCGCCGGGGTCGGCAAGGTCGGCTCGTGGCTGGTCGACTCCCTCGTCGAGGACGGCGCCGCCGTGGTGGTCACCGACGTCGACCCCGCGGCCGTCGAGCGGGTGACCACGAAGCACCCCGGGGTGCGGGCCGTGGCCGACACCGCCGCGCTCGTGCGCACCCCGCACGACGTCTACGCCCCCTGCGCGCTCGGCGGCGCCCTGGACGACGAGACCGTCGCCGCGCTGCCCGCGCAGGTCGTCTGCGGCGGGGCGAACAACCAGCTCGTGCACGACGGCACGGCCCAGCTGCTCGCCGACCGGGGCATCCTCTACGCCCCCGACTACCTGGTGAACGCCGGTGGCGTGATCCAGGTCGAGGACGAGCGGCACGGGTTCGACTTCGCCCGGGCCGAGGCCAACGCCGCCACGATCTTCGACGTCGCGCTGCGGGTGTTCGCCACCGCCGACGCCGAGGGGGTCACCCCGGCCGTCGCCGCCGACCGCCTCGCCGAGGAGCGCATGCGCTCGGTGGGTCGGCTGTCGACCATCCGGTTGCCCGCGACCCGCTGAACCACCCGACACGCTGAGACACCGGTCACCTCCGGGCGCGCTGACCTGCCCGTCCGGGGGACTCGCGACGAGGTCGTGTGCCGAGCCCCGTTCCGTGACGTAAGCTCGTCGGCGGACACAATCACTCAGTCGGGGTCGCCAGTCGGGCCGTCCAAGCCCAGCGCTGGACGGCCGCCACTCCGTAACGAGGGGGTCGAGCCATGGGGCGCGGCCGAGCGAAGGCCAAGCAGACACGCGTGGCCCGTGAGCTCAAGTACAGCTCACCTTCCACCGACCTGACTGCACTGCAGCGGGAACTCGGTGGGCAGCCGTCGACCTACACCGCTCCGGCGGTCAAGGACGACGACGAGGACGACATCGCCTCGCGATGGATCGACGACGACGACTCGGACGACGGCTGGGTGGCCAGCCGCTGATCCGCTGAGCCGTCGGGCACAGCAGGTCTGCACCACAGCACTTCCGCACCGCCGTCCCCCGGGACGGCGGTGCTGTCGTGCTGTCTAGCGGTAGTCGCCGACCAGGTGCGCCGCGGGCGCGTCGGCATCCGTGCGCCGACCGACCGCGCCGGCCACCCAGGCCGGCACACCACGGCCGGTGAGCAGCGCGACCGTGCGCTCGGCGGCCTCGGGGGCCACCGCGACGACCATGCCGACGCCGCAGTTGAACGCACGCTCGGACTCGGTGCGCGGCACGCCGTGCGACTCGAGCAGGTGCACCGCGGCCGGCAGCACCCAGGTGCTGCGGTCGAGCTCGGCGACCAGGCCGTCGGGGACGACGCGCGCGGCGTTGCCGGCCAGCCCGCCCCCGGTGATGTGCGCGAAGGCGTGCACCTGCTCGACACCCAGCTCGGCGACCAGGGCCAGGCAGTCCAGGGCGTAGATGCGGGTGGGCTCCAGCAACGTGGCGCCCAGCTCGCGGTCCAGCCCGGCCGGGGTCGAGAGCAGGTCGAGCCCGGCCTCGGCGACCACGCGGCGCACCAGCGAGTAGCCGTTGGAGTGGAAACCCGAGGAGGCCATGGCCACCACGACGTCGCCCTCGCGCACCCGCTCGGGGCCCAGCACCGCGTCGGCCTCGACGACGCCCACAGCCGTGGCGGCCAGGTCGTAGTCGTCGGCGCTCATGAGGTCGCCGTGCTCGGCGGTCTCGCCGCCGACCAGGGAGGCACCGGCCAGCCGGCACCCGGTGGCGATGCCCGTGACGATCGCGGCGATGCGCTCGGGCACGACCTTCCCGCAGGCCACGTAGTCCTGCAGGAACAGCGGCTCGGCCCCGCAGGCCACCAGGTCGTCGACGCACATGGCGACCAGGTCGATGCCGACGGTGTCGTGCCGGTCGAGCTGGCGGGCCAGCGCGATCTTCGTGCCGACGCCGTCGGTGGACGAGGCCAGCAGGGGCTTGCGGTACTTCTGGGTGTCCAGCGCGAACAGCCCGGCGAACCCGCCCAGGCCACCGACGACCTCGGGCCGGTTGGTGGCCTCGACGGCGCCCTTCATCAGGGTGACCGCGCGCTCGCCGGCGTCGATGTCGACGCCGGACCCCGCGTAGGTGAAGCCGCCGGTCACGGGCGGTCGAGCGCGTCGTCGGCGCCCCCGGCCACGCTGGGGCTGCCGGCCTGCTGACCGGTCCAGCCGCTCACCGCGCGGGCGGCCTCGCGGTCGACGTCGTCGAGCACCGGCAGCGTGCGCTTGGTGATGCCCTCGAGCACGTGCTTGCCCAGCACCTCGGGCTCGCCGAGCGGGATCGGGTACTCGCCGGTGAAGCAGGCCGAGCACAGCCGGCTGGCCGGCTGCTCGGTCGCGGCGATCATGCCGGCCTCGCTGACGTAGCCCAGGGAGTCGGCGTTGATCGAGGCGCGCACGCCGTCGACGTCCAGGCCGTTGGCCACCAGCTCGGCCCGGGAGGCGAAGTCGATGCCGTAGAAGCACGGCCACTTCACCGGCGGCGAGGCGATGCGCACGTGCACCTCGACCGCGCCGGCCTCGCGCAGCATGCGCACCAGGGCCCGCTGGGTGTTGCCGCGCACGATCGAGTCGTCGACGACGACCAGCCGCTTGCCGCGGATGACGTCGCGCAGCGGGTTGAGCTTGAGCCGGATGCCCAGCTGCCGGATGGTCTGCGAGGGCTGGATGAACGTGCGGCCCACGTAGGAGTTCTTGACCAGGCCCAGGCCGTAGGGGATGCCCGAGGCCTCGGCGTAGCCGACCGCCGCCGGGGTGCCCGACTCGGGCACCGGGATGACCAGGTCGGCCTCGACGGCGTGCTCGCGGGCCAGCCGGCGGCCGATCTCGACCCGGGCGGCGTGCACGCCGCGGCCGGAGATGGTGGTGTCGGGGCGGGCGAGGTAGACGTACTCGAACACGCAGCCCTTGGGCTCGGCGGGCGCGAAGTGCTGGGAGCGCAGGCCGTCCTCGTCGATGGCGATGAGCTCGCCGGGCTCGACCTCGCGCACGTAGGAGGCGCCGACGATGTCCAGCGCGGCGGTCTCGCTGGCCACCACCCAGCCGCGCTCGAGCCGGCCCAGCACCAGCGGGCGCACGCCCTGGGCGTCGCGGGCGGCGTAGAGGGTGGTCTCGTCCATGAAGGTGAAGCTGAACGCCCCGCGCAGCAGCGGGAGCACCTGCATCGCAGCGGCCTCGACGGAGAGGTCCTGCTTCGCGGCGATCAGCGCGGTGACGATGTCGGAGTCGGTGGTGGCCGAGAAGGCCCCCGCCACGCCCTCGTCGGCGGCCCGGCTGGCCAGCTCGGCGGTGTTGACCAGGTTGCCGTTGTGGCACAGCGCGATGCCGCTGCCCCCGCCGGTGGTGCGGAAGGTCGGCTGCGCGTTCTCCCAGGTCGAGGCGCCGGTCGTGGAGTACCGGGTGTGCCCGACCGCCAGGAAGCCGCGCAGGCTGGACAACGTCGACTCGTCGAAGACCTGGCTGACCAGCCCGAGGTCCTTGTAGACCACGACGGACGCGCCGTCGGACACCGCGATGCCCGCTGCCTCCTGACCGCGGTGCTGGAGGGCGTACAGGCCGAAGTAGGCGAGCTTCGCGACCTCCTCCCCCGGCGCCCAGACCCCGAAGACGCCGCACGCGTCCTGGGGTCCTGCGTCCTGGGGGTCGAGGTCGTGCGTCAGCCGTCCATCACCGCGAGGCACGGGTGCGAGGGTACCGGCGTCGGGCGCCGATGCCAGCACCCGTCAGGTGGGTCACAGCTCACCGGAGGAGTTCGCGCAGCCGCCGGGCGTTGCGCACGGCGTGGCCGTGGCCGTCGTTGTTGAAGTAGCCGAACACCTCGGTGCCGCCCCACTCGCGGATGCGGTCGGCCCACCAGTGCAGGTCGGCGTCGGAGTAGGAGCCGGCGTAGAGGTGCTCGTGGTCGGGGCCGTGCCAGCGCACGTAGACGAACGGGGCGGTCACCCGCAGCACGCACGGGATGCCCGCCCCGCTGACCACGCAGGAGGCCGCGCCGTGCCGGGCCAGCAGGTCGAAGACGTCGTCGTGCTGCCAGGTGGGGTGCCGCAGCTCGACGGCGACCCGCAGCCATGGCGGCAGGTGGGCCAGGAACCAGGCCAGCCGGTCGTCGTCGCGCTCGTGGTCGGGGCGCAGCTGCACCAGCAGCACGCCGCGGCGGTCGGCCAGCTCGTGCCAGCCGGCCGCCATGCGGCCGATCCAGGTCTCGGGGTCGTACAACCGCTTGGCGTGCGTCAGCCCGCGGGCGGCCTTGACGCTCATCGCGAACCCCGGGGGCAGCCGGCGCCGCCAACCGGCGAACGTGGTGTCGCGCGGCCAGCGGTAGAACGAGGCGTTCAGCTCGACGGTGTCGAACTCGGCCGTGTAGTGGGCGAGCCGGGCCCGGGACGGCGTCCCCGGTGGGTAGAGGACGCCGTCCCAGTGGTCGTAGCTCCACCCCGAGGTGCCGATGCGCGCCCGGGGTGCGTCCACGTCAGTGGATGTTGTCGACCTCGGCGCCGACCGTGGTGTCGTCGCCGTGCCCGGTCTTGACCACGGTCTCGGCCGGCAGCGTGAGCAGCCGCTCCTGGATGGAGTCCAGGATGGTCGGCTTGTCGCTGTAGGAGCGGCCGGTGGCGCCGGGCCCGCCGCAGAACAGGGTGTCGCCGGTGAACACCGTGTCGAGCTCGGGTGCGTGCAGGCAGGTGCTGCCCGGCGAGTGGCCGGGGGTGTGCATGGCGACCAGCTGGGTGCCCGCGACGTCGAAGGTGGTGCCCTCGACCAGGTCGTGGTCGGGCGCTGCGTCGGGGTGCACGACGTCCCACAGCATGCGGTCGGCCGGCGGGAACCAGATCGGCGCCCCCGTGGCCTCGCGCAGCGCCACCGCGGCGGTGATGTGGTCGTTGTGCCCGTGGGTCAGCACGATGGCGCCCAGCGTGCGGCCGCCGATCGCCTCGAGGATCGGGGCGGCGTCGTGCGGGGCGTCGATGACCAGGACGGTCTCGTCGTCGCCGACCAGCCAGACGTTGTTGTCGACGTCGAAGTCCTGGCCGTCGAGGCTGAACACCCCGCTGACCACGGTCTTGTCGATGCGCGCCGGCATCAGAGCAGCACGACCGACCGCAGCACGTCGCCGTGGTGCATCTTCTCGAACGCGGCCTCGACGTCGCCGATGCCGATGGTCTCGGAGACGAACGCGTCGAGGTCGAAGCGGCCCTGCAGGTACAGGTCGATGAGCATCGGGAAGTCGCGGCTGGGCAGGCAGTCGCCGTACCAGGAGGACTTGAGCGCACCACCGCGACCGAAGACGTCGATCAGCGGCAGGGTGATCTCCATCGTCGGGTTGGGGACGCCGACGAGCACCACGGTGCCGGCGAGGTCGCGGGCGTCGAAGGCCTGCTGGTACACCGCCGGGTGGCCGACCGCGTCGATGGCGACGTCGACGCCGAACCCGCCGGTGAGCTCCTTGATCGCGGCGACCGCGTCGGTCTCCTTCGAGTTCACCGTGTGGGTGGCGCCCAGGCCCCTGGCCCACTCGAGCTTGCGGTCGTCGAGGTCGACGGCGATGACCTTGGACGCACCGGCCAGCACCGCCCCGGCGATCGCGGCGTCGCCCACGCCGCCGCAGCCGAAGACGGCCACGGTGTCGCCGCGGCCCACGCCGCCGGTGTTGATCGCGGCACCGACGCCGGCCATGACACCGCAGCCCAGCAGGCCCGCGGCCTGCGGCGGCGCGGCCGGGTCGACCTTGGTGCACTGGCCGGAGTGGACGAGGGTCTTCTCGGCGAAGGCGCCGATGCCCAGGGCCGGGGACAGCTCGGTGCCGTCGGCCAGCGTCATCTTCTGGGCGGCGTTGTGGGTGTTGAAGCAGTACCAGGGCTTGCCCTTGGTGCAGGCCCGGCACTGCCCGCAGACCGCGCGCCAGTTCAGGATCACGTAGTCGCCGACGGCGACGTTGGTGACGCCCTCGCCGATCGCCGAGACGACACCGGCGGCCTCGTGGCCCAGCAGGAACGGGAACTCGTCGTTGATCCCGCCCTCCCGGTAGTGCAGGTCGGTGTGGCAGACCCCGCAGGCCTGCACGTCGACGACCGCCTCACCCGGACCCGGGTCGGGGACGATGATCGTCTCGAGACTGACGGGGGCTCCCTTGCTGAGGGCGACGACGCCCTGCACCTCGTACGGCATGCACCGGAGCTTATGGGTGGGGTCCGACACCTCGCGGACCTGCTTCCGCCAGCCGGGAGGTGACGATCGGGTCTCGGTCCCCTGCGGCTCGTTGCGCGCCCAACTACCTTGGGCGACTGCATGGCCCGCGTCACACAGCGGGCGCCCAGCAATCCCGGGGTCCGACCCCGGACAGGAGGACCTCCGTGGCCGTTCCCGGCTTCCTGGCTCGCGAGAAGATCATCGCGAAGCCGGGCTTCAACCGGTGGCTGATCCCACCGGCCGCCCTCGCCGTCCACCTGTGCATCGGCCAGGCCTACGCGACCAGCGTCTACAAGACCGCGCTGGTCGAGCACTTCGACGCCAGCCTCACCTCGATCGGCGTCGTCTTCTCCATCGCCATCGTGATGCTCGGCCTCTCGGCCGCGGTGTTCGGCACCTGGGTCGACCGCAACGGGCCGCGCGCGGCGATGTTCACCGCGGCCTGCTTCTGGTCGGTCGGCTTCCTGGTCGGTGCCGCGGGCATCGCCACGAACCAGCTGTGGCTGCTCTACCTGGGCTACGGCGTGCTCGGCGGCATCGGGCTGGGCATCGGCTACATCTCGCCGGTCTCCACCCTGATCAAGTGGTTCCCCGACCGCCCGGGGCTGGCCACCGGCATGGCGATCATGGGCTTCGGCGGCGGCGCGCTGATCGCCACCCCGCTCTCGCGCCAGCTGATGAGCTTCTACGACCCCGCCTACGACGGCACCGCCGCCACCACGCCCAGCGGCGGCGCGGTGGCCGGCCTGTTCGTCACCCTCGGCCTGGTCTACCTGGCCTACATGATGTTCGGGGCGTTCATCGTCCGCGTGCCGGCCGACGGCTGGGTGCCCGACGGCTTCGACCCCTCGACGGTCAAGCAGAAGGCGCTGGTCACCACCGACAGCGTGTCGGCGGCCAACGCCATCAAGACACCCCAGTTCTGGCTGCTGTGGGTCGTGCTCTTCTGCAACGTGACCGCGGGCATCGGCATCCTCGAGCAGGCCAGCCCGATGATCCAGGACTTCTTCCGCGAGGGCGACGCCTCCACCGTGGCCGCGGCCGCCGGTGCCGGGTTCGTCGGCCTGCTGTCGCTGTTCAACATGGCCGGCCGGTTCGTCTGGTCCTCGACCTCGGACAAGATCGGCCGCAAGCCGATCTACATGGTCTACCTCGGCGTCGGGCTGCTGCTCTACGTCGCGCTGGCCACCGTCGGCGCCTCGGCCACCTGGCTCTTCGTCGTCCTGGCGGCCGTGATCATCAGCTTCTACGGCGGCGGGTTCGCCACGATCCCGGCCTACCTGCGCGACCTGTTCGGCACGTTCCAGGTCGGCGCCATCCACGGCCGGCTGCTCACCGCGTGGTCGGCGGCCGGCGTGGCCGGCCCGCTCATCGTCAACGGCGTGCTCGACACCCAGGGCACCCCGGGTGAGCTGGTCGCCGCCGACTACCGCATCGCCCTGTTCATCATGGTCGGCCTGCTCGCGGTCGGCTTCGTGGCCAACCTGCTGGTCAAGCCGGTCGACGCGAAGTGGCACGAGAAGAAGTCGGCCACCACCACGACCCCCGAGAGGAGCGCAGCCCGATGAGCGCACCCCAGCGCAGCAGCACCCCGACGGCGCTGATCGTCATCGCCTGGCTGCTGGTCAGCATCCCGCTGGTCTACGGCCTGGTGCGCACCATCATCACCGCCGCCCCGCTGTTCACCGGCGGCTGAGCCACCCGGCACCCCGACGCCCCGTCCACCCCGCGGTGGGCGGGGCGTCGTCGTGTCAGGCGGGCGGGCCGGCCCGGAACGGTCGCAGCGGCAGGACGGCGGCGAGGTCCGCGCGGTTGCCGCTGGCCGCGACCTTGCCGGCGCCGACCGCGTCGTCCCAGGTCTGCAGGCCGCAGACCAGTCCCAGCCAGGTGGCGGCGTCGGTCTCGACGACGTTGGGCGGGGTGCCGCGGGTGTGCCGCGGCCCCTCGATGCACTGGACGGCGACGAACGGCGGCACCCGCACCTCCACCGACCGCCCCGGCACCTGCTGGGCCAGCCACCGCGCGGTGGTCTTCACGGCAGCACCCAGCACGGGGCGGGGCGGCTTGTCGGCCTCCCCGCGCAACCAGGGCAGCACCGGGCCCAGCACCGCGCGGAGCTGCTCCGCCGGGATGGGCGCGGTGCCGGCCATCAGCTGGTCGGGACCGCCCCGGTGGGGACGGTGCCGACGGCGTCCTCGGGGTGGCCGAACAGGTCGGGCAGCGTGCGGGTCCACGTGGTGCGCAACTCGGCCAGCGGCAGCTCGACCAGGCCCTCCACCACCAGGGCGTCGCCGCCCGTCGTGCCCAGCTCGGTCACCGGGACGCCGGCCGCCTCGGCCGCCGCCAGCACAGCAGCGGCATCGGTCGTGGTGACCACCGCGCGGGCCACCGACTCGGCGAACAGGGCCGCGGTGGGGTCGCCCTCGACCGACACCGTCGCACCCACGCCGTGCCGCAGCGCCGACTCGGTCAGCGCCTGCGCCAGGCCGCCGTCGGAGAGGTCGTGGGCCGAGGTGACCAGGCCGTCGGCGGCGAGACCGGCCAGCAGCCCGGCCAGGGCGCGCTCGGCGTCGAGGTCGAGCTGCGGGGGCAGGCCGCCGAGGTGGCCGTGCACGACCGAGGCCCAGGCCGACCCGCCGAACTCGGGCCGGGTGTCGCCCAGCAGCAGCAGGGTCTCCCCCGCCGCGCGCCAGCCGCCGCGCACGCGGGTGCGCACGTCGGCGTGCACGCCCAGCACGCCGATCACCGGGGTCGGGTTGATCGGCACGTCGCCGGTCTGGTTGTAGAGGCTGACGTTGCCGCCGGTGACCGGCAGGCCCAGCGCGCGGCAGCCGTCGGCCAGGCCGCGCACGGCCTCGGCGAACTGCCACATGACCTCGGGCTCCTCGGGGGAGCCGAAGTTCAGGCAGTTGGTGACCGCCAGCGGCACGGCCCCGGAGACGGCGACGTTGCGGTAGGCCTCGGCCAGGTTCAGCTGCGCGCCGGTGTAGGGGTCCAGCCGGGCGAAGCGGGCGTTGCCGTCCAGGGCCAGGGCGATGCCGCGGTTGCTGGTCTCGTCGATGCGCACCAGGCCGGCGTCCTCGGGCTGGGCGAGCACGGTGTTGCCCTGCACGTAGCGGTCGTACTGCTCGGTGACCCACGACTTGTCGCAGCCGTCGGGGCTGCCGACGACGGCCAACCAGTCCGCGCGCAGGTCGGTGGACTCGACGGGCGGGAGCGCGGCCTGCAGCGCGTCGAGGTCGGCCGGGCGGTGGTACGGGCGCTCGTAGACCGGGCCGTCGTGGGCGACGGTGCGCGGCGGGACGTCGACGATGCGCTCGCCGTGCCAGTCGATGAGCAGCCGGTCGCCGTCGGTGACCTCACCGATGACGGTGGCCAGCACGTCCCACTTCGCGCAGACGGCGAGGAACTCCTCGACCTTCGCGGGCTCGACGATCGCGCACATGCGCTCCTGCGACTCGCTCATGAGGATCTCGGCGGCGGTCAGCGTGGAGTCGCGCAGCGGCACGGTCTCGAGGTCGATGCGCATGCCGCCCGAGCCCGCCGCGGCCAGCTCGCTGGTCGCGCAGGACAGCCCGGCGCCGCCGAGGTCCTGGATGCCGGTGACCAGGTCGGCCGCGAAGATCTCCAGGCACGCCTCGATGAGCAGCTTCTCGGTGAACGGGTCGCCCACCTGCACGCTCGGTCGCTTGGCCGGGCCGTCGGCGTCGAAGGTCTCGCTGGCCAGCACCGAGACGCCGCCGATGCCGTCGCCGCCGGTGCGCGCGCCGAAGAGCACGACCTTGTTGCCCACGCCCTCGGCCTTGGCCAGCCGGACGTCCTCGTGCCGCATGACGCCCACGCACAGCGCGTTGACCAGCGGGTTGCCCAGGTAGCAGTCGTCGAACAGGACCTCGCCGCCGATGTTGGGCAGGCCCAGGCAGTTGCCGTAGCCGCCCACGCCGGCCACGACGCCGGGCAGCACCCGGGCGGTGTCGGGGGCGTCGGCGCGGCCGAAGCGCAGCGAGTCCATGACCGCCACGGGGCGGGCGCCCATGGTGAGGATGTCGCGCACGATGCCGCCCACGCCGGTGGCCGCGCCCTGGTAGGGCTCCACGTAGCTGGGGTGGTTGTGCGACTCGACCTTGAAGGTGACCGCGTAGCCGTCGCCGACGTCGACGACGCCGGCGTTCTCTCCCATGCCGACCAGCAGCGCCTCGCTGCGGGGCAGGTCGCCGAAGGTGCGCAGGTGCACCTTGGAGGACTTGTAGGAGCAGTGCTCGCTCCACATCACCGAGTACATGGCGAGCTCGGCGGTGGTGGGCCGGCGGCCGAGGATGTCCCGGATCCGCAGGTACTCCTCGTCGCGCAGGCCCAGCTCGCGGTGGGGCTGCTCCTCGTCGGGGGTCTCCCCGGCCCGGGTGACGGTGTCGACGGTCATGCGGAGAGCGCTCCCTGGAGGACCGAGGTGAAGAAGCCGAGGCCGTCGACCGAGGGGCCGGTGAGCTCCTCGACCGCGTGCTCGGGGTGCGGCATGAGCCCGACGACCCGGCCGTCGGCGCTGGTCACGCCGGCGATGTCGCGGGAGCTGCCGTTGGGGTTGCCGCCGGCGTAGCGCACCACGACCCGGCCCTCGCCCTCGAGCCGGTCGAGGTCGGCGTCGGAGCCCACGTAGCGGCCCTCGCCGTTCTTCACCGGGACGGTGATGGTCTGACCCGGCGCGTAGGACGACGTCCACGCGGTGTCGGCGCGCTCGACCAGCAGCGCCTGGTCGCGGTTGCGGAAGTGCAGGTGGCTGTTGCGGGTCAGCGCCCCGGGCAGCAGGCCGGC
>Ga0325401_1002900_pt1 | contig 15445 bp, 3 predicted proteins | sample PopdelMetagenome_FD_205666 | JGI IMG/M metagenome (GOLD analysis project Ga0325401, IMG submission 205666) | Populus deltoides microbial communities from Bellville, Georgia, United States - Xylem-PdKOR-R2 | ecosystem: Host-associated > Plants > Phyllosphere > Stem > Wood/Secondary xylem | place...
CTATTACTTGCAGAGCATAAAATAAGAAATAGTAAAATTGGTAAGCGTAGCCATTGAAAAGGTGTAGATACCAAGTTCCAACACGGCTAACTATTTTCTTTACATGTCACTGGGGAAGGCAATGGATTTTATTATTAACAGTTAAATTTTTTTAATATCTATATAGATATTTTTTATTTAATTATTATTTATTATTTAATAAAAAATAAAATAGTTAATATATACATTAAATAATAAAATTTTAAATATTATACATTTATGTGTTTTATATCAATATCGAGAAGTGTATATATCATATTATATTAAAAAAAAATCTAAACATATCTATATAATATAAATATATTTAAAGTTAGGATCAGTGAATTTAGGGTTGAATTTGACAATATTCATACTCTATTCTTTATATATTAAATAAATTAACTATTCAAAAGATATTTATTCATTCAAGTTAAATTGAATCTGTTTTTATCGGGTTTGAATTAATTTGTTATTTTAAATATCAACAAGTTTGATTTCTCTAATTACATACATACATGATACATGATGTAAATCGTGAAATCGAATTAAAATTATTTGAGTTAATTATTTGAAACTATATACTTAGTTAACTAAGCTAAGTTACAGTCCATTCCATGTTTTAGAACATTGCTACATGGGAGTCTAAATTTGCGGATTACAAGCAAAAGGTCATGTGAAATCAAAAGGCGGACAAGCAAATGGTAATCATTTTCACAAAAAGGCAGTCGTTAGTTTGAAAATGTGAAAATTTGTGATGAAAATGGAAGAAAGGCAATCCAGAATACATGATCCAACTAGCCGAAGGAATAAAGATCTTTTTTTTTTTTTTTCCTCGTAAGCAAGTTGCCTCATGCGTGGCTGATAACTTGGAGTCGTCCTTGCTAGTTTTGGCTGCCCCCAATTGATTCTATTTGTGAGGATCTTAATGAAGATGGATAGTTTAGTGGTACGATTTATTATTTATTAATTAGGTTCTTAATGTGAAAATGTTTATCTTCAAACTTTTTGGAAAAAATCACCTTTGGTCCTTCTACTTTTAAGATTTGATCAGATCACGCCCTTTACAACATTTTGTCCCGAAATTGAACCCTTCTCCATGAACTGAAGGCGATTTCAAATCTTCCATTACAAATTTCTGTTAAGTTGAAAACTATCATTGGTTGACTAAATAAAAGATGATAATTAGAACTATCATCTCTGGGCCTCGATATATATAGGTCTGACGAGCTGATAGACCCATCATCTCTAGGCTTAGTCAGGTATGAAGCCCGTGTTCTTTTTATCTCTGAAGAATCTTAGACCCTATATTTTACTCTCATGTGTCAGAGATATTTTACTCTAATAATTTAGGGATATTTTGCTCACACTTTAGGCTATTCTCTTCATAAAGAGACTTTTGAACTATAAATACACTAGAATCCTTCAAATGAGGGAGGGGGTCTCGATTCTCTACTCCATATTTATTCTCATTGTCTCTTTAAGATATTACTGTATTTTCTCTAAAAAAAATATATTTACTTAAGAAATGGAGAATCTTTAAATTAACCAAAGGAAATCTTTTACAGATATGAGACACTAGTCACCAACTTCCTTAACTAGGAAGAATGAATCAGTTTGTTAGAACTAAAAGATTCACCAATTATTCAAGATATAAACTTTGCTCCCAAGTTACTTGGATTCTTTGGAACGACATCATATTATGTATCTATACCATACAAGTAATCAAGATTGAAAATAAATATAAAAAAATTTGAAAATCTATTGGAAACCAAATGTAATATTGTCTAAACTTTAAAAAAAAAAAAGTTAACTAGAAAAGTGAAATATTTTATTTAATAATAAAATAAATTAAAAATTAATTAATCTTTATTGTAATATTTTATTACAGCAGTAAGATTTTTAGCCCATTTATGTATACCAGTAAGATTGAAAATAAATCCCTCCAGTAGAGGGATCATTGATGATTTTTAGCCTCATTTATTTTCACACACTGTATTTGATGCTCCGAATAATATTTTCCAAGTTAATGAATTGATGATATGAAATATGTGACTTCTATATCTTGGACGAAGACGAATGCAAGAGAAAAAAATCGATAAATGTGCTCCACGAGAAGGAAATTCTGTCAAGAATGAAAGAAAGAAAAGAAATCTTTCATTTTGGAAAAGGAATTAAGGTGAGAATTACAGCAGTATAGTTGAAATATTTGAAGATCAATTATTTTTGAGGAATAATTTAGTATTTGACTTGATATATTTACAAGAATAAAAATATTTTTAAAAAATTATTTCTTAAAAATTATTTTATTATATAGTGAATGCAAATAAATTACAAAATACATATAATATGATGCACTAAATGATTTTTTTCATTCAAGTTAAGACTGATATATAGGATTGAGATAAAGACAATTAATTCTTAAACAATTATTATATTACAACTAATGATATTTGTTTAATTTTCATGTTTGTGAACAAATTCAAGCTTATCAAGAAATTAACAAAACAATTTGAATGCTAATTTGAAATTTTTGCGTGCTTGGGAGTGTGGTTGCGGTTGCTTTTCAAAGTACTTTTCATGCCGAAATGCATTAAAATGATGTTTTTTTATTTTTTAAAAATTATTTTTGAGATCAACATATCAAAACAATCCAAAATATACATAAAAATTAAATTTTAATTAAAAAAATTTAAACTTTTTAAGAACACTATTTACACCACATTCTCAAACGGTTGATGTTACATAAATCAGATTTGATTTTAGAGTTCAAATATAATATTCTAGCTCAGCTTGACCTCGATTTATGTTACATAAATCAAAATTTATACATTATGATATTAGATTTGATTTTAGATGCAATTAGTGGTGCCCAATCCTTGAGAGGTAAATGTACTTAATTGGTGTTTTCTAATACGTATACTATACATATTATATGTCAAGTACGTATTCCTTGATTTGAGCTCCCAACACATTTGTTGAAAGTGATACACAATCCTATGATATATAGCGATTAATTGTAAACCTTTTTATTCATTATCTTCCCTCTGCGCGAGTGGGTTTTATTAAATGGTTCAAAAGTAGTGGTTTGTACTTTAATGCTTGGTTGCGTTTGCACTAGAGTTTTAGTAAATTTTAATTTTTTTATTAAATTAATTTTTTATTATATTTCTAGATTCTTTTAATGTATTAATATAAAGAATTATTTTAATATATTTTTAAATAAAAAATACTTTAAAAAATATCTACTAATAATCTCCCTCTCCCAAAAAAAGAAAAAAAAAGAAAAAGAGGTGGCGGCATGTCGAAAAGTAGGGTGAACGAGCACGAGGGAATAAAGGCGATCAATAGATGTATATACAAGGCCTCTCTCCTTGATGTAAACATATATTTATTTGTGTTAAAATATGCGATAAAAAAAAGAAAAAAGAAATGCACTAGATATCAAATTATGCGCCACCATTACTCTCACCTTCACTACCGTGTCCTTCCCCACCACTCTTGCCTGCCTTGCAAAAACATAATGAAACTACTAAGTGCTTCACCAATTTAAAATTATGCTGCAAGAGAATGTGTCTATTCCGAAGAACTCCAAAGTTATCATTTTAAATCTCCATGTCCATTATTAAATTGAGGTCCAAGTGGATCATTATTAATTGTCCATATACTTTTAATTAGGTGATAACTCGTGCGGCCATTTAGCATATAAAATTAGTAAATTCCCCATCTCACGCTATCTTTAAGCTAGCAGTCGATAACTTTGATTAATTTATGAGTTGTAGTTTACTTTAACATCCAGGGATAAGTATATATCCATACATTAACCCTTTCTAGCACTAAGGTACGTGGAGTTAATTTCGTCAGTAAATCAAGATTAAAGATGAGGTTAGGCTGCTAGTAACATCAATGACTAGTGATTTAGCCGCCACCTAAAATACCTTCCACGCATCGCCCAAGAATTCATTAGGCTAATTATTATGCTGGGGGTATAAATAGATCGTACAAGGGGCACTCACCAATAGGTTGGATTTTTAAGCTTGGACAAAATTTCCTTAATATGTATTATAACGTGTATATAGTACATAATCTCTCACCATATCTTGTTAATGGACAATTCCTGTTATTTTTAAAAGGGGGCAAACTTTGAATTAGTTCCTAGAATGAAGATTGTAAATCTTTTTTATTTTATTAAAGGATTTATAGGATCTTGATAGTACATAAATCTTGTTATTTTATGGAGTGGAAGGGCTGCAGTGTTATCTTACCCTAATAGTATTAACAAAAAAAAATTTCTGAAATATATATTAAAGAGGGGTAAATATTCTTTATATATTATTAATAAGAAATAACTGGTACGATCTTTTGAAGACTCTTATAAACATAGAGCTGCAAAGAGACCAGTAGCCTTGGCCTTAACATTTTATGTTAAGGGTCACAAAAAAAAAAAAAACAAGCGGAGTCTTATGGTTCAATATGGAGCTTGGGCTCAGCCTTGGGCTCCCATAGACAGTCAACGTGTGACATGTGTTGGTTTTTAAGGCTTGGTTCAATGTATCAACCAACCGACCTTGGGCTCTGCCTTTGATAAGTTTCTTAGACTTTTCAGAATTGAGCCTATAATTAATGTCTTTATGACCTATTACCATCTGGTCGTTAGCACTAATAATGGTAATGACATGCGTTGGTTTTTTACCTTCACAAACATACCCACAAGAGTCATGAAAGGAATCTTGCACAGAAAGCATGTTTAAGTCAAGAAATGAATAGGAAAGTGGCTGATAATAAGATATAATGAGCCAATCATCCCTAGATATGGGATACAACAAATTTAAAGTTGTTTTTATTGTTGGAGGGCACCTCTCCCTGATGTTAATAGTAGACCTTGTTTGAGCTCAGATGAGGAGAATACACGCGCTGCATTGGCATTGGTGTCAAGCAGGTACGATGCCAATAAAATGGACAAATAGCATTACCAGGCCATATTACAAAGTATGCAACTTATTTACCCCTTGTTTTTTGTACATCTAAGTTCATTACTGACTTTGTTTTTATGCAGGACTAATAATTGAAAGAGAATGAGAAAATTCAATAATATTTGTCGAGGAGAGTTCACAAAGAGGGTCTTCATCTCTTAACTTGAGTGGAGGCAAGACTAGAGAAGATATGGAGGATGACCTCATAATTATAGATGAACTTTATATCTCTGAGGACATAATTGCAAGAGCTAGGACTTTCACAGAAATAGAATTTAAGGGTAATTGTAATCCCCCACCTGGGGTCAAGCAGATCTAACCCCTCTGAAGTAATTGTGGGTGTTTCTGCCTACTTTAAGAGAAATAGGGTCTCCACCCCTGTAGACAATAATGCTCTAACCTTGATTGTTAAGGCTTTTGTGGTGGCTTCCCTCTACCTCTAGTTCTGACCTTGTCTACAGAAGCTGTAGTTGTTGGGTCTTTTACCTAAGTTGTTTTCAGGGAAGCTGAATAGAGATTTGAAGATGCTTTTATCAATTGGGCTCTCGACTGAACTCCCTTTAGTTTCCCCACCCTAACTAAATATGAGAGACAACTCATGAAGGTTATTGTTGGTGGAAGGTTATGCCTTGATGAGACAAACCTTGAAGTAGTGAAGCAGCTATAGAGGATTCTCATCATTCCTTCATACATCTCAATGATGTCTAATGAGAGTTATAACTGTTATTTGGCCTTAACTAGATAAATTACCCTTAATGTAAGGAACTTTCTCATTTAACCTTTTAGTTTCATTTTATGATCATTGTTCCTAACAATAGCAAACTTTCATGATATGTGCTCATTCTAAAAGGCATTGGATGAGCGAGAGAAACTAAGTAAGAGAGGTTATTGCCAAATATAAGGCAGACCAGACTTACCTCTAATGGCCAAGGGAGGAGAAAACTGTTGTGGAGACTGAACTAAGAAGCCTTAAGATAGCCTATACATCGCTAAAAAAATAGATGCAAGGCATTGTTCTTCAGTTGGTCTCCACTGAAAATTAACTTCAGGCTGCTTATAACCATATGGATACCCTGAAACAATATATTCTTAAGGTGTAGTCCATTTAAGACAACATGAGGGTTGAGCTTCTCGCTGCTAGGAAAAAGCCTAGAGTTCTTGGGTGTAATTATAGGCTTTGAGAAACTCTCATATAGAGTTTCAAGAACTTTTTGAAGGGCCTTTCACTTTGTCCGAAATGATTATGGACAATATCTTTTTTCTCATATTCAATCTGTATTTCTTCAATCAATCAAGGGGAATGCAGGTGGACTTCAATTTTGCTTTTCATTTAGTCTCGAAGCCTGATTTTGCATATGTGTTCTCTTCTAGGGCTGTAGCTACCTAACATAGAGAATATGCAGCGGAGGAGTTTGACCTAGATGTTTATGCTTTAACCACTAACTCCCTTTATCCTTATAAACAACCTCGATCATGCAGGATTTATCCTTGTGTAATGCCTTTCATTTTCATATGAAAAATTTATTTTTATATATATTTTTTCTATATTGACTTGTATAGTTTGCATAAGCCTAACACCTATAGTAAATCTCATGTAGGATCCAAAGTTCTTAGGAGATTTTGAAAATTTGTATGGTCCAACGTCCATACTTAGAAAAATATTTTTGAAAGTTTGTATAGGTAAAATGTTCAGTTTCAAAATTTGGCAAGAATTGAACTTTGAACTTTTCCTAACATTAGTAGGATTCAGTAGAATTAAACCTTTTCCTGGAACCAAGAAGGAATTTAGGTTACAAGTATATTCTTTTATTTGAATGAAATTTCAATGAGTTGATGAGATGCCCCTAAATATTATATAGATATTGGTGTTGTTACACTAAGAAAACCAAAATAAACCTTATGAAGAGTTTTAGGCTATTGCCCTATTGAGACAATTGATTAATTCATTCTAAGGTGAGTTGTGCAATCACACTAGGGAGATCATGTCAATCCTTGTTATTGAGACCTTGTCAATCCCATCTTTGAAGAGTTGTACAATTGCACTAGTAATACCATATCAATCCCTTCCAAGGTAAATTATGTAATTGTACTAGGGAGACTGAGTTGATCTATTTTAAGCTAAATTATGCAATCGCACTTGAGAGACTAAGTCTATCTCATCCCTGAAAAAGTTATAGGGCTATTGTCCTAGAGAGATGTTGTGTCAATCCCATCCTTGGAGAGTTGTGCAATCGCACTAGGAAGACAATGTCAATCAAGGTAAATTATACAATCATGCTAGGGAGACTAGGTTAATCCATTCCAAGGTAAATTATGCAATTGCACTAGAAAGACTTGGTCCATCCTATCCTTGAAAGAGTTATGGGGCCATTTTCCTAGAGAGGTATCGTTCAAATCTCATACTTTAAGAGTTTTGCAATCACACTAGGGAGACCATGTCAATCCATTCCAAGGTAAGTTATGCAATCACACTAGGAAGACTAAGTTGATCATTTCCAAGGCAAATTGTGCAATCGCACTAGGAAGACTGAGTTCATCTTATCCTTGAAAGAGTTATAAGGTTTTTTCCACTGGAGAGATGTCGTGTCAATCTCATCTTTAAAAAGTTGTGCAATCGCATTAGGGAAACTATATCAATCCCTTCCAGGATAGTTTTGCAATTGCACTATAGAGATTGAGTTAATCCATTCCAAGGTATATTGTGTAATTGCACTAAGAAGACTGATTACATCCCATCCTTGGAAGAGTTCTAAGGCCATTTCCCTGAAGATATGTCATGTCAACCCTATCCTTGGAGAGTTATGCAATCAAACTAAGGAGATCATGTCAATCCCTTCAAAGTTAAGTTGTGAAATCGCACTAAAAAGACTGAGTTGATCATTTTCAAGGTAAATTGTATAATCACACTAGAGAAATTGAGTTCATCCCATCCTTAAAAGAGTTATGGGGTCATTGCTCTTAAGCATCACTTGGAGAAGATGAAAACATCCTTACTTTGAATTAGTTAATCTGTACATAAGAAACTTAAATTTTTAGTAATTGAATATGGTATATTTTTATTGCCCTCTATAGTGTAATCAACTCAATGACTTGGATATCCAATTTTTGCTAAGATCATGGTCTCAATTCTATAAAGTTTCTTAAGTAAATGTCTTCTGGGTAATTGACTTACTTTTCCTTGGATAGTTGCCAAAGATACTTCACATCTTTTACAGTTTGAACTAACATTCCACTTGTAATTGTTGAAGGCTTTTAAGCTCTTGAGGTTTGAACAATATTTGTGAAGTTGAAAAAAAGGTGTGACCAAATTTGTTTGTCTCACAGAGTCCCCGAGAAAAATAAAAGATATCATATTCTGACTTAGAGCAATAAAAATGTTGCATAACATCCTGTTCTCTTACAAACAATTCATGTCCAATTTTCATGATAGATTGTGCCTCTCAATTTGATTTGAAACATTCTTGATCATTAAATTAATCTCTTCTACTAATGAACTTTATTGGTACCATCAACGAGATCATAAGAATGAATACCATCTTTTTGGTCGAGTGATGTTGTAGCTGTATGGAGCCTCTCTTGGCTAGTATACTAGTGCTAAGAAGCGATACAAATTTAACACAGAGGCCACTAAAAACCATAATAGAGGTCTGTTCCAAGTTATCGTATCGGGCTCATTGGACCCAATGTTCCCTTGAATGCCTAGCACTACCTCTATGACAAGTCAGACTTTATTGAAAAGTTATTGATGCTTCAATAGAGTAGTTGTGTCAGCAGTCGTAGAGAGGTCCATGGCACATCTCATTCCTGATATGTTTTGATTATCTACCCTTAATAGTGATAAGGAATGTCAAAAACCAGTTCAAGAAGAATAATTGATGGCTTTTTTTATTAGTTTCCCACAAACAGCGCCAATGATAATGTCCTAAAAAATCCAAGTAACTTAGTAGAAAGACTTATGTTTTGGATGATTGCTTCATCTCGTGGTTCTAACAATCTAATCCATTCTTATTGACCATGATAACTTGTAGTTGTTACCTATAAAAGGTCCTTTTTGGCAGATTTAGGGACTCTCTAATGCTTAAGTATCTTTTTAAGAGAAAAGGTAATGATATTTTAGAGAGAGACTTTGAAAATAAAATATGTTATAAAAAATGAAGATTATGAACCTTTTTTTTTATTGAAGAACTTATAAGGTCTTTATAGCCCATGATTTTTTTTTCCTTTTGTGGAGAAACTTCCCACCCGGTGTCACTAAGGGACTAAAGTGTCATTTTGGCCTGATAACATTAACGATGGAAAATATCTCTAACATATGAATTAAAAAGGGATAAATATCCCTTGCACATCACTAATGAAGGATAAGTGGTAGGGCTTCTTGAAAACTTTTATACACCCTAGGAATGTAAAGAAACCAGTAGCCTTGACCTTAACATTTTGTGTTAAGGGTCATGAGAAAAAAACAAGCGGAGTTTTGTGGCTTAATATGAGGCCTAAAAAGATCATCAATTCTACATTCATTTGATTTTAGCGAGATGTTGAGCCCTGGGATGTCGAGTTTGGTAGCTTGTTAGACCCACATGTACTTAGGTTCAGCGTGTAACTGAACTCGGAGATGTTTGATCTAACAGCTTGTCAAACTCACATATACTTGGGCTCAACGCAATAAGTTTCAGGCAAAAATAACATATGTAAAACACATTGATCCATCAATAACCCATAATTTTGTAAGTTCCCATAGAAAAAAAAAATTTAAATGAATCCTTAAGGGATTCTTCACTTATTATTAATTATACCCTTTCATCCTAATCTTTTAAGAAATCAGTCTAAAGAAAATATTTTTAAAAAGAAATTATAATGTTTTTTTGTTATAAGTTTGTACTGAAAGGGTTTTATTGAAGTTTTTAAAAATTTTGGGAACCTATATGAGAAAATATATTATTTAGGGAAGTAATTAAAATAACTTAAGGTAAAAAGGAATATTAAAATAACCAAATGACTATTTGACAAATAAGTTTTTGAAGGCAAAAAAAGAAAAGAAAAAGAAGGTAACATCTAGTACCATTTATCATTTATGGTTTTTTGTTTTTAGAAAACCAAAAATTGTTTTATTCTTATTGTTTATTATTTAAAAAATATATATTTTTATTAGAGCAAATGCATGAAGCAAAACCTTATACAAACTAATTGATTTAAAAAACATAATAATATACTATTAATTAAATAATATAAAAAGTAAAAATAATATGTAATTTAATCAATATAATTAAACGGCAGTATCATGACAATAATATATATATGATAGTTGTAGTGGTGACAACAATATGATTATAATGATTGATATAATACTAGAATGAATTTATAGTAATATAAAATTTATGTTGATTGTTATTTTATTTGTAAATAATGATGGGCACAATTGATGATAATGATATGATAACAATAAATATAGTCATAATATATCTATAAGGGTTAGGAAATATAATGGTAATATCATTGGAATTAATAATAATAATAATGATAATGATAATGATAATGCTAGAAGGAGATGGTAGGCATGAAAAACTACAGTGATAGTGGTTTTATGATAATGATAATAGTCGTTGCGATGATAATAATGGAGATGATATCTACGGTGTGATGTTGGTTATGGTTGTGGTAATTAATATATATTAGTAACATGATATTCTATAAATAAAAGAAAACATGATTAAAGAAAAAAAATATTATTTTTTCTAGAAAAAAAAAAAAACAGGAAATTGCAGTGATACCAAATAAGACCTATCATTCTAAATTTGCTCGTCGAATAATTATGTGAAGTGCCAAACTCCTAATTCTTCTTGAATGCTTGTTAAAGGCTTTGAAAGTTAAGATCATATTAAATATTGTCTAATATATATCGTGCTAAATACTTTCAATATATATATATATTCTTCGACATGCACAGATCAGGTATACTAAAAGCTAATTTGGTTGGTAAAATATTTATCTAATATTGTTTAATTTATCGTGAAGCGGTAGGAGGACAACCTCTGCCTGTTCAACCACGATGGAATTAATTATCATGATGATCAACAATATTAATTAAGACGGGAAAACACAGTGTTATGAAATCCCATCAAGGGCACCGACAATACTTGATTGGCCTAATGTGCCTTAGCAGCCATCACTAAAACATCCTCTAAAATGTCAATTGCCACCTTTTCACTTCTCTAATGGTCCAATATTCCTTTACAATTAATCAATTTCTGCCTTCATAAGTGTGTTATACAAAACAAAATCCAAGCCATTCAAGATATTCGGAGATCTTCTAGTGAATCTCAAGACTTTAGAGTATGAGGCATGGATTGTTCGACTATCTATGATCGACAACTCAAATATAAAAACCTAAATCCTTAAAATCATGTTTGGCTGATGCGAGAGAAGATCCTTACCAGTATCTGCCCCAGCCAATCTTCTAGATCTATAAGATTTTGTTTCCAAAGTCTCTAATTTTCATCAGGGTGCTAATCATTTTTTTTTTTTAAATTGCTTTCTTGGATTCATGTTGGCATACTAATCCTGTACCAAAAAGACAATAAAGAAAAAGGTTGGCATGGCACTAATCAACTTATCATATCCCCTAAAAAATAATTATAGATATGATCCTCAATCCAATTAGTTTAATTAGTAGTAACTATGTTATTGTCCACACTAAGCTACGGTCAAATCAGATTTTTTTTTGGACATGAAGAAATATATAGATATTGTTAATGCAATTTTTAGTAAAAAAATACATATATTATACAAGGATTGACATAAAATGACATGGTCGCCATGGCAAGTTTAAAAACAATTCGGACGCCTAATAAACATATAGTTTGATTAAAAAAAAATTAAGACGACATCTTTTAAAAAAAATATTTAAACGATAACATATTAGAATAACTCAGGCCAACTCATGTTAACCTGTCAAATTCACTACCCGAGTCTTGAGACCCTATTAACCCTATTGAAAGCAAATAAAAAAAATTATTAAATCCAATTCTTAATATTGAATGATGAAATTGAAAATAAAATTCAAATAAGCCGAGTCAACCCTGATTAACATGTTAAATATGGGTTATGACTTCGGGATAACCCTATAGAAAACAAATTGAAATAAACTATGATACTCAATTCTCAATCAACTTAATATTGAATGATGAAATAAAACAAAACCATCCGACTCAACTAGTCAAACCTATGACCTAGGTCATGAAACCGGAATAACTTCGGAGAACACACACTGGAACAAATTATGAAGCATAATTTACATTCAACCCAATATTGAAAGATAAAATTGAAAAAGTCTCAACCAAAAATATCCAAGTCAGCTTGCTTAATTCGCAACCCAGGTCATAAAATAATAATAACCTCATAGAAATTAAATTAAAAAAATTATAATGCTCAATTTCCAATTAACCTAATTTTAAAGGATTAAAATGGAGGAAAAAAGGGAAAAAAAAATGAACCCAAGTCAACTAGGGTAACTTGTCAAACTCGGGTTAAGAGACTTGTATAACTCTATAGAAAACAAATAAAAAAAAGTTATAAAGTTCTCAATCAATCCAATGTTGAAGGATGAAATTGAAAAAAAAATATTCAATTAAAAAAAGGACAAAAAAAAGTCATCGTCAACCTAACTAGCCCGCAACACCATGATAATCCCATAGAAATAAAACCAAGAAAATTATGAAGCTCAATTTCAAATCAACCCAATGTTGAAAGATAAAGTTGAGAAAAGAATAATTAAAAAAATGACTCGAATCAACATGACTAACTTAGGTCATGAGACGGGATAACTTCATGGAAAGCAAATTGGAAAAAATTATGAACTCCAATAACTAGTAAACCTAATGTCAAAGGATGAAATTGAATTAAAAAACTAAGTTTGAAATTTAAAAAAAAAATCTTAAAAAAATTTATGGATCAAAATGTAAAAGATCTTTTTTTAGGTTCAAAGTGTAAAAGACCTTGGCATTTCACTAATCATTGCTACATTGAAATGTCAAAGACTTATAGTATATGTTAATTATATTATTTGATATTAATTAATAAAATCTAAATGAATTCTAGTATTTAATAATCCAACTCACGTAGTTCAATTTGATAAACTTTATGATAGCGTTTGGTTGTTGTCTCTAGACAGAAGAAATAGAGATAAAAGGAACATGTCTCCTATCTTTTATATTTTAAAATGAAATAAATTTAGTTTAAAATTATCTTAAAAAATAATTTATTTTTATATTTTCATCTTCGTTCCTCTAACATGAAAATTAATGGTTGAACATAATCGTTATTGGAAATAACTATTGTTTCAAAAACCATGTCCCTCACAATTCAATTAACATACATAAAAAGTCAATCCAAAATTTTATGAAGATCAATGGCCAAGAAATGAGATTCAAGATCCAATGGCCAAGAAAGAATGGGTCACCAAGGACACATCGAAGTTTTGTTTTCGACATACCCGGTACCGTTAAAAAGATCTCAATGAGATGATTCTAGCCACACCTTGAAAGACCACCAAACATTGCCGTAATTCGTTAGGTGTTTTGTTCAGGGTTGATTTTGACCTCCTTTGGTGTTCTTCTAATGTGTAGTTACAATTATTTCATCGAGATCTTTTTAACAGTGCCAGGTATGTCAAAAACAGAGTTCCGGTGTGTGTTCGATGACCCATTATCTTTTTCTTTCTTTTTTCTTCCCTCATTTCTCTATCCTGCCACATCACTTTATCTTTTTTTTTTTCTTGACCATTGGATTTTTAATTTCTTCTTTTGGCCATTGGATTTTTACATGATATGTGGTTGACTTTTATTAAGGTTAATTGATTTGTAAAAGAAAGATGTTTTGAAACATCCATTAAAGGACTAGTATTTCAAATAGTATTTGTGTAGAAAAATATATTTTAAGATGCAATAACTATTCCAAATAATAATGGTATATAAAAATAATATTCTAGAACATAGTTATGCTCGAACCATTTATTTTTTAAATATTTTTTAACATGTATTATTTTTCAAAATAAAAATTCCCTGTTCTAGAACATCAATTACACGCAACTCAAGAAAAAGTTCCGGGCCTTGGAATTGAACTCGACACCTCTTTTGAGTTAGATCACATTAATAGAGCAATAACTAGCTCTAGTGAGAATTACATGTGTTTTTTTCTCTAAGTGAAATGGATTTAATCTGATATAATATTAATTAAAAAGAATATGAAGACTTAAAACATGGCACAAGAAGAAAAAAGAAGAAGAAAAAAAAAAAAAGCGTTGACCCTCACATAGTCAATGCGTTAGGTCAATATTCAGGTTTCCAATTTCTCACAGCTAGAAACTGGTGTGTCTTGTGGAAAATGGATGCAGCTTATTGGTTTTTGCTGGTCACCACTTTGCAATGGCAAAGACACGTTATTCGGAAGGTGGGGCGAGTTTTGCTTCTTACTCTTTATGAAGGCCTAGCTAGTAAATGCCACAAATTTCTTTGGCCAAATTCATGACCATTTTGTACGAATTTGGAATATGTTCAGCAATTAACTAGTTTGTATGTTTACTTTGTGTTGTGGGAATAAAAGAAATTAAATATAAAAAAAATAAATAGGTCACAAAGAATTTTTTTTATCTTTATTATTAAGCTTGAAAAAATAGTAGTTTTGAAAGAAAACAATTTCATCAAGTATTAACGTATCTTTTGTTTATCTTAGTAAAAATATGGTTTTTAATTGAAATCATAATCTTTGTTAAAATATATATATTTTATGATTGTTAATGCAAAAAAAAATTATATCATAAGAGTATGTTCATGTTTTGTGTGATTGAAAGCTAAAACAATTATAAATGTGATACAATCATGTTCAAAATCTATTTAAAAATTTTAAGAATAAAAAAATATTTTGAATCAAATTTTTATGAATAATTATTATTAGTATTATTATTTTCATATAGATACATAATAATTGAGAAAACATTATTAAATTTTAAATAAATATTTATAATAGCTTTTAAGAATCATGTCAAAACCAAAAGATAAACAATGAAGCATCGTAAAAAAAAAAAAAACACATTGTTTTAGTGTTGTAGTATTATTATTGGTCATTAAACTTTCCTTGGTTAGATTTTTTTTAATTCGTTTTTTTTATTTTCTGTCTTCTTTCAATAAGCTACACTAGTATGTTGGCGAATAATATTGTATATTTTTTTTCTTATAATGAAATTACTATGAGAAATAAACACAATTATATTAAAAATCATGCATCATTAATACAAACGTAATAAAGTTACCAATCTGCTTGCGTCTCTTTTATTGACAATTTTGTAAACGTACGTTTTGCATGTCTAATTGAAGGATACATAGCCCTCAAGTTCCTATAAGATGTGCATACATATTTGTAAAAGAGAGAAGAAGGAAAGGTCCATATATGCCATCAATTTCTTT
>Ga0325401_1002902_pt1 | contig 15444 bp, 11 predicted proteins | sample PopdelMetagenome_FD_205666 | JGI IMG/M metagenome (GOLD analysis project Ga0325401, IMG submission 205666) | Populus deltoides microbial communities from Bellville, Georgia, United States - Xylem-PdKOR-R2 | ecosystem: Host-associated > Plants > Phyllosphere > Stem > Wood/Secondary xylem | place...
TACGTATATTTTCATTTGAGATGAAACAAACCTATCTTTCATGTCTCATTCGTAAATAAAAATATATACCTTGTTATCCCCTTATGAACCTTAAATATTTCTTGGATAATAACTCAGACTAGGATCATCTCTCACATTATTGGCGTGTTTTGGAATTTTTACATAATCGATGAAATTCAATAGAAAGAAATGTGAAATGGATGAAAAGTATTACAAAAAAGAGTAATAAAATGATCAACAAGTAATTAAAAAAAAGAAAGACAAGAACTTTCTAAAATGTCTATAGTGATGATGCAAAATTCAATATTAAAGACAACATTCAATGACAAGAGATAAAATAAAACTTGGAGAATCAAGATTGTGGTGAGATCAATCATTAAGACGTTAAAATCAAGATGAAAAGCCTAAAAGATCCACACACACACACACACACACACACACACACACACACACACACACACACATATATATATATATATATATCCCATTCTTTTGTAAATATGAACCTTAACCCACATTACGTGATTTAAAAAACCTTTTTATAATAAAAAATAATTTATTTGTATTAATAAGTGTTAATCTCTTAAAAAAAAATTATTTTTCAATCAAAATCATGACATGTTTGAGTATTAGATAACATTCTTTACAACATTAAATTATGAGTTCTCATCAATAAATAGAAATCAATACATTTGAAGCACAATACCTCTCTTTGTTTAAGAACCCAGAAATCCCATTTTGAAATTCAATATTTTCTTTCTAAAATAACTCTTTATTTATTTTAGAATCTATTTGAGCTATTTATAGCTAATATTTTGGGATAATCATTCATTTTTACCATCACAACTAATACTTATTTTATCATATGCCAATAAAAAAATCACATCAAGGTACTTGAATAACCTGTTTTGGGCTTTCGATAAAAGAAATTTCAATTTTCATTTGATGAAATACTTTCAAATTTATACTCCATGGTAGATTAATCTGAGTTGACTCAGGTTGTCTTTTTGGGTTGTGTTTTTGTGATTCTTTTTTTTCATCCTTTAAAATTGAGTTGGTTAGCAATTGCGCTTCATAATTTATTTTCTGATTTTATTTTTATGGGGTTATCCTGATATCATGGCCTGGTTCACTGGTTGGCAGGTTGACCTGAGTTGATTATATTCATTGTTTTTTGGTTCTTTTTTAATTGAATATTTTTTAATTAGTCTTCATAATTTTTTTTATTTGCTTTCTATGGAGTTATCCTAATTTCACGATCCAAGACGTGAATTTTTCAGGTGAACTCGAGTTGACTTGGTTTATTTTTTAGTCCCTTTTTAATTGATTTTTATCTCTTAATTTCCCCCTCCAACAACTCAATCATCATTTATCTATTTATCTATTTATTTATTTTTATTTTGATCATTCAATATTATGTTTTTTGGATATTGAACATTATTTTTTTAATTTGTTTTATGTGAAGTTATCTCAGTCTCATTGATTTGATTTGTTTTTCTTGATTTCAACCTTTAGTATTGAATCTGTTGGGAATAGAGATTTGTAATTTTTTTTATTTTCTTTTTATAAATTTAAGTTGATCTCATAATCCAAATCACGAGTTTAACAGGTTAGCCCGAGTTGACTTGAGTTTTTTTTAATTTTATCTTTTCAATATTGGGTTGGTTGAAAATTAAACTTAATAATATAATATAATTTTTTTATTTTCTTTTCATTGAGTTATCGTGATCTTATAAACTAAGTTGCTGATTTGACAAATTAACCCAAGTTAACTTGATTATTTTTTGTTCTTTTATTTTAATTTTAAATTATTTTTTTTTAATTTTTTTCTTTAATATTAGATTGGATGCCACGTTGGGTTGAGTATGCAACCACAAACTCAATAATAATCTAAGTACATAACTAAAACGTGGTGGGTGCCACGTTGGGTTGAGTATGCAACCACAAACTCAACAAAATAAGATGCAAAATGATATAAAAAATAGAGATATATCTGTTCGTTAAAGTTATTTTTGGTCAAAGCACGAATCTGTACACATAAGCCCACCGTGGCTACACATCATCTATACACTCTCGCCATTATTAATCCCTTTTAGTTTTCATTTTCTTTTGGAACCGACCGCTAGCCCCTTATCCTTCCATGCCCTGCTGGCTCCTCCTCATTATATACTCACCGTTTATATTAGAACTTATCATCAAACATATTAAAGTACGAGTTAATTTATATTAATTTAAAAAGATATTATTTTTATTTTTTAAAGTAAAATGGCAACATTTTTTTAGATCAGATAGAATTTTAATTAGATGAATTAATTCATTAGTTGAAACATGAAATCAATCAAATTAGCATGTTTGGAAATATGATAAATGTTGTTTTTTAAAATATTTTTTATTTTAAAATATATCAAAATATTTTTTTTAAAATTATTTTTAATATCAACATATCAAAATAATTTAAAAATATATTAATATAAAAAAAATATTTAATTTTTTAAAAAACACTTCCAAACCACACCCTTAATTACACCAAATCCCAATTAATTTAATTGAACTCGGCAAATCACATGACTGTCTAGACTTTCACGAGCCTCCATCCATACCTTGGGCGCTACGACTTGTCATGTCCTAACACAATCTTCTCTGGCATCTAGCAAGCATATTCCTTGGATATTCTTTTTTGTTCATAAAGGAAAAAAGATTTTTGTCTTAGTTCTGTTTTCCCTCTTATGACTGTCTGGATTTTATTCTCTTTTATGACTGTTTAGATTGGAAGATTTTTGTAGCTGGCGGGCTGGCTTTGTTTTTCCATAAGAAGAAGAAGAAGAAGAAGAAGACCAGATAACCGGTGGGCGGGTTTTTTGACCATCCATTATATATATAAATTCACAAATTGTAACCAATTAAATCTGACCACGGAGGAGAAAAAATGAATTAATTAAACAGTAAAATTATATATATGAGGAAAAAAAAAAAAAGACATACAGCAGAGATTTAGAAATATCCGAGAAGGATATCACAATGCAAAATTTTGGAATATTCGAAGCGGAGATCCAACTCTTTTCCTCTCCTCTCCTCTTCACGATTATATAAACCCCTCTCCAATCCCTTCTCTTCGCAACAATCTCCAAAATCCCTTCTATATCCCGCCCCCTTGCTGTCTTCTTCAGCTGGTTATAATAATTGCACAGCATGGCTCTTAAAGCTGTTCATGTCTCTGATGTACCCAATCTTGACCATGTCCCTGACAATGCCTCTCTTTCTCTCTACTCAACTCGTCTCTCCAAAGGTAAATTGTCAGGAAGAGAAGGTTCTTGGAGTTTCTTGATGTTTTCTTGGTGCGGGCTTGATTTTTCTTTCTTTCTCTTTGCAGGAGTTGAGATGAATAGAGCAGCTACGTTCAAGATGCCAAAGTTTATGGTGATTGGACATAGAGGGAATGGAATGAATGTATTGCAATCAACAGATGGTAGGATGAGAGAGATTAAAGAGAACTCCATTATGTCTTTCAATAACGCTGCCAAACACCCCATTGATTTCATCGAATTTGATGTTCAGGTATAATTACTTCTTTATATCTTTTTCTCTTCTTAATCTGTTCTAGACTGAAATATAAATAAAAATCTTGTTTTTAATGTTTGTTGGGACTTGAATCTTCCAAACTGGGTGTTGTTTCTTTGACGTTGTAGACTTGTCGGTTGTTGGACGCCGCATACCGTTTGGCAGCGAAAACGCTATTTGTGGAAGAATTTTTTTTTTTCAAGAAAAAATAATTTTTTTAAATTTTTTTAGTCTGTTTTTATATTTTGATATTAAAAATAAAATTTATAAAATAAAAAAAATATTATTTTAAATGCAATTTCTACTGATCTCTCAATCTTTTTTAAAAAAACTTCCGGTGGTTTGGTAAATTAAATTCGAAATCAATTTCTTTTTGTTTTTTCCTTTTCTCTCAGTTTTTAGTTTTATGATAGGAGGATATTGAACTGATTGTGTTTATTTTTGATGGGTATGATTTTTTGTTTCTGAAGAAATAAAATAGAAATAGAATTGAAAATAAAAGTGTGGAGCTGAATGAGGCAAAGAAAACGAACTGTCGTTTTTGTAGGTGACAAAAGATGACTGCCCAGTCATTTTCCATGACAACTTCATCCTCTCTGAAGATAATGTAAGTGTCTTTGATCCTTTTGGAGTCTCTATTTTCGGCTTTATTGTTTAGAAATAAAATGTTTTTAGCTAATTAAACTCATGGATATGATTTTATTTGTAAATTCAGGGCACTATTTTTGAGAAGAGGGTGACAGAACTTTGCCTTTCTGAATTCCTATGCTTTGGACCCCAAAAAGAAGGAAGGGCTGGCAAATCTTTACTCAGGAAAACTAAAGAAGGAAAAATACTGGAATGGAATGTAGAGAAAGATGACTCCTTATGCACCTTGCAAGATGCATTTCAACAAGTGGAGTCCTCACTTGGCTTTAACATTGAATTAAAATTTGATGACCACATTGTCTACCAGCAAGATTATCTCATTCGTGTTCTTCAAGCCATCTTGCAGGTACATATAGATGATATTTTCTTAATCAAGACTGCTTTTTTTAGCTTAAAACAAATAATGCGTGCTGGTTCAAGTTTGTATACTATGAGAGTTTTCTTAATTGGTGAGTTAATTTTGTGGTTTAGGTGGTATTTGATCATGGTAAGGATAGGCCTGTTATTTTCTCATCTTTCCAACCTGATGCAGCACTGCTTGTCAGAAAACTGCAGAGCACCTTCCCTGTAAGTTGTAAACTTTGATTATTCACTCTTGTGCTCGTGTTTGTAAGTAAGCATGGCACCCTTTATCTTGCATTGATGATTGTTATCGATTGCATTACAGGTTTACTTTTTGACAAATGGGGGTAATGAGATTTTCTATGATGTAAGGAGAAATTCCTTGGAGGAGGCTATAAATGTGTGCTTGGAGGGTGGTTTGCAGGGGATTGTATCGGAGGTCAAAGGGGTGTTTAGAAATCCTGGGGCAGTGAACAAGATCAAGGATGCGAAGCTTTCTCTTCTAACTTTCGGAAAACTGAAGTGAGTGTTTGAATCTTAGGTCTTTGTTTTCTCTTATACACATGTTTCTGATAAATAATAATGCTTGCTCAAACACTGTCAGCAAGCATGGCCATGTCTGCTACAAAACACAACCAAATGTCAATTTTCAAGGTGCTGACTGTGTTTCTTGTTTTGCAGTAATGTATCAGAAGCTGTTTACATGCAACATTTAATGGGTATAGATGGAGTGATAGTTGATCTGGTTCAAGAAATTACTGAAGCGGTATCTGATTTGATAAAGCCATCTAAGATGGGAGAAGCAGAGAGTCTAGCAGAAGGGGATGGTGAGATGGAAGTAAAATCAAAGCCTCAATTCTCACAGATGGAGCTTTCATTTCTTTTAAAGCTCATCCCAGAATTGATACAGCTCTAGTTGCTTGCCCCTCTTTATCTCTAGTTTCACTACCAGTTTAGCAGTTTTGGCCCCTTTTTTTTTATTTTTTAATGCTTGTAGATGACCTGATCTCTTCTACCACTCTTACAATGAACTCTTCCCCCCCACAAGGGGAAAAAAGAATCCAGCTCTTCACCGTGAATTAGTGAGCTGCTATATTTTTTTTTTTATGAGATTTGACCCATATATATATATATATTGTTTTTTGTTATTGATTTTTGTTAATTAGAATTTTAGGTTGATTATTTGTTTTAATTTGTTTTTTATATGGTTATTATGGTTTCTTAAAACCATCTTGATATCAAGTAGGTGCTCTATTTCAATAAAAAAAAACAAAACAATTCGGTTGTTTGTAAGAAATTGAAGGTGAAAAAGACTGAAATCGAAAGCAATGAACAATAACAAGGTTTTTTTTTTATTATTATTTCTCCTTTGGTTACTTTTTATGTAATCTATTCTAGAAAAGCCTTTTCGTAATTGTCTTGGTGCTCAATTTATCAACAAAAAAAATAATATGATTTTATTGATTGTGAATAAATAAAAATAAAAAAAGTAAAATTGTTTTAAAAAACAATCATGAAGTACTTTTCTTTGAAAAACAATTATGTCAATGTTGTTTCATAAATTTTCTCGTGTTTTCGCAACAATTATTTTTTATCAATTAAAAGGTTTGGAGATTGAATGGTTTGATCTAAAATTTTATTTTTTTAACATTTTAGTTCTTATGTTTTAAAGAGGAGCGGTAGATTCACCGGATTACAACGGGTAGAAAAAGAAAGTTGATAAATATCTACTTTTTAGTGATGAAACAAGTCGTTCTTAATGACAACAGATTCTATTCTAATAGACGACAACAGATTCTAATAGACGATGAGAGTTTTATTTAGGGCTTTTTTTTCTTGTTTAAAATAGTACTTCAGAACTTGAGATTTTTTTTATGTTTAGGTTGACCTTTTGTTTTCAAACCATTTAAATGCTAATTTAAAAGCATAAAATGTGTTTATTTACTAAGTTATATATTGTCTGTGTTATTTTTTTTTTTAAAAAAAGGTTGGGTGACATGACATCTACTCCTAATTAAAAAGAAAAAAATTATATGAAAGGAAAGGAAGGCGAGTGGGCTTGCTTTAAGTCCACACACCCAACCCTTTTTTTCTTTCTTTCTCATTTGATTTTTCCAAAAGATATTAGACTTGACTAAGGGGTCGAACTGGGCTAACCCAAGTCCTCGGGTTTATCATATATATATATATATATATATTAAAAACATCAAAACAAAGTCATTTTGACCAAAAAATAATTTTTTCAAAAGAAAATGTCAACGGGTTATTAAGCATGTTTTGCCAGATTTACCAGATCAACCCAGGTCAATCCCTCTTTCCATTTTTTCTTCAACTTAGACAAGTACATGCCTTGGTTGTCCAAGTCCTAGGTCAAATTGTCAGGTTGATCCAAGATTATAACTATGATTTTTTCTATATATTTGTTTTACAATCTTATCCTTCAAAAATTGATCTTTACTATCATTTTCTTTTTGGAGTTAAACAAAAAAATAGTCTTAGAAAGAACATAATTGTTGAACTCGGTGGATCCATTAGGATTGCCTTTAACAAAATTTACATTATTTGTTTGGGTTTTTTCGTAACCCAGTAGGTCGACTATGTTAGTTCAAGGAACCTCTTAAATAGTTTCATTTGAAACCAAAGTTAGATAAGTGGTCAGGTTGGAAGGTTTCAAAACTGATTTACTCATTGCCAAAAAATCTCCTACAACCTAGAAGTTCTTTTTTCTTTTCGCTAAAAAATGGTGCGACTCACAGTGTAACGTGAATTATCTATATAATATCTTATTATAAAAAGTAAAAAATCAATAAAAAGATATGGAACCCATTTTTTGACGATTAGCAATACTTGCTTTTTAACCATGGCAAAGTAAAGGATTGTTGCATTAATTTCTCCCTTTCTTATCAACCTTGTACAAGAATTGAAGGATGACAAATGATCATTCTTTAGATTATGAATAGTTTTATCAATTTTTAGAATTTTTAGAGCAATTTTTATAAATTAAGATTATATTGTGTTTGTATTTCCTGACTGAGTTTTAGGTATATGTTTCATATTCAAACTAATATGTTTAAGAAAAAAAGAGTCTTTTTTGCCGAACTCTCACCATTAATGCCAACACCTCAAAAGTTTGAGCCTTGAATAATAATGTCTATAGAGTCATCATGACTTTTATTGCTTAAAGGTGTTTTTCCATTGTAGATAACGTTTTAGAGTCTAGCTTTTTTTCCATTATAACCCTCTAGGTTTCTTTAGTGGTGAGGTCAACAGTTAGGACAATCTATGTTCGTGGTGCTTGTGGCATGCTCATGAATGGGGAATACGTTGTGCATTAGAACTGTAAAAAAGTATTTAATGCCTTATGTTTTGGCGGGACAAAAACAAATAGCTTTAATGACATTTATGGCGCTAGTTACATATTAAGGTGAAGTGGCATTCTTGTTTGAGTTTGTCCCCAATTGAATGTCCCTTTCTCTGATGGTATAACTTGTAGCACTTGTTCAAGTAGGCTAGTGAGCCTGCAACCTCTCATTTCAAACTCTATCTCTTTTTAGTTGTTTTATTCTAGGTGTGATATCTCTTTATTCTCCATTTATCTCTGTCTATATCTAGTGTTATGGACTTTAAGGGGAAGTTGAACTTTCACATGACGACCTATATTTCTTCTTATACTTATTTGATACACATATGTATAAAATAAATAAATAAAATGCATAAATGAATGTGATACACCAGATTGAGTATGCATGCTTTTTATTCTTTAATATTTCTATTATATCGAGACTATGGGGATGAGCTAGGTCAAAATTTCTTGAAAAATTATCATTGATGAAACCAAACCTATAGGAATTTAGGCCAATTTCGGAAAATCCCCCTTATCATATTGGCCTTTTCTAGAACTAGTTTTAATATCCTCGATGATAATCTTAGTATGTTTTGATATCTTCACTTCTTGAAAAGATTAGTGGAGAAATAGTAGCATCACCATAAGCACCAATGAATATGAAATGGAAATAGGTTTCTTAAACAAACAAAACCTAAGTTGATTTTGATAGAAGACAAACCATTCCATATCCCTGAAATAATTAATAATAATACCTATAAAGTAGATCTACTGGGTGAATTTGGTTTTAGTGTTACTTTCAATGTTTCAGATCTTTCTTTGTTTGATGTAGGTGACGATTCATGAATGAATCCTTTTTTAGGAAAAAAAGGATGATAATTGCTAATGTCAGAATCATAAATGGTCTTTACTACCTTGATGACAACTCATTCAGTAATAAAAAAGGATGACAACTCATTCATGAACAAATAATGCTTTGGCATCTTAGATTAGGACATCTAGTTTTCTGTATCTTAAATATTTATTTCCTAAGTTGTTTAAAAATTTGAGTTGTTTATCTTTTCAATGTGAAAGTTGTCATTTTTCAAAAAACTATCAGTCATTTTTCCAAAAGCTATCATGCTACATATCCTTCAAACCCTATTATGCTTTAAAATCATTTTATTTAATTCATAATGATGTATGGGGCCCTATAAAAATCACTATTATATCTAAATAAAATGATCTATCACATTCATAGATGAGTATATAAAATTATATTGGGTTTACTTTATGAGCAAAAAATATGAGGTTGTAACATTATTTAAAGATTTTTACCAATGATAGAAATAAATATTAGATAAGGATTAACATAGTTCATTCTGATAATGAAACATATTACTTTAATGAGTATTTGAGAAATTATTGGAAAGTAAAAGCGATTGAACATCGGTCTATATGTTGGGCCTCTCCTTAGTAAAATGGAATTGATGAGAGAAAAAATAATTATCTACTTAAAATGGCTCATGCCATAATCTTTTATATGAATATTCCAAAATAATTATGGGATGAAGTTGTTTTGACGACATCCTATTTCATCAACTAGATGCCTACTTGAGTGTTGAAATTTCTTACACCATTAGATTGCCTAAAAAAATCTTTTCTAACACACGAATACAATCTAATTTGCTAAAAAAAGTTTTTGGTTGCATAATCTTTGTTCACATACCAAACAAATTCCAATCTAAACTTGAACCTAGAGTTGAAAAATATGTTTTCATTGGATACACCTAAAACAAAAGATGATTCAAATGTTAAAATCCTTAAACCACGAAAAATCATATAAGTATGGATGTTTATTTTATAGAAAATCAACCTTACTTTACTAAGAATGGCCTTTGAAGGGAGAAAAAACTGAAAGATAATTATTTTTAGGAATTGTATATTCAATTACCTAATACAATTGTGAACAATACTATTTTTTCAATATCACAATCATAGGAAAAGAATGAAACAAATACAAATAGAAATACTATTATAAAAGGATCAAACTAACCTAAGTACCAAGCTTTAGATTTATAATAAAAGAAGAACTCATACGAAAGGTAAAGGACCTACCCATCATCTTAACACAAAATCAACTAAATTCTTTAGGCATTTGACTATCATGATAAATTTGCTCCAGTAGCCAAAAGAAACTCAATTTAGGTATTGTTATCTTTAGAAATGAATTTCAATTAGCCATTACATCAATTGGACGTTAAAAATGCTTTTCTAAATGAAAACTTGGAAGAGGAAGTCTTTATGAGCATACCACCTCGGTTTGAAGAGGGAATTTATATGACCTCAAGTACTTTCCTAAAGCATGGTTTGAATGTTTTAGAAAGGTTGCAAGACATCATGGTTACTATCAAAGTCAAGACGATCATATTATGTTCTATAAACATTCAAGTATTGGTCATATTACTTTTGATTACTTATACCATTACGGGAATAGAGGTTTTAATGAAATTAATAGAACATGGGCAATTTGACTAATACTTAACAACCTTCGGTACATTTCACTTAGAGGTATTGGTAGTAATGGTAAATTTTCTTGGGTTCTTTAAAACTTCTTGCATAGGTAATTATTGGTTTGGTTATTTGGTAAACAGTTTTGGATTTTGGATTTTTTCCTTGGGAAAAGTGAGGTAAAATTCATCTTAGCTATAGTAAGGGCAGGTGTTTGAAAATTATAGGTGTTGTGGCTATTATTATGGTAGTTTTTTTTTCCCTTTATAACCTTTGCCTTTGACATTATATACTTCGGCCTCTTTCTTTTTTCCAGTAAAACCGCTCTTCTTAGATGGGTCAACAATCTTTCTAACTCTGATGGTTTGCTTAATTCTTTTAGCAACAATTACTAAATCAGTAAAATGTTGTGTTAAGCTTCTAACTAAATGCTCAAAATATAGGGCTTTAAAAGTATATAAGAACAAATTGACCATCTCTTTCTCCAGCAAATAAGGATTAACCTGAGCAACTACCTCACACCACCTCTAGTCATATTTTCGGGTAGATTCCTTGCTCCTTTTCTCGAAAGCTTTTAGGCTTGACCTATCAAGTGTAACATCCATATTAAATATGTATTGTGTAATAAAGGCTTCCACTAAGTCCTTTTATCTTTGAATATTAGTGTTGTCTAGCTATATGTACCATCTCCGTACAGCTCTGCCCAGACATTATTGGAAGAAATAAATCAATAACTTTTCATAATTCATAAATTATGTCATTTTATTGCAGTATTCCTTCGGGTATGTCATAGGACACATACAAGTATATTTAGAAAATTCTAGCACTTTGAATTTTTTAAGAACCACAACATTTAGGACTAAATACATTTCAGTAGCTTTACCCGGTCATAAAGATTTGTCCCTTCAATGGACTTAAATCTTTCTTTTATGGCTGTCAGCTTGTTAGAATCTATATCTTCCATTATTTTTTGCCTTTTGGGACTCATTAGTCATCAAGTCTATAGTGATTGGTACTTGTACGAGAGGAACAAAATGTGTTAAGGGTAAGTGAGTGGTAAACTGAGACTTAAGTGTTGCTCCATTTTCCCCTAAGTTTTGTGGAATGAAAACAAATTGAGCTACTTGCATGGGTGTTGACTGTGTAACTCTTAAAGGATTGGAGTGTAAGGCTTGCTTAAGCAAGCTAGCAAGTCTGATGATATCTTCTTTGAAATTATGAATTTCCTTTTAGCTTTGGGTTTCTAATTTTGGCTTGGGATTTAAATAAAGCAAGCTCGAAAGAAGGGTTCTCTTTGCCACACATCAATGTCCTAATTGATAATGTGACATAAAGCTCAACGTACTCCTTCATGGATGGTTTCTCTGGGTGGAACCAGATCAAAACAACTAATGAAGATAAAGAGAAGACAACTTTTATTACTCTATGAGGAACCTTTTACTATAAGGTGATGCCATTCAAACTAAAAAATGCTAGGGCCACTTATCAAAAGGCAATGGTAACTCAGTTCTATGACATGATGCATGAAAAAATTGAAGTGTTTATGAATGACATGATTACTAAATCCAAAAAGGAAGAAGATCATTGTTAGAATCTGAGAAAGTTGTTTGAAAGGTTAAGAATGTATCAGTTGAAGTTGAACCCTGTAAAATGCTCATTTAGGGTGAAATACAGAAAGCTACTAACATTTACAGTGAGTAGCCAAGGTATTAAAGTTTACCCTAATAAATTAAAAGCAATTCAGGTCATGCTAGCTCTTAAAACAGGGAAAAAAAACTTAAAAGGATTCTTGGGTCATTTAAATTATATTGGTTGGTTTATTTCTTAAATGACAACAACTTATGAGCCAATCTTCTAACTCTTTCGAAAGAAAAATCCTAGGGTATGAAAAGAGTGATGCCAAGAAACCTTTAATAAAATCAACAGTATTTGAAAAATCTACCTTAGCTAGTATCTCCCGTGCTTGGCAGACCATTGATTCTATATTTGATAATAACCAAAAAAGCAATAAATATGTACTCGGGCAATATGATGAATTTGGTATAAAGAAGAGAGCATTCTTTTATCTAAGAAAGAAGTTCATAGATTGTTAATATGATAACTCATTGGTTTTTTCCAGCTTTGTTACTTTTGATTTATAATATTTACTTACATTTCGATAAAAAAAAAGTTTACAAATTACGAATCTAGATATACAATGGTAGAGAAGTTTTATTGTGCACTTGTTTGGGTTGCAAAACAACTTCGACAGTAGATGTTGTATTACATTGCGTAGCTTATTTAAAAAATGGATCCTTTTGAATATATCTTTGAAAAGCCTTATTTAATAAGCAGAATAACAAGATGTAAGGTGTTGTTAATTGAGTATGACGTAGTGTACATGACAAGAAAAGTCGTGAAAGGAAGTGTTATCACTAATCATTTGGCATACAATGTAATTAAAGATTATGAGCCTTTGAATTTTGATTTCTCAAATGAAAATATGTTAGTAGTAGAAAAAGAAGAAGAACTAGACTGGTGGACAATGTACTTTGACGGAGCAGTAAATGTATATGGTAATGGGGTAAAAGCAGTGATGATTTCTCCTAACGAAAAACAATACCCTATTTTGATCAAGCTACAATTTGAGTACACAGTTAATGGACCCCATACAGTTTAATTAAATGGTCTTATTTTTTTAAATTATTTTTTTTAACTATATGATAAAAAAAATTATCACAAAATCGAGTCCAATAAAAATAAGGTTACTCTAACAAACTTGCAAACTAATTTGGGTTTCCTCAACAAACCTGTAAATTGGTTCATGGAATCCATAAAATTTAGTAATTTGGTTTTTTTAAAACCATTTTTTTAACTATAAATTAAAAAATAGATGATCATAAAATCAAACAACAACTTAATACCAGATCATTTGTTTGATGTTGTGATTACCCTATAAAAAATTAAACAAAACAAATTATGAAGCCAAATTCCCAATCAACTCAATATTAAATAATGAAATCAAAACAAAACCTAAAAATAAAAAAGCAATTATAACTTTCTAGGATTTAGTTGAAAAGGTTTTAAAAATAAAAAGACTACATTGAAATAAGGGAAAAGTACCTAGCACATTCAAAACACACACCATGGTGTGAGGAGTCTACAGAATTTGAGCGTCGCATGAGAAGTTATCTGATCTCTGATCAATGTTATAGTTGATGTTGTTGGAACCATTATGGTGTCCTCTTCCATTTACAGCGACGCATGTTTCATTAGGAGATTTAATATAGCTTCAACACCCCATTCTTCTTTTCTTTTCTCCTTGTCTTTCTCTTTTTCTATTTTCTCTCTCCTTTCCTCAGTTTCCATGTTTGTCTATGTCATTCTTCTATCCAAACTTCTATATTTTCTATTCTACAATTTCAGTCTCTTTACTCTCGATCTTTAGAAAAATAAAGAATTCATATAATATTTTTCAAAATCAATCACCAACATGATGGTTCTAGTAGTTTAAATATTTTTATAAAGATTGCTAGCTAGTATTCAACCTCCTAGTTTCTTATCTTGGTGTGGATTAAGTTAGTTAGCATATGGTTGTTTCACTACTTAATCCACATATCGTCGTCTTATTATGGAACCATTTTGGCATCTAGATGATCCCATTTAGAAACTTGTTCGGAATTGAAATGGCCCTCAATGAGTTCCTACTTTTCCTTGACTTGTTTTGAATGCATAACTCTTCACCAATGTTCAAAGAGTGAAAAGAAATGATATCTGATGCATATTGCATATTGTATTCGGTCTTATTGCCTAAGAAAACAATGGTTGTTTCATTAGGTAATAAGACCATGAAAAAAGGAACAACTCATCTCTTAGAGTTTTCCATTCAAATATGCATGGGCACTTCAGGAGCTATAGGCTTAATAGTGTCTGTTAAACTGAATACAAATTGCTCTTTTAAGGCTTCTACTACATGGCTACTATAGGAGGTTTGAAAAGGGATCGCTCAGGAGTTTGAAGGGGTGCTTTATCTAATAATATTATGTCCTCGAGGTAGAGCTTTGGACAATTTTTATAGGTTTGAATTTGGCTTGGAATGAGGGGTTCCAAGAGGTCGAGGTGGGAGTGGACTGAAAACTAGTCGGAGATATGATTCTGGATGATAACTCTTCTTGTGCCCCCTCACTCGCAATTGATTCAATCCATTTTGTTTCTCTTAAGTCAATCCTTGTCAGTCAGGCTTTGCCACATTTATTGAAAAACTATTTGGGAAATCTTTCGTGATACAAGAAGCTGCGACGGTATAAAAAAAATTACATGTAAAAAAAATAATATGTAGATTTTTTTTTACAATATTATTAAATTCAATTCAACATATCAAACTTATATTTTTCTGACCATATCCCTTACCAAACTCACATTTCAAATTAAATTATATAGAATTTTTTTAACTTGGTCCGATCAACTTGACGAGTTAAAAAAAACTTGAATGATTGGTAAAATATAATTTGGTTTTAAAAATATTTTCAAGATGATATTTATTTTAAAAAAATATTGAGAAAGTGACATATTTGATCAGTCTAGGTTAACTCATCAAACTTGTTACCTCGGTCATTAAATCCAGTGAGTTTAATAACTTTTTTTTTTTAAATACATTTGTAAAACCGTACACCAACTCAATATCAAAATATTTTTCTGAGACAACGATAAACCCATAAAAAGTAAATTAGAATAAATCATGAAATATAATTTCAATAATTATGTTTTTTTAATCATTTTTTATAATATGATAAAAAAATAGATATTCAAAAAATCGAGTACCAACCCAATGCCGGTATATTTTTCTAAGATCATAATAATTTTATAGAAAGTAAACTAAAATAAATCATGAAACCCAATTCATAATAATTATGTTTTTTTTGTACCATGTATTTTTTATTTAACAGTATGATAAATTATTTTTTATTTAATAATATGATAGAAAAAAATAGATAATTGTAAAACTGAATACTAATTCAATGTTAAGATTTTTGTTTAGATCATGATAACTCTGTGTAAAAAAATCAAGATAAATAACAAAGTTC
>Ga0325401_1002904_pt1 | contig 15440 bp, 6 predicted proteins | sample PopdelMetagenome_FD_205666 | JGI IMG/M metagenome (GOLD analysis project Ga0325401, IMG submission 205666) | Populus deltoides microbial communities from Bellville, Georgia, United States - Xylem-PdKOR-R2 | ecosystem: Host-associated > Plants > Phyllosphere > Stem > Wood/Secondary xylem | place...
CAGAATGGAGGGATCGGATCTTAATGTCTAGCAAGCTGATAAAGATACTTCTGAAGCTATTGTATTCAGGCAAAAAGCAAATCAAACAGATGGCTACAATGGCTCCCGATCAACAGTACAGTTCCAACGCTGAACAGACCAGCAATACAGGACATAAACTCCCATCATGCAATTAGATTTGTATGCTCCATAATTCTGCATCTGCTTTATAAAACAAAATAAGATTAAGGGAAAAATGATCTGATTAAGCCTTCTCAATCATATTTAACTTAACAGGGCAGAAACCAAGCCCTAAGTGGGTGCAGGATGTTCCTTGTTAGGAGAGCAGGAACTGGTGCTTATAAGTAGAGTGGGTGAACCTACAAATCCAGGAGTCTATTTAAACTCTTGTTATTAAGGACAATGTGTGCTTTACAGTCCTTAGTAGAGCTTGAAGGCATACAAATATAAATTTATTTTTCTAGGAAAGTATGTGTGTTTTTAGTTACCTGCCAAGGTTCTTTCTGCAGGTCCTGTGATCCTATCAAGTTTTATTTTTCTATACTTGATGAGTTTGTTCTCTTTTAATGGTGAAATTACCAAGAACAACATAGAAAACCCATGTCTGACAGGGTAAAAGAAACAGAGAAAAGGAGACCAATTAAGGGATAACAGTTGACTGAGAGCTAGCTTCCATAAAAAGTAAACAACGAAGGGCAAAGGACAGCCAAGCCCGTCGAATGCCTCATCCACCACCTTACATGCCTTGCTTATGTTACGTTAGAGCTTAAAGTAAACTCCTTGCTTATTATAACATGATTATTGGATTTCATTTTCTAAAAATTTCACTTGAATGGGGAGTTGGAACTAACAGAACCTTCTGTCAAGAAAAGTGGACCTGAAAACAAGCTCATAACCTTAAGGGTTAGCTTAAATTTCAGTAGTTTTCATAAAAAGAGAACAGCAAGGGATCCAAGAGCTTCTATCATCTAAATTAATTCAGAGATCAAGAAAGTTGTGCAAGTGAAATAATTAAATTCTAATCTAAAAACAAGCCCCATAGAAAAATCTGACTTGGTATCTCTCGTTAGAATTCTGATTTAAACAGAGGAGGATCACATGTCATATGAAGGAAATTAGACAACTTGTTATGGAAAGGTTGGGTCTCTGGCTAAAACTTCAAAGTTTTTCGCTTGTACATGGAGTGAATAAAATGTTGAGTTACAGTTAGGGATTCTGTAGCCAAGTGGTACAATTTCTGTTTCCAGATAGGTAGCAGAATTTGACAGATAAAACAGAGTACTAACTTTTGGAATACTGCAGAGATGATGAACATACTAGTTGCAGGTATGGACCCTTTGGCCATGATGCTAAAAGACCTTCATATTTCATTGCTACATTCATGCATTATCCTACTTGGGAAAAAGATATGTACTGAGAAGTGTGCATTCAATTGTTTAATTTATTTACTGGGTTGTAGGTGCTGAACAAAGAATCTGACAGCACAGTTCCAGTGCTGAACAGACCACAAGTATCAGGAAATCAACTCTCATCATGGAATTACATTTGTACGCGCAATAAAATTAAGAGGAAAATGTTCTAGAGAAGCCTTTTCAACCACATTGAACTCAACAAGGCGGAATTAAAAACCAACTTTGAGAAGAGAATTCCACTCCAGTTTCACATAAGTAGATCAATGAACTTAAAATGGAAAAAAAAAAGGATCAAAGGCTTAATCCAAAATTATAATAACTGGGGATGGAAATGGTGATAACATGCAGCAAGTATATCCTTCCACCAATTAATGAACCTGATGCAAAGCTTGTTTGTACACTTTGTATAAAGCAGAAAATTTGAATAGTAACATTATTGTACTTGATTGATCATGCTGGCTTTCACCAACTGCTCAACTAATTTGATTGTAGATTGCAGACTCGTTGAATGATTCCTCCAGAATCATATCCCCTAGTTCCAGAGTATCTTTCCATTAGCGCACTTGATTTTAAAACTTGTTGTTCACTTTGCAAAATAAAGAAATTAGGATACTAACATTGTTGAACCTGATTGATGTTGAGTTATGGTTAAATGTCTTCTTAGTATAACTTACAACCAAAAACAATTCAACAACCAGCTCTGATAAACCAAAATGGAACTACTCAAATGGAGTTGTTAATCTTCCATCACTAATCTCAAAAAAACATGTAGCTATCTGCTTAGTAATGGATTGGTTCAAAAGGCTAGATATAACACCTTCAATTTAAAGTTTGGCACCAAATATGCAGCAGATCAATGGCAATGAACCTTCATGCTCTGGTTGTTTCTAGGAAAAAGATAAAAGCACACCACCAAATAAATCCTTCGAGTAGACCTGTGAAAACAACAGTCAACCACTATAAGTGTTCATATGGCTCCGTGCATGTTTTGTATATTCATTGTATGAACATTAAATCCATGGCAATACTGTAGAGAAAAATATCTGGGGAGAAAAACAGCCAAGGGTGCAAGATCTTACATTGGAGGAGAAACTGAAGCACTTGACCAAGTCAGTACCTCTGCGTCATAAAAGAAACCCATTTTACCAACTTCACGCCTTAGCTCATGGCAAACCATAATCATTACCTCACTTCCTTTGTCAAGCTACTAGAAGCTGATTGAAACATTAAGGCCTGCAAGAATTGCATACGTTTAGACCATCGCTCGTATTCTTGCATAAAATTTCTTCACCAACACCAGAGCTCGCATTTAACAGTATCTTCTCTTTTCCCTCTTCGAAATCTTCTTGCCAATAGGATTGAAAAATGCTGGAAAACTAAATGGTACATTGAGACTGAATTGACCCTCATGATATCGTAACTTTTGAGACCAAGTCTCTTTGATTGAGAAAGTTGACCCTCCTTCAACCCAAATTGAAGAACTCTTGTCTAGTATGGATGCTCATCCACATTAGCTAACCAATTTTGGTTAGCTGAAGTGGATGAGCATCCATACTAGACAAGAGTTCTTCAATTTGGGTTGAAGAAGGGTCAAAGTGACTTGGTCTCAAAAGTTACTGTATCATGAAGGTCAATTCCGTCTCAATGTACCATTTAGTTTTCCAGCATTTGTCAATCCTATTGGCAAGAAGATTTCTAAGAGGGAAAAGATTATGTTAAATGTGAATTCTAGTGCTGGTAAAGATCATGGTTGTGGATGCTCTTGGTAGCCAAAGTAGTACAATTTCTGTTTCCAGCTTTGTAGCAGAATTTGACAGATAAAGAGAGTACCTTTATGAATACTTCATAAAAAATGAGCAGCGATACACACACACACGCATAGTTCCAAAGGGGCAGGGGCGGTCCTTGTAACCATGATGCTGAAATCATGCCACATGCATGCCTAACCTATCTTAAGTAAAAAAGAAATGTGCTAAGAAGTTGCAACTTTGCAGGAAAGACTGAAAACTGTACAAGTACAGTTGTGTTTGTTACCATTAATGTGCAGCAATCATTAATGGACGGCACCATCCATTAATAAATACAATAGTTAAAACTGTACCAACCATGTACAACCATTCAAGATGTCAAAGGTTGGCAGCCACCATTGTTTAAGAAAAGCTAGAGTTGGCAGCATCATTCTTACCTATAAATAGACACCAAAAAAGAGCAACATAGAGTAGAGAGTGGTGAGTGCAGTAGAGAGACCAAGAGAGAAAGTGAAGGGCTACAATGACAGCAGCCTTGCTGCAATTGCAGCAGCTGCAAGTGCAGTAATGAGAGTTGGGAGTTGAGTTTATGTGAAGTGATCCTCCTTTTCCATGTATTTGTATTGTTTTCTTTTTCTGTCTCTAATAATATGGAGTCTTTCCTGTGGATATAGACGGCTTTACCAAACCACGTTAAATATTGTATCTCAGTGTACTTGGTCTTTTTTGAGCAACTATCAGTACACCACCGGTCCGCGTATAGAGGAGGCGGAATCCCCACCAAGTACAGTGTTCTTTTGAAAAAATTCTCAAATTTGTTTTTAAAGCTGCGTTTTTTGGGGTTAACAACAAAGAATTCTATTAAATTCAAAACAAGAAGTCACCGTTTTAGAGCCAAGTACACAACAAGAGATTACAAGCACTAGAACATATATTTTTTAATACACCCAGATCATAATACTAGGGCCTTTGTTTCTTTTTCAAGCATATATGTTTAGCTTTCCTTAATATCAAAATAACTGATCAGTAACAAGCTTTCTGCAGAAATGCAGGTCAGCTTGTAATAATCCAGACTTCCAGAACTAGAGAACTTGCTTTATGAACTTCTTTTTGGTATTTAATGGAAGAGTTTGCTGGTACATTTCAGAATCCACATGAAGCGGTTTGTCTTCCCATGTCCTCCATAGTAACTCGTTGCATATGAAGATGACTTCTGCTTTATAACTTGTTGCATTGCATAGATCTCAGAATTACATCCACATAACCCGTGGGGATTGCATTGCAAGAATAAAGAAAGGATCTTCAGATTTTAACCACTAAAAAGCCTCTGAGGCCCTCCTGCTTTTTGAGTTTTTGCAATCTGAAGTCATTACCTTGTTTTCTACGTCGTGTAAAATATTGAGCTCGATAATGATGATATGGTAAAGGTAAGAGTAGAGGGACAGAGGTTCTGGCCAAATTAAACTCATTTAACACTCAAGCCATGAGCTGAAGTAGACATTCATTTTCTATCAGAGAAAAGCTGACATACTGAGATTGAAGGTTAATGGCCATTATGCTGAAAAATCAAGCCATTCATTGCTAAATGGATTAGCATAAGATAGATATCATATTGCTAAGTAGGGGAAAGTTACATCCGGTCTTGAACTAATTAGAGGGCTGCAAGGTTACTATAACATACAACAAAGAAATACTTCAAAAAGTGCACTGGACTGAAAACAAGATACCTTACAACTAGAGAACAAAAGTCATAAACCCTATACAACAGCCCTAAGGATGCCAACACAGAATCTAAGATAATAAAACATAGTTTAAGCAGATAAAGTAGAACTCAAGCTTTTCAGAATGCAGTAGCATACGTGGAAAATCGAAGCTGAAAGGTGCCTGGTGCAAATAAAATTAACCCTGTGTAATCAGCAGGCACAGTAATAAAATTTCAGGAGGCAAAGCTTCGAATAGTTTCTTTTAGATCTGGTCGGGAAATTGAAATTTGAAACACCACCTTGTCGTCTTTGAGCAAATGAAAGGAATAGATACCACCAACTGCCAAGAATCTGCCCCGGCCTTCTTTCATTCTTGCTTTCGATCCCTTGCATGTCTTACAAACATGGTACTTTGCTGGCCAACTTCCCTCGTTCAAAACTGTAAGAGTGGCATCGCCTTCTTCTTCTGTCAAATATTTTCTCCCAAACCATGAAGGTGTACTCTGCATGTAAAGTTTAAACCCCAAAAAAGAAAGAAAGAATAGAAAATTGTGATTAATTAAGAAAAGAAAAAAAACCTTTTTTTGATCGAACAATGTTTCAATTTGGAGACTACCATGTAGACCGCGGAGGCAGACGAGTTTCTAGCGTTTGGATAGTGAAACAAGGATTATCAGCAGGAAAACCATTACTGTCTAGTGCTTTAAAATTTCCATGCTGCTAATGGTTGGTTTCTCAGAAGAACCACACCTTGATGCCTTTTCTTACCAGCTTGCTTTCCTCTTACACCTTCATATATTCTTCAGTACAATCAACAAAAACATGAAAACAGCGCACAAAGAAATATCACATTCGATCCTAGTTTTCTTGAAACAAAGAGAAAACGAGTGAAGAAAAACATGCAATATATTTAGGTACCTTTAGAAGAAAAACCTAATTCTACCTTTCCCTTGATTAACTATCTATCCATACTGCTAAACTGAGCTCCATTAGCAGCTTTAGCTGAATCAGTTTCCACTGACCTGCGAGGCTGAAAACCAAGAATCAAGTTGTGTTTCTTCTGAGTCTGAAGAAACTTCATCAGTTAAATGAAAAGAGCTGTCATCATCTTCAGCTGAATCAGATCCCACAGACTCAAAAACTATAAAATCCCCATAGTCAATAAAGTAATAATCTGAAAAATTTTCCCGGCCATCTTGAAAGAAAACCTGACCATTAAGCTTTGCTAATGCAACTTTCCATGCTTCACCACTTGGAACCTTAAGAAGCACTAATTTTGACAAATCGTTTTCATGTTTTCTCTCAAACTTCTCGGGAATTGACTGTAAATAACAGGACAGGAAAGGAAAATGTTTCAGATTTTGCTCAAAACTTGAAAAAACAAAAAAGATGTAGAGAACAAGAAACACTGGAAGGACGCCACACTGAAAATTGAAGGGATACTCGCAAGCTTCTGATTCTTCATAACATCATTCATAATTAATTTTACAATGTATTGTTTCTTTGGTGTAAAATATAAGAGAGATTCTTGCCTGTTCTGCTATTTGCAACAGCTCCTAACAAGCAACAATGGTCGCCGCTACTTTAATTGCTAATGAACGCGGCTCAAGCGAGAAGGAAGCATCAAAAGGAGCCAATAATTATAGAGTTCTCCCATCCAAAACACAGAGGACGGCATCACCATGATCATTCTTGAAATATTTATGAGCAAAGCTTTTTGGTATAGGCTACAGAAAGCACATTAAAGGAAAAGAACTAAAAAAGGACTAATACAAAAAATATTAAAACACGAAAAATGACTTTCATGGTCTAGAAGAGTTTCAATTGAATGCTTACCAATCTACATCCAGGATAAACATATGATGGCTGCATAGCAATCATGAAAAATGGACTATCAGGTTTTAAAGCAGCACTGGCTCTTTCAAAAGTAGCAGCTTTTTCATCAGCTGTCAATGATTGTGCCCGGTTAACCCCATTTAACCTTTTTCTCTAACTAGGCAAGACTCTGTTCCCTCTCGTTGCCGCAAGATTAAAACCTCCAGTTGAGAAATACCAGCCATTGTAAGCTATGGACAAGCATAAAACATATGAAGAGTGCACTTTATTTGGTTTCCAAGAAAATATTGTGCGAGTAGAAATTACAGACCTTCACGTTGTCTCAACAGATAGCGTGAATTTACTTTTCCAACGGAATTATCTTGCTTAGTTGCAACGGATTCAGCACGAATTTGCAACTTTGAAGTCCTCTCAAATTTACTAGTAAAATTGGTTCTCGTTCTCTTCTGAGGCTCAGGACATGGTGCGGGAGGATTTCTTGTTTGTTTTGTGGTATGAGGGGAAATCATCCAAGATTTCAACAGAGACATCATCATCATTAGTTTCTTCTGTCCTAGGCTGTTGAAATTCTCCCTCAAGGTCAGGCTCCTCATCACCATCCGTCATGCTAAATGAATAATCTATTTCCATGGCAGTCTTATCCAATATGAGAACATGAAAGTGACAACTATTCTTATATTCAAAAACCAGCAAGGAACCGAGGGCTAGGGAGTAATGCTCAGCAAATTCTTTCCAGCCGTTTTGTAACCATATTTTACCATCACTCTTGAACAATTCTACTTCCGAAACTGTACCATTAGGGACCTCAAGGAGTACCTTATTTGACAGACCTTTTCCATACAATCTCACAAACTTCTTTGGAATTCCCTGATAAAAGCTTAAAAAATTAAGTCTAACAACATGAAATACAGAAAAAGACCATATCAAATGCAGATCCTGAATAGGAAATTACTACACCGGACCAAAATGAACGAAGGAATTAAACTCAGCAAAATTCGGCCATCTTGTCGAAATCTTACTGCTTTTTAATTGTAAATTATGAAAAAAGAATTCATCAAAAAGAAAATGAGTCAAATAGACCTAGATGCATGACATAAATTGCAGCATTTGCATGTCAAATGCCTAAAATTCCTTTCCTTTTCCCCTTTTGCTATACTCTTTCTCGAAAAATCTAGGGGAAAGAAAGGAACACTTACAAGCTTCCCATCAGCAATAGTTTCTTGGAGAATTATCTTGAAAAAATGGGGTTTGTCTGCATTAAACATGAAGCTTCCATTGCCTCCCTTGAATGGAGAACCCATCCTTGAGCACCTCTGATATTAACTTCAATTGCTTGCCAAAGGGGGTTTATATGTTAATAAAAACAAAGCTTTTACTTCCTAGGTATCAAGAACATGGTGATGTATTGATTCTTTTTATTTTTTTAAATTTATTTTTAATATTAATACATACATGAAAATTTAAATAAATATTGACATAAACATGAAAAAAGGCGATTCCTGTGTGTTTAGTGATGCAACGCAGGTGCTTGAATAACATAAGCTTCAGCACTGTGTTTCTCTCAAGAGCTTGGATTTTGTTGGAAATGATTATATATCTGACAGACAAATTAATCAACTCCAGAACTGAAGCCGTTGTCTTATCAATCTAATCATGGGCATGCCGATGGCAGTTGCATAGTTACTAAATCATTAGTTACTCGAGGAATTAATCTGTTTGGTTTCTATTACAGTTGAGAACAAACCAACTAGTTACCTGTTCTTGTGTACTTTTTGACTCTAGTCCTTTTCTTTTTTTATCCTTCTTGAAATCATCAAGATTTTGCTCGAAACGAAAATCTATTGGTCATGGATAAAAAAAAAATGGGAAAAGTAATCTTTCCCGTGCTCTGATGATTAGTCCCACCTTCCAATAAAATTAAACACGAAGCACTCTTGTATGGATTATTGGTGTTTGGGAGATTTTTTATTTATTTTTAGATTTTTTTAAAAGTATTTTTAATTTTAAAAAATATTAAATTAATATTTTATAATATTTATAACATGTTGATATTTAAAATTAAAAAAAATCTAAAAAAAACATTTTATAACACAATTCTCAACACAAATTTGAAAATGCTTTGAAAAATTTCCCCAAATCTCTCTCAACCCAACTGACAGTATACATTGCGATCTAGAGATGCCAGAGAAGACGAGAGAAGTGAAAATAAATCTGGTTCAAGGAGGTGGGAGATATTAGCTCTCATTGTTTGTTGCATATAATGATGGAAAAGAAAGAGGACAGCCAATGTTATAATACTCACACGTGGGAAGGGTTGTGGGCCTTGTGGCATGACAAGGCTGATGTTTAAACCCAGTGTTTCTTCCCGAAAGATATATATTGGGAAAAATTGATTTCAACATTTTTTTCATTACTTTCCTCTCAATCCGGGAAAAAAAAAATTATGAACCAAAAACGATAACTTAGAGATTTAATTCCTTCCAAACAAAGAAAGGAGCTCAGATTTCACTCTCATTTCCATTACTTTCCCTCAAAACACGCAGTGTGAGAAAATGCTACGATCACTCATGCACGCACAAACCCTAACAAATAGAGTGGAAGGATCCAAGAGAGAAACCCTAACAAATTGCAGGGGTTAATCTGTTCAATAAGTACCATCTTCCAACCAGAAGGGTTTTTCCACCCAGTACATATGGGGCTAAAAGCCAAGTCAAGATTCTTTCGGAAGCAGTTGGGTTCAAACAAATGCAGGCTGATAGCTACAATGACATGCAAATCACAAGCACAGTTCCCGAGCTAAGCCTTTGCAGGATATCAGAATACATCAATTCTCATCAAGGAATTACATATGTGCATTTAATTTATGAGGCAAAGAAAAGAAAAGATGACAAAGCCTTTTCATCCACAATGAACTCAACTAGGCAGAAACCAACTTCGAGAAGACACAGGGCAATACACATCATCCATGGTCAAGACGTCAAAATTTTAAACCCAAAAATTGTCGATCAGCAGCAGAACCTTGGTTGGCAAGCTTTTGAATACGTGAAGAAAACTCTTCAGCCTGTTTAAGATTTTAAGTAGAGATCAGGGTTCTTCCAATGGAAAGTAAAAAGAAACAAAAGATTAATCCACAAACAAATTTATGATTCCTTTATATCCCATAGCACTGATGGCAATATCATAAAGTAGAGTTTTTTTTTTTTTTTTTTTTGTGGTTCAAAGTTTGGACCCAATTAATTTGTGTGAAAATCCTGGACACACTTGATTGTGAAACTCAAATTAATAAACATCACATTGTTTTTTAGATAAAACGGATCAGGGTAAAAGATATTAACCTTCTCATCAATCCACATCAAAGAACTTAGTTGATTGTTGAGAATTCGGACAACCATGTCCAATGGAGTCATCCCATCAATTGCATCAAGTTCACCACCCTGAACAAATCATATGGGAAAATCATCTGTTATTATTTCAAAAAGTTCATTGACAAGTAAACTATAAAAATGAAGGCTGTTACCTGGTTGGCATTGACGGTCTGAATTACTGATTTTATCTGTTCTGTCATCTGTTCCATTTCCCTCTCTATAAATTCAGCCTGCTCATACCTGAAAAATTGAACCGAAGAAAAAAAAATACAAACAGATGTAGATCAAGGTGGAAGGATACCGGAAAAGTAAGTTCTTAAAGAACATTCCAGTGACCTAAATAAAATTTTAAGAAATTCAGTTTTCAAACAAGAAAAATATGGTGTCTTTAACTTTGTTATATCCAAAATATTTCACATTTTATTGATTTAATGATTTTTAAGTCAGGTTAATCAGCAATTAGTGAACAGGTCAGAATATGAAGGGTAGATCAGGCCTACAAAAGGCAAACCATGTGAAAGCAAAAGGAAAGCAAAGACCGAGTTCTCACATAGCATCTCTAGTCGATGCAGCTTCATCATCAAGAAGTGATCCACGCTCATCCTTGTAAATACGTTCAGCTTCTTCTTCTATACTTTGCAAAGCCTTGTCAACCTGACAAAATAGAGAAATGAAGTAAATGGAACAATTCAAAAAAAGATCGTGTTCAGATTTATGCTTTGCATGCTCTCGTTAGAAACACTTCCAGCAGGGTCAGACAGAAATTGACAGGACCAAACTAGGACTCAGCAAACATTTATGCAAGGCCCAAATTTCCACAATACACAAATAAAGGAATTTTCCAGCCTTTATAGACAGACCTGAATCTTCAATCTTTTCCAAAGTTATTTTTGGTGCACTTAAGGTTCCAGTATGAATCTCTTCAAAAGGGCTTGGTTCAAAGACAGGTAATGCTCATGCATATGAAGCATAAGTGACTGGTTGACAATTCAGGTTGGCTTCCAGATAAACTAGTGAACAGAGAGATGCATCATATTTCAATTAACCTGTTTGGAAGAAAGTCTACTATGGATGGACAAGTTTGGATTTCACATATATAGAAGGGTTTTGATGTGAAGAAGAGCGGTTGACTTAAGCCGAATCCAAGTAGGGATGGGAATGGTGAACACAGCTGTCAACGATTTTCCAGCAAATATCATTAAATAAGGCTCAAGTAGTTTTAATGCATTTTGATTGATCATCAATATCAACAGCCACGCACATAATGTAAAAAAAGCTTAAATTATGTTGTAATTGATTAAAGATGCTAAACTTGCAGCTAGTCAAACACCATATGTTATGTCTCATAAATGCTTGATTACAGCATGTAACAATTTAAACAAAGGCCAAGAGACACCCCAACATAATGTTTTCATCTGGTATTGGTAGTGATTCAGAGGATGATAGTGGCTGGCTCACTATAGAATTTTTGGATTTTATGTACAGCAAGCTAATGTCTTTCAGAGGATTGAGCAATAATTAGCCAGATGTTCATTGTAGTTATTGGCCACAAGCAAATGCGCACACAAAAGACACCAACAGCTAAGTGAAAAGGTATAATTAGGGGATTTATCTACCGCCAATTATTTGATGAAAGAGATGGCCAAATATGGTAAATCTACCATCATCAAGGTAAGTGCTTGCTCATCAACAGCAATCATTTGATGTCCATCACACCATAATTGAAAGAGAAGCCAAGAGGGGATTTTCCCTCATATTGCGAAAGCATACAAACTCTTCATGCACAAACCAGAAGGCGAAAAAATATAATTATCAAATAACAAAACATAAGGAGAGTAGTGACAGGAAAAAACAGGAAATGAAGAGCTTAATAAAATACTAAAATACCTCCTGTTGATGAGTCTCAATTAACTCCAACTTTCGCTCCAAATTAGCTTGGGTCTCAACCACTTTTGCCACTTCAATCTGAACAAAAAATTATACATAGGTGACACAAGGCCTTAGATGGACGCAAATGGTTGAAATTCATGAAGCACGGGACCATTTTCATAAATCAGAAACATCACTCAGTTTAAAACAGTTAATTCAAATGTAAGGAATGATAATAGTTATTCTTGTATCAAAACAAATAAGATGGTATGACCTTGTCACTTGATAACATCCATAAGGCACGTGAGGATACTAAAATTATGTTATCTCATTGAAAATTAGGATTTCTTTTGCCAAGAAATTATAAATACATTTACCTCAAGCCGAAGAAGAACATCACGATTTTGCAAGATCCTTTTATCCCACTCAGCTATGGCAGTAGCTTGCTTCCGAAATTTCCCAGTACGCTCTTGCAGCTCAGCATTCCACTCTTTGATGATCTTCAAAGAAAATAAATTACATGCATGTTTAGAACAAATTAACAAAGTAACAGAGAACAAAAGGGCCTAAAATGTAAATAGGCCCAATAACAGTACTAAGATAACAAGGTAGTTGGGGAGTGGTGGGTTAAACATAGCAACATTAGATCCTAGAGGCATAAAATTCACATTCATATATTTCTCTTCCTTTCATTAAAATACAGAATATGAGAAAAGAAACTCATGAATAAACATGAAACTGGTAAGCAAACTTGTCATATCAATCCTAAATGGAAGTGCCTATTTTTGTGGTGGATAAATAGTCTTTTTCTGCTCTTTCATTCTCCTCTAGCCAGAGGACAGCTAGTGATATATATTTGTCATTGTAAAATAAGGTAGATCATAAAAACTACATCACAGGATAATAACTCTCCAGTACATGTGCACGGAGAGATTTATAAAATATTTGTATCACCCAAGAGACCAAGGTGCAGCAAGAAGAATAAATGAAACATGAAGTACCTCCTCGACAGTCTTCCCTGTAATCTCAGACGGCAATTTTGGTGTAGCGGTTAAGGCAGTGCTAACACTTGAACTTGTCCTGTAGGATAAGGGGAAACATGAGAGAACAAATCAATTAATCAAAACATGTTAAATACCTTATAGAAACTTCATTTTTTTCAATATACTTCAATTATAGAGTTAAAAAGGAAACCAATTGCAGAACTTGAGAAACTTTTAGTAACTATCAACATAAACAATGATAGGTGTTTTAGATACTAGAAAAATGTTGGAGAAAAAAAAATTGCCACCAAGACTAAGCATACAGACCCACTAGTGGAAGCCACACCAAGCGATGATGTCTGAGCAGGAGTGCTGGAAGTTGTTGTAGGTGCAGCAGTTGAAGCAGGGACACCTGCAAAATGAATTCCATGAGGACCTAATGGCGAATAACCACTACTTGACTACTTGAAGTTCAACAAAGAAGTCGTATTTAACTAGTGGGGGAATAAATCTAGAACATACATGTCTAAAACCCCCAAGAATAAAGATTCACCTGAAAATAAGATGGGAAAAGGAAAGTTTTCTAGTTCAAGGGTTGTTTGATGTCCGTTTTGCTAGCATGAAAACAAAGAATGTGATTCAATTTTTTCTGTAGCAACCAAATGTGACAGCAACATCACCTACTTCATTTTGCAATCCAGCAAATATACAACTCATCTAACAGAACGCATAAGCAAGCAGAAGGGCACATGCATATCAATTCAATGTAAGTAACACCATTACCATCTACTTTCTCCCAAATTCCAATAATAAACAAAAATAGAAAGAATAAATAAAATTAACACACTCACTGAGTAGAGGCGCAGAACTACTAGCCGGTTGAGTTTGTGATTTTGAAGTAGGCGCCGGTGATATGCTGGACAATGAAAATCCAGTAAACGAGCTAGCAGTAGTCCCTGAAGACGCAGCCACACTAGTTGTAGCAGAAGGAAAACCTGAAAAAGAAAACCCCGCAGAGCCCGAAGAAGCAGCAGCAACACCTGTCCCAGCTGTAGTTCCTGAAGTCATACCAAATGCAGGCAAACTCAACCCCGAAGTAGTACTGCTAGTACTAGTAGAAGTAACTTCAGTAGCACCACTAGCTGGAGTAGAAGCAGTTGTAGTAGTAACTGTAGAAAACAACGGCGATACAGTTGTGGATTTCACCGATGACGAAGAGGCTGCGTTGCCAAATAATGAAGGTTGTGAAGGCGCTGATGGCTGCGTCCCAAACGAGAAAGAAGTTGTCGTTAAAGAAGCTGGCGTGGATGCAATAGCAGCAGTACTAGCAGTAGTCGGTGCTGAAGCTGTAGTGGTTTTTGGGAAAGAAAATCCGGCAGATAAGCTTGGAGCAGAGCTTGCATTAGAGAAAGAAGATGAGGAGCTATACAAATTAGCAGTGGTGCTGGTGGTTGAAGCAGTAGATGATGATGATGATGATGATCCAAACAGAGACGGCGCAGAACTTGTGGTGGACAGAGAGTTGCCAAACAAGGATGAACCTGTACTTGATGCGGATGAAGGTGTACCGAATGAGGATGGAGTAGAAGAGGCACCCGTTCCGAACAGAGGAGAAGCGGAAGTAGCTGTGGAGGAAGTGGATCCAAACAAGGTAGCGGGTGAACGTGTGCCAAACAGAGGCGAAGCGGAAGTAGTTGTGGAGGAAGTTGATCCAGACAAGGGAGAGGGTGAACTTGTGCCAAACAGAGGCGAAGCGGAAGTAGTTGTGGAGGAAGTTGATCCAGACAAGGGAGAGGGTGAACTTGTGCCAAACAGAGGAGAAGCGGAAGTAGTTGTGGAGGAAGTTGATCCAGACAATGGAGAGGGTGAACTTGTGCCAAACAGAGGAGAAGCGGAAGTAGTTGTGGAGGAAGTTGAGCCAAACAAGGGCGAGGGTGAGCTTGTGCCAAACAGCGGCGTAGCGGAAGTTGCGGAGGAGGAAGTTGAGCCAAACAAGACTGAGGATGAAGTTGTTCCGAACAAGGATGAGCCTGTACTTGTTCCAAACAGAGGCGAAGGAGGGGGTGCTGATGATGATGAAGTAGTTGTGCCAAAGGAGGAACTTGCGTTTGCCGTAGAAGAAGAAGCGGAGCCAAACAAGGGATTAGGGGAAATGGAGGCGGCAGAGAGAGAGCCAAACAGGGATGGAGTTGTACTTGTGGAGGATGAGGCTGTTGCAAAGGAGAATGGGGAAGAAGTTGAAGCTGATGAGCCAAACAGGGTGGAAGAGGGAGCGGAGGTGAAGGTATTAGAGGAGGAAAAGGACAAGGAAGGGGCGGAGGAGGTGTTGGAGCCGAAGGAGGGGGGTGCGGTGGTGGTGAAGGGAGCGGAGGAAGATCCGAATGAGAATCCGGTGGCAGGGGCGGAGGAGGTGTTGGAGCCGAAGGAGGGGGGTGCGGTGGTGGTGAAGGGAGCGGAGGAAGATCCGAATGAGAATCCGGTGGCAGGGGCGGAGGAGGTGTTGGAGCCGAAGGAGGGGGGTGCG
>Ga0325401_1002906_pt1 | contig 15440 bp, 9 predicted proteins | sample PopdelMetagenome_FD_205666 | JGI IMG/M metagenome (GOLD analysis project Ga0325401, IMG submission 205666) | Populus deltoides microbial communities from Bellville, Georgia, United States - Xylem-PdKOR-R2 | ecosystem: Host-associated > Plants > Phyllosphere > Stem > Wood/Secondary xylem | place...
AACGCATTTTATGTCCCTTGATTTTCGAACATGGAAAGAGAGAATAAAAAACATTTAGTGGGTGAAATGATATGAAGGAAGGAACGGGGGATAAAAAAAAAAAAAAAAGAGAGAGAAAAGAGATGAGTAAAGAAAAAAGAAAAATACAAAAGTTGGTGTGATCCAAGCTAGGGGAACAAATCATATCTATGCCTAATTGACCATAAAAATAATCATAATAATCATGAGAAGATAAAAAAACTTTAAAGGCAAGTTAAAGAATTAATGATAACAAAATGATGCATAAAGAAAAGCATGAGTTCATATGTAGTTTTAGTATTGTTAGTACCAAAGAAGGATTAGATTTAGAGGATGTGTATTGATTGTCAAATCATCAACAATATTACAGTAAAGTATAGATACTCAATTCATAAACTTAATTATATGCTAGATGAATTACTTGAATCTTGTAAGTTTTTTAATATTGATTTGAAAATTAGATATCATCAACTAAGAATGCAAGAACGAGATGAATGAAAAATTGTTTTTAAAACTAAATATAGTTTGTATGAGAGGTTGGCTATGCCTTTTAGGCTTACTAATGCACCTAGTACTTTTATCAGATTAGTTAAACATGTTTTGTGCAATTTTAAAGTTAAGTTTTTTTATGATTTACTTTGATGATATTTTAACTTATAATAAGAATTTAGAGGAGCATATTGAACATTTAAGGAATGGATTGATTATTTTGCAAAAACAATGTTTATATGCTAATATGAAAAGATGTGATTTTTGCATGGAAAAGATTGTAATTCTTAGATATATTGTTAGTGCAAAATGTATTGAGATGTATAAAGAAAAGGTTATGGTTATCTAAGAATGGTCTACACCTAAGTCCATCATTAAGACAACAAGGTTTCACAGTTAGGCTAATTTTTAAAGGAGTTTTGTTAAGGGTTTTAGTACTTTAGCCGCATCTTTAACTGAGATAGTTAAGCTCAATGAGGTACCTAAGAGCATTATGTTTAACTATGATAAATTTCTAAGCTACTTCTAGAAGGTTTTGTTGGGGAAATTAGAAACATAGTTGTTATTTTCTACTACTTGTCATCCATAAACAGATGGTCAAATTGAAGTAGTTAATAAGATTTTAAATATATTATTAAGAACTATCATTCAAAAGAATTTAGAAAATTAGGAAGATTGTCAATTATTTATTGAATTTACTTATAATAGAAGTGTGTATTCTACTACTGATTATTCTCATTTTGAAATTGTCTATGACTTTAATCCTTTGGATTTCTTTTCTTTATCTATAGCTGAAAAAATTAGTTTTGATGGCAATGAAAAACCACAGGTAGTATAGGCTCTCCATGAGAATGTCAGGAGACAAATGAAAATAATAATAATAATAATAATGAACAATATGAATTCAAAGCTAATAAAGGGAGAAAAAGGTTATTTTTTTAACTAGATGATTGAATTTGGGTGCATATGAAAAAAGAAATGTTTTCTAAACAAAGAAGATCTAAGTTGATATCGAAAGGAGATGGACCATTCCAAATCCTTGAAAGATTTTAATTATAATACTTGTAAAATAAATCTACTAGATGAGTATGATGTTATAAAATGGATCTACTAGATGAGTATGGTGTTAATACTACTTTTAATGCCTTTTTTTTTATCTCTCTTTGTTTGATATAGGTGATGATTTTAGATCGAATCCTTTTAAAAAGAGAAGGGATGATACGATCCAAACTACACCAAATGATCTATAAGAAGTTCCAGTTAGGCCAATTACAAGATTAAGGACAAAAAAGCTTAGAGATACATTCAATGAGTTTATTCAGAGCATTTAGGCCAAGGTGAATTTCAAGAAAGGCTACAACTTCAACAAATGATGATCAGATCTTATTCAAATTAATTCATGCACAAAAGGGGGTTAATCCATCTATTTTATAGGCTGACTAATTTTGGCAGTTAGAGACTTATTTTTTCTAATGCACAGTTTTACTCTAACAAGTATAATTTTTTATCAAATTGTTGGACCAGGCTAAATTGCATCAGAGGTTTCTAGAGGTCTCTGTTCTATATTGGACTAAAATTGAAGGGCAATTATACATCGAGAAGGCCTTGCGATAAGGTCTAGAAGCTACTGTGTAGGAATTGTATTAATTTACTAGTTGATTTAGAATTCTTTTTCCTATTTTATTTAAACTCTTTTATTATTTTTCTAGTATTGTTTAGAACGCTTTTACGTATTATGAATAGGGTTATTTGGCTTGTATTTATACTTTTTTTTTAACATACTTTGATTTTAATAATTATTATTGTGCGTGTGAGGTTTTGCTCATTCTTTTTGGATTTTCATTAAACTATTCTGACTTATCAAAGAATTGACCAAGGTTCATGATGTCTTTTATACTTCTCATTTGCATCTCTTTATAGACATTAAGTGAGGGTTCAATTATTTATAGTCTTGATGTCTCGGTATAAGTTATCGTTGTGTCAAGCTCAATTCCAAACCTGATTTTAGTTTTCTTAGAAATAGTTGATTTGATAATGAGTTTCTAGATGTATATATCCTAGGGGTGTTCAAAAAAACCGAAAAACCGATTAAACCGAGAAAACCGAAAAAAAAATAACCGAAAAAACCGAACCGTAAAAAAAAACCGATTAAACCGATTAAAATTTTAAAAAAACCGACCGGTTCGGTTCGGTTTCGGTTTTTTAAGCCTGGAACCGGAAAAACCGAACCGAACCGAAAAAAAAACCGGAAAAAAACCGAGCCAAAACCGAGTCAAACCGAAAAAACCGAGCCAAAACCGAGCCAAACCGAAAAAACCGAGCCAAACCGGAAAAACCGAGTCAAACCGAGCCAAAACCGAGCCAAACCGAGCCAAAACCGAGCCAAACCGAAAAAACCGAGCCAAACCGGTTTGAACCGGTTTTTTCTCTAAAAAACCGAACCGAACCGAAACCGGTCGGTTTGAACCGGTTTCGGTTCGGTTTTTTTTTTTAAAAAAAATTTTGGTTTGGTTACTATTTTTGATAAAAACCGAACCAAACCGAACTGTGAACACCCCTAATATATCCTTATAGATTGCATCAAAAACCTTATTTAAAAACAACTATCTTATCCACAACCCCTTTTTTACTGAAATCTAGCATCACAATGACTGTCACCTTTCTTTTCTCCATGTTACCACCATAAATGACCCCACCTTTCTTCACCACTCAATCTAAACGAACCAACACTATGACCATAAATTTTCTCCTCGTTATCATAACCCAATTTTTTTACCTTATTTTTAAAATATTTTTCCAAAAAATCTAAAAATAGTGAAAAAAACAGCATAAAAATAAAAAAAATTCTTTTTTTATGCATTCACGTCATTTTTGTCATTTTCAATGTCTTTTCAAAATAATCCAAAAATAAAAAAAATTATTTTCAATGTGTTCAACTATTAACACACTCATTTCAAAATCATTAATTAATTTTTTTCATCAAATTGACATTGATGTTGCCTTTCTAAAAAAAAATTAAAGTACAAAAGTTAGAAAAATTAAAAAAATTAAAAAAATAGGACATAGGGATCAAAGTGCAAAGCAAGAAAATGGAGGGACCAAGATAAAACCAAGTTACTTGGTCACCAAGTTGCTTTGGGACCAAGCACTTAGGAGAAAAAGATAAAATTACTTTAACTATAAATAATATAAAAAATATCAAAAAAAGAAAGGAGTGAGGGAAAAAAAAACCTAGAGAGGACCCATTAAAAAAATATACCATAAAAAAAAAAAAGAACTCTCTCTCTCACACACCTAAAACACCCTAGACTTTTTTTTTTACAAGCCATCACCCTCACATGAGAAAAAAAAAAAGACCTCTTAGAAGACATAAATCAATCTCTCCCTCATGCTCTCCCTTCATGTCAAAATCAAAACACACAAAAACCAAAAATCTCTTTTTTCTCTCTTTCCTTTATTCATAGGCTAGATAAATAAATGGGCTAGCAAAAGATAATATTTATGGTCCAAATAATTATTTATAACAAACCCAAAATCAAGTTCATAATAGGTTAGAAAAAAAAAAACTCAAACCAAAGGCCAGAATAGGTTAGCAAAAAGAAAACCCAAGCTCTGAAGCCTAATGTCTAATCTTATATCTATGCTGAGCAAAGTCAAGTCAATCCAGTGGGATAAATAAATTTATTGGAAAAAATAACTCTATATGTACTAAACTTATTTTATAACAAACATAAACTTAAGTCCAAAATAAGTTGCAAAAAGAAAACATAAGCCTTGAGGCCCGAGCTTGTGACTATGCTTAAGCCAAAATATATTTTTTTCAGGCTCAATTATAACTCTTCAACTTTCCACTATATAAATTATAGAATAAATATTGTATTTTTCTAATATGGGATATGGGATAAAGGGTTTTAAATCTCACCAAAACATGTGAATCAAAGGTTTTTGGAGATTTATTTCTCATTCATCCATATTTTATTTTTATCATGTTAATGTTTCATATTAAAAAATTATCATTAGAGGATAATTTATAATGAAGTTTTTAACCCTAAAAGTAAGTGGACCCCACTTTTAATTTGACATCAAATGATCTCATTAACTATGTTTTAAAAATAAATTCTTAACAATTTCCCACATGAAAAGAAATTTTTTTACTAGTATATAAAAACTCAAAGATTTGTATAAAGATAATAATTTGGTATGTCACTATATCAATGTAAGTAGTTTTTAGTTTTGAGGCTTTCTTGGTGAAATACTATTGGATATTCTTGGTTAAATAGTGAATGTGATGTCTTAAACTATTTAGTCTTTTATGTAAATCAAGACAATAGTACTTACATGGTTTTCTATCTAGAGATTTCCTTTGATTCTTTATGTTATGTTTATTTTGGCTCTGAATAACTTACAGATTCATGATTGCTTTAGAGAATTTAAACTTTAATAAACTCTAAAAAAGACAATCATATTTTTCACTTATATAGGTGATCTTTAAAAGTTTATATTATACTTCACTTGGTATACAAAGATATGAAAATCACTAATGGTCATAATCTATGTTAGGGACCTTATTCTTCAACACTGTGGTGACTCAGAGATAGAGTGTGTCTCTTTGATAAGTAACTGGTCTATTTCTACAGGTCCTTTTCTCGCCCATGTATATGATTTTTTCAGGTCGGTTGGTTCCACGGTATCATGGAGTCGAGTCGTCTGGGAACAGTGGTCCTTGCCCAAATACAGTTTCATACTTTGGTTGGCTGTCATTGGTAAACTTCGAACCCGTGACAGGTTGTGGTTCATCCCTTCTGACCCCACTTGTGCTTTCTGTCGGTGTGAGGAAGAGTCTCATGCTCATCTGTTCTTTGCTTGTAGCTGGACGGGTTGCTTGTGGGCTAAGATCAAATCTTGGCTTAGAATTGGCAGAAGGAGGTTGACCCTCAACAAGTCACTTCGTGGGTTAAACTCCAAGAGATCTAATTTAGAATTTCGGATGCGAAGAGTCTCCTTGACTATCACGGTGTATCTTATCTGGGAAGAAAGAAAGAAATGGGTTTTTTATGGAAAGTCTAGAGGAGTCGATACAGTGTTCAGGAGTTTTCAAATCTTGTTTTATATCGTGTTCCATTTTCATGAAAAAGATCACCTTCACTTGGCTGTTAGGTGAACATTTTGGATGGTAGGCTACATGTCTTATATTTGGGTAGCAAGAGGTATTGCATTCTATTTGTTGTAGTCTGCAACTGGTCGTCAGGGTTCTCTGCATAGCTGTTATTCAGTTCTTCATGGCCAATCGATCTCATGCATATTGTTTCGCTCTCTGGTTTGGCTTTGTATGGTGCAGTTTTGGGCGTGTATGGTGAAGGGTTTGTTATGCATGCAAATTTTCGTGCTCAGAATTATTGTCGGGCCCGCCATTAGTTTTGCATCCTCTCTGTTGTTGGTGCCCTCAATTTCTCCACGTGACTGCATGGCTCATGCATCCTCCACGTTCCTCCAAGTGACACGTGGTCTTCAGCAAATGGCTTTGGGGCTCCTGTGTTATGGGAGTTAGCTATCTGTTTACGGTTTGTTTTATTGGTCTGTTGATGACATCTGCTTTCCTCGGTTATCCTCGGCACCTATAGTCATTGGGTTCCTGAAATAATCGATGGCCTGTTTTTTTAGGTTGTATTTTATCTTTGTGCTAGCTGGGACCCTGTTCCCACTGGCTTGTCCTGTACAAATGTAATACTGGCTTGCTGGTTTTCCAATTAGTCTATCTTTTTGATCTATAAAATTCTAACATTTGATAAAAAAAAAAAAAGAGGATATGAAAATCACTAAGAGCACAACTCACCATTTATCATGCTGCAACTAACATCTTTTTCATCATAGAAATAAGCATGAAATAATAATTTCTAAGTGTTATTGAAAATATTAATGACCTAATTTTTCTTTTGAACTTAGATCTTAAGATCTCTAATCAATTAGGTAGGGTTGTCATCATTATATCATTCATCTTTAAAGGCTTTAAACCTATCTATCTTGAGAAATTATCCACGAGCTTTCTCAACAAACTTTTAATTAATAGACCTGTAATATTTTCATTTGACTTTATATAATTAATGGAAATTATTCCATTCGACGGTAAGTGTTTAAAAATATTATGTTTATGATGTATATGTCTAGACTTACAATTATACATACTATTTTGGTCAATATGAAATACCCTCTAAGATATTCCAAAGTCACCCGATTTCCTCTCTGGCTTTATTTAAAGTAATAAACTATTATTCTATTGTAGATCTTATGATACACATTTTCTTAAAGGATTTTCATTATACAACTACTCAATTGAGAGTGAAGACTTATTCACTACTGAATTTGAAATCCTTAATATTAGATATTCAATTCTTATCACTATACTCTTTTAATATCATTGAGTATCCAGTATAGTATCGAACATAGTCTAAGATTTATCTTAAATATTTGAGTACCATATTTATTGCTTTTTAATGATTAATATTTGGATTAATGGTAAAACAACTTAGTTTACTAATTAAGTATGGGATATTTAGTCTTATGTAGTTCATAACATATATCAAGCTTCCAATTATCAGAGAATATTCTAGCTAGTTTATTCTCTTAACTTATTTTTAGACAAATGTGCACCTACGTCCATTGGTGTTTTGACAGTGCTATTGCTACCTTTAAAACATTTATCGAGAATTTTCTAAACATAATGAGATTGAAACAATATTAATCCATTAAATATCCTAGTAATTTTTACTCTTAGTATGACATCTATAACACACCCAAATGTTTTTTATGCCAAACTTATTAGTTAACAAATTCATAATAGACATTGTCATATGATCATTGCTATCTAAAATTAGCATATCATCCATATAAAGAAATATAATGACATAAACTTTATCTTTGTTTTTTATATAAATATATTTATCAACGTCGTTGATTTTAAACTCATTTGAAAACATAACTTTATTAAATTTTTCATGTCATGGTTTAGGTGCTTGTTGCAAATCATATAATGACTTGACAAATTTATAGAATTTTTTGTTTTAGCCTTTAACAACAAACCTCTTAAGTTTTCCATATAAACCTTTTTGTCAAGGTCACCATCTAAGAAAAAAAATATATTTATTTGATATATTTCAATTTTGTCAATAGTTAAGATGGCTATTAACATTTGTATGAAATTTATTTTTGACACTTCTTAATATGTATCAAAATAGTTCACACCTTCTTATTTGTATGAAATTTATTTTTGACACTTCTTTAACAAGAAGTTTCCATCAACTTTTATTTTTGTTTTGAAGATCCACTTATATCCTAATGGTTTGCTTCCAGGTTAAAGACTCACTAGTTCTCATGAATGATTATTCACAGTGGATTTAATTTTATTATTGGCTACCTCTTTCCAACAGAAAGCTTCATTATAAGACACCGCCATTGAGGAGGTTCAAGATTTATTTTCTAACAAGTATGTTAGAAAATCAAGATCAAGTCTTTTGTTTATTTTTTCCTTTTACTTATTATAGTCTTAACTTGAATTCATCATCTTCCGTTAATGATGACTACTTGAGATAAATTTAATCGGTTTCTTAAGTAAACAATTTTCTTGTGCTTTATTAAATGGAAACACATCTTTAAACAATGTAGCATTCCTTGATTTTATTATTGTATTAGAATAAATGTTCTTAATATTTGATTTATGTACAAGAAATTAATATATACTATGCCTTAGTTTTATAAGCACATACGATAAAAACACAATTCACAGTCTTAGATCCTATCTTGATAGTTTTGGGATTAGATACTGCCACTTTTACAAGACAGCCTTACATTTTAAGATATTTATATGAAGATCTTTTACTTTTCTATAATTCTTATGGTGTATTTTCTAAATTTTATAGGATACTTTATTAAGTATATAATTGGCAGTTAGAATTGTCTTCCCCCACAAGTTCCAAGGTGTTCTCGAACTTATCAATATAGAATTCATCATTTCTTTTAGTGTTTAGTTTTTATATTTTACGATGTTATATTTTACAAGAGAATTTTGTATGTTTTCAATGTGGAACATGAGATTTTAAGTTTTAAAAATATAAGTCAATCATGATTCTTTTAGATAAATTTTTCATTTACTTATGATTTATTTTAATAATATTAATATTTCATGTTAAACAACTTTTGTTGAATAATTATTTTCAATAAAAATTTAAACCCTACTTTTAATTTTATCTTAAATATTCCCATTAATTATATGTTTTAAAACAAATTAATGAGTGATGATGGTACTTATAGCTACTCACGTAGAATTATGAAATGCTTGTTCGACTATGGTGGTTGGGCTTAAGCCCTTGTCTTTGTGTATTATGTTAAGCATGATCGGGAGCCACAACAGGTTAGAAAAAGAGTTTTTACAACCTAGAACATTATGTATATGATTTTCATCAATGTAATAGTGATTATTTTTAAAATATTTTTTATTTAGAAATATATTAAAATAATTTTTTTATTTTTAAAAAATTATTTTTAATACCAACACGTTAAAATGATCCAAAAACATATAAAAAAATAATTTTAAGCAAAAAAAAATCAATTTTCATGGAAACATTATTTAGAATGCAATCCAACCCAAAAATAAAACAAGTAGCTCCTTTTTTTTCCTTCATGAAAAAAAATGATTAGTTAAACATTCATAATTTGCCACTTGAAGTATTAAGTTAAATTTATTTTATTTTTAATTGAATTACATTAAAAAAAAATCTATTTATTTTTTTATAACAAAAAAAATTAAGGAACCATTACTTAAGTCAATTTGGATTGCTTAAAAGCATTAGGATGTTGATGCTATAATGACTTTAAGTCTTTGGTTACTTCTTTTTTTCTTTTTTATCCTTCGTAAAGTAAGTAAATTGTTTTTCTTCATGTAATTCAATTACAAAAGAAAATTAAAATTAACCAAGGATATGAGTGCTTAAAGTCGTAGAAGTAAGAACATAAATTTTAATTACCAATATAACCTACTTTGAGAGGAGAAAAAAAAAATCTTGCATTTTGTTGCAAAGAATATATATAATTAATTATCAACATTGTTCCTTTAGATCTCATTAATCTTTTTTCTACTAAAATTACTTTCACCGACAAAAAAAAAGAAAAAAAAAGAAAGAAAGTCTAGCATTACAATGTTAGTACAAGCATGTACGCATATAGATAGTGTTGGCCTGAGCATCACGGTGAACTAGACAAAAAAATAAAAAATAAAAAGTTATCGTATAATATTATAGTCATTAGAAATCCTAATTACTTTTTAGAATTTTAAAATAAGATACTCTCGTTATACTAAAAAGATATATTATTATTTTAAACCATCCTATCTGAAGTAAGTTGTTTTGATACCTATCTTTTATTTCTAATGGTCTATTATGTCTAACTTATCGATAGTCTATCTACATGGGTCTATTGCGATGAGTTAAACCAGGATAGCTTTTATGATTATTCATCTAAAGTCCAGGTTGTTTTTCTCATTCCTAATTTGTTGGGGGAATTGATATTTTTATGTCCATTTACTCTTGATCATGACATAAGACTATTAATATTTTATCAAGAAATGTCAATGAATAATTAGGTAGGTTTTTATTGGGCTCATTAAACTCGATCCAAATCCTAGAAGGAGGTATTGCTAAACACTTTGTTTATGTAGCAATAATATATGGATAACGACCTTTATTTTATTTATCATGTAACATCAGGGTTTACTCATAAATTTCACTAAATGAGAATTTTGTATTCTAGTCCAAAATATCCAAGCATTAATCATTGTGGGTTAATCTATTTTATAGTGGAAGACATTCAAAACTTCCTAAAAAATTAATATTCCTATTGTCAATCAATAAATGTTAGATTGAATCGGGAAATCTTGCATGCTCTTGAGGAAGAATAAAAAAAAAACAACTTTTGTTTTACTTACAAAGAAACACAGAATTACAAGTGATGTCTTTACGTTCTTTCCAAGGGTCCAATGCATGACCAACATCTAAAAGAAAAGACTTCACAACACAGCAGCCTCCCATTAGTGCCTACATCATTTATTTGTCTACTTTCTTCTCTAAAATAGCCCACAACCAATAACTAAATGAAAAGAAACAAACGTCAGGTTCCATTTTTGTCAACACACCAACCTCAGAAAGTTTTCCATGAAAGAACAACAAGCAAGTAGAGCGAAAGAACTAAAGAAGCACAAGACACATTCATTGTTTTACTCAACCTTGTCCTTTCCTTCCTCTCTCTAATCTCTTAAAGGAACAAAAACACTTCAACGCATAGGAGAGGATAAAATAAAGGAATAAAAACTCATGAAACAAAAGAATGGCATGCAAAGGAAATGAAACTAACAGATAGAGGCTGAAAGTATCTCAAAAGTTAAACTAAGGTTTTTCTAACACAAGAAAAGAATAAATAAAAGGTCTAGCCCTACACATTTAAAGCATCAACAACACCTAAATAATTGTCACATCAAGATGAGGAAAAGACACTAGCCATACTTGCAAACTCTAAAAGGTATAGTTTAACTGGTTAGGTCCTGAGTTTATTTTTCAAGGATTATTAGTTCGAGTATCATAAAGTTTGAAGCTACTGGAGGCTTACATGGTCGTTAACTTTAGGATCTCAAGAGATTAGTCGAGGTACATGTAAGTTAATCTGAACACCCACGGTTAAAAATAAAATAAAATGGTAGTGATTGTTCTGTGTCTCTTGTCCCTAAAAACACCACTAAACCTCTCTTTTCTTTTGAAGTTGATGTCTTAAAGAAGCAGATTCTTTTATGACAACTCCTTATATGATTTGAGTCTCTTGCAAGGACTGTGATGCACCTTTAAAAACCTTTCTTCTTTCCTCCACTTATCTTTTCTCTCGGGTTTTGTTACTCTTTGTTGCCTTTCCCTTTCTTGTTCTCTCTCTTTTTCTCTACTATCATTCTCCTCTTTCTTTTGTTTTTTTTTTCTCTTATTTTTGATGTTCCTTCTTTCTCTTTTTTTTAGCTCCTTTGACGTGGGTATTGAAAGCCTCTTTTATAGGCAAAGATCGAAGAATGGTGGCCTTTTTTCATAACCATTCCTCGCAACTCACGCTCCTCCCTTGTCCATCTTGCAAGCTGGTTGAAGGTACGTGTACAAGCTTCTCACAGTTTTGGCTGATTTGGGTAGTGTTTTTTGTTGTGTTTTGCAAGTTTTTAGGAGTTAGGAACAGGCGGGAAAAGGGCTGTAATTAAGGTATGAAGATAGGGATATAAGGTGGGCATGGTGGTTATCTTTAATGAGGAGCAAAAGGGGTGGTTCATAGGGAACTTAAGCCATAGGCGAAGAACCTCATATTAGAGAAGAAGAACTTGGACAACGTGTCATCCCTCTCCTTGCTAAACAGCTGAATGATGTGTCGTCTCCATCTTCAATTAGGGATTCTAACTAAAGCTAACATTGTCGTTTCCCTTTTCAATTTGGTTTTTTTAATTAAACCGACGGCGCCGTTTTGGATAAAACAACAAGATCCTGGCATTTTAATTGCTTTCAACTTCAGGCCTTGGTTTCGTCAAACTCTCAAAATGGCATGAATTGGACTCCTTATTACAAAATCATTTTCAATTGTACCCTTGATCCTTCTTAAATCAGTCTCGACATTTAAATGTGTGGATCAATATAGTCCTTGGATCCTTTATTTGTGCAATTTCAGTCCAAGTTGACTTTAAATCTTAAAATTCTATTCAATTAAGACCCAAAATAAACCAATTATACCCTTATAATTTTAGTGCCTTTTTTATTTTAGTCAATGGACCTACAAGTCTTCTAATTTTTGTCAAATTGACTCTTAATTCCAAATTTTTTGTTCAATAATTCAACTAAGACCTTCTATGTTTTCACCAACTTAATTTTAGTTCTTGAATTTCTAATTTATGCAATTTGGCCATAGCTTTCAATTGTTCTTTTCAATTAAAGTATTAAACTCATAATTAACTGACTTGGACTTCCAAACTTTTCCAACTTGTTCATTTTGATCTCTAGTCTTCTTATTTGGGTGATTATAATCAATTTCAACCTTTTTTTCAATTTCTTCAATCAAACCCAAATTATATGTCCTCATTAATTTGATTGGTTGTAAATTGAATTTTTTTTTATGATTTTTATTGAAAATGACATTTTCTTAGAAAATTTTCTTTAGAAAATTTGGGAATTAATTTGAAATATTTTGAGGATTTGGGGGGGGGGGGGGGTTGAAAATTTGGTTACGACATGTAGAAGACACATAGAATGTATTCTAGTTTGCATATTGGTGCTAAGTTAAAGGGACCAAAAAATTGAAATGTAAAAAAAAATCCTCAAGATATTCTGGGAATTATTTTGTATTTTTATTTGGAATATTCTACGGATTCTTTATAAAATATTTTTGTCTTTGAAACTTTATCTTTACTCAAAATTCATTAATTAAATATTAAATTTATTAATCAGATATTTGAAATTCATAATTTTTTATTAATAATTAAATATATTTATATAAACAAAATTAATATCATATATAATTAATTAATTAACTATATAACATATATACTAACATATAAACCTTGCAATATCAAAATCTTTGAATTGACTCACGATACATGCAAGCAAATATTTTTAAATTACTAATTTTTATTTTATTTCAGGTTAGAAGAGCTATAGGCTATAAAGATTCTATTTATTTTTGTGTTTTAAAAGTATTTTTAAAAAATTTTATAAATTTTTTTTTTATTTCAAATTAATATTTTTTGGTATTTTTGTATCATTTTAATATACTAATATTAAAAATAATTTTAATTTTTTTAAAAAACAGTATTATTCTAATATATTTTTAAACAAAAAAAACATTTTTAAATCCACTTCTATCGCAATTCAAACATCGCCATGAGAACATTCTTGCCACTTTGAAATTCGAGCCGTGTGTTTTATTCTGAAAAGCAGTGCAAGTGGCATGGTGCATCGCAGCCACGAAAAAATTCAGCATCTTTTTCCCTTATCGGTTTTTATTAACTATGTGCAAAAAAAAAAAAAAAAAGCTCTTGTTTTGTAGAATATATACTTGGAGAAAAAAAATCAAAGAATAGAATAAAAATCTTTCAAAGCATAGAACATAAAATATTGGAAGGGATAGTCGGTCGGTATCTCGACTGTCAACCAAATGAGTCTATCGTGTGTGTGTATGAATGGATGTCCCGAAGGGGCGTAGCGTGATGGTAAAAAGTTTGAGATCTGCACAGCAGATTTTGAGTTCGAGTCAGGGTGTGCACCTCTTATAAGAGCCTGGGACAGCCGGGGTTTTACTCCCTCACCTGGACCCACAAAATACATTTTCCAGGAGGGTGAGGTTTCCTCAAATCCAAAAAAAAAAAGTGTATGAATAGACCGTCAAATTTTAAAAATAGAAATAATTGTTGTATTTAAAAAAAATATATTTCATTTTTATACTAAATATGTCTGGATGTTTCTAAAATCATTTCATTTAATATTAAGGATTTTTTTAAAATTTTAATATATATATATATATATATAAAGAAAATTTTTTGACTGTGTCATATGTTGATCTTAGTTGGCATTTCAAAATGACCCTAGAAAATTGAACCGTTCCTGCCTGTTTCTAATAAATTTATATTAAATTTATATTTTATAGTTCTCACGGAATTTATATTTTATGGCTATTTAATATTCATCTAAGAAAACTTATGGTATTTTTAGGAAAAAGAAAAAAAATATTCAACTTGTTTATAGCATGCTTTTCTAGAAAAGGAAAAAAAAAACACAAATTATAAGAATATATTTTCTATACTAAAAAAATTAGGGGAAAACCACCTTCTTCACTGTTTGGAGATGACTTTTTATTTATTTATTTATTTTTCTCTTTTTATTTTTATTTTTTTGCATTTCCTCCTCTCTTTCTTTTATTTTTGTCATTTGTTTTTCAAATTTATTCTTTAATATTTGCTTCAATTTTAAAATTCTCATCATAAGCTATTTTGATTTGTTTTATATGAGGTTCTTCTGATCTTAAACAAACATCTCAATATTAATATGTGCTTGATTTTATAAGCGTTTATTTTTTTATCGTATAATTAAGTAAAAAATAATTATAAAAATCTAAGACCCAATAAAGTTAATCGCTCGGATCATAAATTTAACAGGTTAAGTCATGAAGTTTGGATCGATCTAATATATTATTATCTTAATATTAAAAAAAAATCATCTTGATTTTTATTTAATGTTTTTAACCGATCACCCGAGTTACCTTTAGACTCTCAAATTAACTAATTGAAGTCGGGTTAAAATTTTTTATGATTAATTTATTAAATCAAGTTTAATAATAATATTAAATAATTTCCTATCATCTAAATATTTTCCTAACATTATTTTTTTTTATTCGAGATGCATCTTAGACTAAAATCTTAGTAAACTATTTCCATACTAATATGAAAGAAATATATATATATATATATATATATATATATATATATATATATCTTACTTTATTCTGCATTTAATGATAAAATATATTTTTGGATTAGCTTATATATCTTAGTGTTGAGTAACAAAGAAGCTAATCCAAAAATATATTTTATCATTAAATGCAGAATAAAGTAAGATATGTATATATATTAATTGTTTAGACGATAGGGGTGAAAATTTTTGAATTTGAGCGGTCCAACTTCTACGTATTGGATTGATATTTGACTAATGAGATTTGTTATATCCCGTTAGTAATTCAAATTCCCCCTTTTCAACTAATTTGACCAGCTTTCAACATAAAAATTGTTTTTTTTTTTTTTTTTTTTGAGGTGGCTCTTCTAGATATCATGCCTTGGTTGGGGTTTGAATCGGTCCAGTACAAAAACAACCAAACAAACCCAG